>Ga0209990_10001805_pt1 | contig 17701 bp, 15 predicted proteins | sample NOAtaG_6_FD_187304 | JGI IMG/M metagenome (GOLD analysis project Ga0209990, IMG submission 187304) | Freshwater lake microbial communities from Lake Erie, under a cyanobacterial bloom - NOAA_Erie_Diel5S_2200h metaG (SPAdes) (version 2) | ecosystem: Environmental > Aquatic > Freshwater > Lake ...
TGTATTTCCTGCTTCGTAGGCTGTTACGATCTTCTTTCTGAAATCTAGGGAATATGCTGGCATAGCTCTTTTTTTTCTGTTTTCCTGTTTCTATCTATTGTACCCCTTAATGCATCAACAGGCTGTAATTGCAAATAGTACTTGATATACTCAAGCGGACTATTTGTATTTTTGATGTCATTGAGTTTAGCTTTTGCTGTGACAAGTAAGTTTTGTATTCCTTGCTTTTCATTTTCCTGAGTACGACGCTCAAGAACAATATTATTTAATTTCTCTAGTAGGTTGTGTAAGCGATCGCGACTCAGTTCATCGGTGTAGCGAATGCTTTGGGTAGAAATTTTCTGTTGAAGAGATGACGCTTGATCTCGACTCATCGAAATATCATATTGAGACTCCCATTCAGCGAGTTGCCTAACTAAAAAATCTTGTTTTTCTTCAATGCTGTCAACAATACTACGATATATTTCTGTTTGTTGAACATTAGGCAAATCGTTCGCTAGTGTATCAATCTGGTTACGGATACGCAGATAGTCTTGTTGATTGGCAGTATCACTCAACGTTGTATAAACTGCTTGGATTTGGGTTTTGCAAGCATCAACTTCTTTACTGAGTCTGATCTCTGTAATCACTCTTTCTGTCTGTTCAAGAGCTTTTTGCAGACCTTCTATAAATCTAGATGGAATGTTCTCGATTTGCTTGAGTTGATTGATAGCTTGGGTTAGGTTTGCTTTGTGTACGCCGCAAGCTTCTTCTGTTGTTAACTTTGTATGGCGATCACCTTCGAGTGCGATCGCTTCGCTAATTTTTTCACGAGCAGACTGTGAGGCTTGTGTATAGCGTCTTTGCTGTTCTGTTGTACAAATAACTGTAAGCCCATTTTCAGCAAAGTCGATAAGCGGACTTTGCAAATCTGAGTATAAATCGGTAAATTCTGAGACATCAGCCCATGAATTGATAGATCTAGATTCTATTAACTCCTCTATTTTGATTACAGGTGCAAAATTCTGTTCAATTCGAGAACAGGCGATCATTAAAGATTGCTGATGCTCGACTAGGCTCTGGTATTTATCTGGAGTTCCAGAAGTAGCTATAAAATCAGAAATCTCTTCACACTTCTGCCTAGCAAGATCATAGGTATATGTTTCTAATGCTACTGGAGTAATAGAAGGCTTACGGCGAACTATTCTAGGTCTTTGTTTGATAATCCATTCACTAATAAACTCTTTAGGCTTATCAAGAATATTCGTACTAACCCAGCTCTTTATTGGTTCGATCTTAGATCTAACCTGTTCTGATTTCTTTTGAGGAATCCCAAAACTACCTTCGAGCAATACTTCATTGCGATGATACGCCAGCCATGCTGCGAGTAAAATAGTAAACGTGTAAGCGTTGTAGCCATAAGGCGGAGAAGATAGAATTTCCCAGACTTGATAAAGTTGGGTAATTCTATCAGCTTGTTCTCCTAAAGCTGTTAATTCTGAAATCTTGTCCCAAGCTTTTCTAACGTCTTTTTGGGTTGGAATTGCAACTTCATATTTCTTAGTCTTTAGACTAAATCTCAATACTCCCCAAGATTTTACATATACTTCTACAATGTTTTTGTAGGCGTTTTCTAATGCTTCAGGGCGCAAGTCATCTTCTAGGATTCGCTTAGCAATAAATGCGTTACCTGTACTACCCTTTGCGCTTTTTAAGTAGAGTTTGTCATTGCCCTCAATCGGAGGAATGAGTGAATAAGCTTGTTCTAAAATTTCGCTGATAATGACTGAGATGTTAGTCTTGTCACCTTGTGGGACATCTTCAATAATATGAGAATAGAATCTGAATGATTTGAAAACTGCCTTTATTTCATTCTCAATCTGTTTGATGTATTGACCTTTGATTTGACTGAGGGCAGCGCCGAATTCTTGCGGTTTGAACTTGTCAGCACACTGTTGCTCTAGCATTAACTGTGCTAATTCTTCGATTGGACGCTCAGCGATCGCTACAGCAAATTGGTCCCGATATGAATGCTTTTCGATTAGCTTTTTAATGTCTTTTTCGAGTAGTAATATTTCTTCGCTGGTTTCAGCAACTACATACGCAACGATGCCTGATTGGTCAGTGGTTTTAAATGGCTGATTTTTTTGAAGCTGCGATCGTAAACTTTTGACTGAGAATACCTTGTTTTGAAAATACCAATCTTCGGTGCGTAATTTCTTAACATCTATAAATTGTTGGGGAACAGTCATTCCTTTCCCACTTGTATATACGCCAATGTTCTCATTGAGATATTTTTCTACGTCATCAATAAAAAACTGTCTGTTCTTAGCTTCTTCCTTGATCCGAACTCGTATTTCATCAATGCCTTTACCGCCGCTATAAAACTTGTAGGTATTGTCACCGAGGTTAAGATAGATCAATTCTCTATCTTTACAAAGTTTCTTGATGGCTTCAGCAATGCGAATTGGAGATAAACCCGTTAAAGTTTGAAGTATTTCTTCATGCTTTTCTTTGTCAGCTTTTTTCAGCCTGTCTCCACTTGTGTAAAAAAGTAATAATGCTTTGAGTACAGCAATTTCATCTGGATCAACATCCGATGATTTTTCGAGTTTGTTTATAGAAGATTTGTAGTTTGAGAATTCAACAATGAATTCAATGTTTGATTCAGGATTAGCAAAGTTACTTTCAAATGCGTCAACTAAAGCAATAGGATAGATAAGATTTAGTTGGTTGTTTTTTTCAATTGGTTGACTAGTAATAAAGTCTTTGACTTCCTTCTGGATGAAGTCAATTACAGATCTACCTTGGGCAAAAGATAGATTGCAAAGTAAGTAAGAAGTAAGCGGATGTAAAGGAAAACAGCCGATCGCCAAATGTTTATAAAACTCATTATGTTTCCAGCCAAGTCCTGTATAGTATTCTTCGGCGTGTTTTCCAAAGACTTCTAGGCTTTTTCTCTTTAAATCATTTTCCCATTTACTCCAAAAAGATTGCCATTCAGACGTTGCTTTTCGTTGGTTTAGTAGACCATCAAGAACTAGCTCCAAACTAGCCTTGGGGTTATAGGTGCTAGAAGTGATTTCAATTCGAGAAACTAATCTTTTGTAGTCTTCGCTATTTTTGGGAGGTGTAACTCCACTTGGTTTGCGTTGAGTGAGGCTGACTAGTGCAATCTTACCTTTGTACTTTTCGCAAGCATCGGTAATGCTTTGTAAAAATAATCCGCCTGAGCCTGCGGGGTCAGTTGCCCAACTCCGTAGATATTCGTATAACTCATCAAATAAAATTAGAACTCCTTGAAAGGTTGCATTTTCGCCTTTACAGAGGTTATTTATCAAATCATCAATAATTTTTTCGATTTGAATATTGCTATCAAAATCAGGATTAACGCCTTTAATATGAGTACAAACTTGTTTAACTATCGGAATAACTTGAAAATCATTTTGAGTCAATCTTATTTCAAGGTCAGTAATGGTTGTAGAGCAAGTACTTTTGAGATAAGCTTCAGCTTTTTGACGTTCGGTGAGGTCTAATTTTGTTTGTAAAAACTCTAGTGGTTCGCGGCAAATTTGTTGAGCGATCGCCCCAGTAATTCCATTTGCTTCAAGTTCTTTATTGAGTACTTGAAAAAAATGTTTTCGCATATCTGTAACAGCTACAGCACTCAGGCAAATTACTAAATGCTTACCTCGTTGTTTGTATGCTGTTATAGCTTCGAGTGTGGCATTATTTTCACTCGTTGCATATTTTAATTGTTTTAGGATACCTTGTACTTCGTCTCGTTCATGAGGAAGCTTAAAAAAGTTGGCGACAGTCAAGGCAAAGTGAGATTTTCCTTTTCCATATTCTTGAACTATTAGATGGACATTTGGATTACTAGAGCTATGAAAACTATAGCGAATTACATCAAGAATACCGACAGTTGTATTTTTTATGCGAGTCTTGTCAATGTCATGGTTGAAAACGAAGCCTCGACATAGTTTTAAGTTTTTTTCGACATCATCCATTAGCCCAAAACTGACAGATCGGGCGACTAAACCTTGTTGATTGATTTCGATTAGTTGATTGAGTAGCATATGACTATCGGTTAAAAATTAAATGCGTTGTAGGCGATCTTCTGTCCAAATGGGTGGAGCAAGTTTGCTAGGTAAAAGAATCCAAAGAATATTTTCTAGATTACGCTCGTAAAATAACTTTTGCCAGAAAAGTGTAATTCGGCTTTCTGGTTGCACATAGAGGTAAGTAATTAGGCAGTCTAGATCTCGTAAGATTATAACTTTTTTAGAACTTGTATTACAAATTTGTCTAATGGCATTTAATTCTGGATCTATGTTTTCGTGCAAGGCGAGAAAACTGCTGCTTGGAGATATACGTTTTAGTAAATCTTGGCGATAGCTAACTACTTCAGCATCGTCAAAATAGGCAAGCGATCGCAGTTCATGCTGATCAAACTTATCCCACAGCAACAAGTGCGGTTTGTCTGAGGGCATGGCTTCTCTGAGCTTAAAATCTTTAGTCTGCATAAGCTTTCTCCAATAGGTCAAGAGGATTATGCCAACGGCGGACGGTTTCGGCGGGGGAGACGGCGCGATTTTGCTCTATGATGGCTTTGGCTTCTAGGCGATCTAAAATCGTCTGAAGTGCATCTGCATTAATGCCAAGAACTTCTTTTAGCCCTAGTTTTTGCTGTGAAATTTCACGGGTCTGGATAGAGTTGGTGTCCCCGAAGTCGCGTTTCCAGAGTTGAGATAGCAAGTAAGCAATTAAATAGTCATTGGGCTGATTGGCTTGACTGACTGCAAATTTGTCTTTTTCATTGGTTTTGACAAAGCCGCAACCAAAGAGGGCATGAGGTTCTGTGTAAGCACGCAGCAAAATATTGAGGTCTTTGGCAATGTTTTTGGCTGCTTTGGTAAAGACTGAGCCAGCATAGCTTTCGAGTTCTTGACGGCTAAAGGTTTTGCGTTGTGGCAAGAAGCTATAGACAAACCATGTCCAGCCGCCCCAATCGGCGGGATCTGGGAGTGGTGTGGCTAGTCCTTTGTCGCTGAAGCTAAGATAGAAGTGCATCAGCCAATCGGTGATGGGTGATTGGAGATAAGGATCGTGTTTGCGGGCGATCGCGCCTTGTGGGGTGAGTTTGCCTGTCTCTCTATCAACTAATCCTGAACGAATAGACCAAGCCTTGATTCGTAAAACCTTTTCATTTCCTAACCCAGTTCTACTCATCAAATTTTGCTTGTTATCATCTGCACCTTTTTCTTCTTCAGCCACTTTGAGCATTCTCAAAATGTCTTCTTTTTTAAGGGCAAAAGTACCGTGAAAGCTAAGATTAAATTCTGGCATAGGTTTAGATAGAAAAAATTGTTTGTGGGGTTAGCTGAAGTTCTGGAAAAGTTGGAGAAATAATGCGATCGCTGTTAAAAAACTCAGTTACGTCATACCAACCATCGGAATTGATTAATATTGAGACTTTTGCCTCTAGCGGATCGACGATCCAATATTCAGGAATATCACGGGCTGCATATTCAGTGCGTTTGGCGCGGTAGTCAATGTTTTTTGTGGAAGGACTGATTACTTCGATGACAAGTAATGGTGCGGATAGATCAAAATCAATCACAGCTTCACGCTCTTGTAAAGCTTGCCAATCATTTCTCTGCATCACCACCACATCAGGAATTCTGACTGTATCTAGTCCAATGCCACGCGGACAACGGACACCTATTTGTCCTTGCCGAACAATCCACGGTTGAGCAGTACGATTTATCTCGGCATTAACTGCTTGATATGTACGATCAATTGTTTCACCATGTAAACCAGTTCCTAACGACATTGCTACAAGTTCTCCGTCAACTAGTTCATGTTTTGTGTCAGACCCGTCAAAGTAAGTCAGGTAGTCGGCAAACGTGACTCTAGACTTGGTATTTGTGGTGGTTTTGGCGATCGCGATGGTCATACAACTGTCCTCTCAAGAGATTTAGTTACAAATGGCAAGCTAAACAAGGCATTTCATCATCTTCATCGTCTAGTACTGATTCTAATACTTCTGCAAGACTAAGCTTTGGCGATGTTTTCTTTTCTCTAGCGATCGCCTTTTCATGATCGGCAATAATTTGATCTTTACGAGCGATAATTTCTAACAAAGTTTCGCCTTGAGTCCACGTATAACTTGTACCCTTGGATTTGGCTTCACTGTTTTCATATTCTACTGCTTGGGCAAATAGATCAGGATGTTCTTCTGATAACATTACCCATTCATATTTACGTTGAAAGAAGCAGAAAAAACATCCTGAGCGGCTACGCCATCGATAATAATCAGGCATCCCAATTCCACTTTCATCAAGAATATGAATAATATCAGCTTTAACTAAATTTCTCTCTTTAAAAGGATAAACAGGAAGAATATTAGGTTTTCTAGAAATATAACCGTCTCGAACTTCATCTGCTCTAATACCGATGTAACTAATTGTTTCATCATTACCGACAAATCTCTCTAATGGCTTGATTTTCATCTCTTCAGTACACCAACGAATTTTAGGTGATGGCAAATGTCCACCATGTAGCATCAGAAAATGATCAAAGTCTCTTTCAGAATTGAGATATTTAATTTTGATTCCTAATCTTGCTTTGATTCTTTCTAAATATTCGTATGTTTCGGCGAGTTCTTTACCAGTATCACAAAAGAAATATTCCATTTGTGGAACTTCCTTGTGCATTAAAATTGCTAATGCTGTGCTGTCTTTACCCCCTGATAGTCCTAAAATATGTCTTGTCATAACTCAACTACCTTCTAAATCTTCTAAGTCAAATAAATAATCAAATAAAGATGCTTCAAAATCAATCATAGTTATATCTTCTTGAGTTTCTTCTGTTAAGGAAGTGCTACTTTCTAGAGGATTCCAATATTTACCATCTTGTACAAAAAATTTGTTTGGTGAAGATCGCTTTCCAGTTTTTACGTCATGCCGCCACAAAGCATCTCTAACCATTTTTAAAGGATCGCTTGTATTGAAATGATAGAGATTTTTCTCTAGAATCAATTGACAAATCTCTTGGGAAGTCATTGGGCGATTTGTCTCACCCATTACCTCTAAAATTGCCTGAGCTATAGTTTTTTGTTTTATTTTTTTATCGTTACCCCCAGATATATCACTCATAAATCAGAAAAAACTTTTAGACACTAATAGTATGATACATATAGTTAGTGAGTATTGGTAATTATGTATCAACGAATTAATATTACGCTGCCTAATGAAACCTTACAGTTACTCGATCGCATAGCTCCAAAAGGCGATCGTAGTCATTTTATTGATCAAGCAGTAAAGTACTACATTAATGCCGAAGCAAAAGAAAATCTTAGGGAAAAGCTCAAACAAGGTGCAGTCCGATGGGCCGAAAGAGATTTAGGCATTACTCAAGACTGGTTTAATATTGATGAGGAATCATGGCAAAACGCCAACAGGTAATATTTCCCAAGAGAGGTGAAATTTACCTAGTAAACTTTGACCCCACTGTTGGCTCAGAAATTCAAAAAACTCGTCCAGCACTTATTCTCCAAAATAATATTTCTAATCAACATAGTCCGATTACTATTGTTGCTGCCATCTCATCTCAATTTGATGCTGAGATATATCCCATAGAAGTTTTAATCACGCCACCTGAAGGGGGACTGAGCCATCCATCAGTAGTTTTACTCAACCAAATTCGATCTATTGATAGACAACGCCTAGTTAAGCGACTTGGCATTGTCTCTGATCAGCTAATGGACTGCGTAAACAATGCAATTCTAATTAGCTTAGGCTTAATAGAGCTATGAGCTTTTTGGGGATCTCTTTTGACTTGATACCTTGGTTGAAATTGGATTGATACCTTCTAGCTGTCGCTCTCCCAAGACTTTCTCAGCCAATTTGGCAATTAAAGCTTGCTGTAAACGATCGCTACCTTGCACAATCGCTTCATTCAAGATTTTTTCTACTAACGGTTCGAGGCGATCGCTATCTTCGCGATCGAGCCAAATCAACTGATGAACCTCCTGACCATCAGGACGAGCGATCGTGATTCTACGAGCATCAAATCCTTTGTTTTTTGAGGCGACCATCCCTTTTTGCAAGGCTTCAAGATTAATAAAGCGACGTGCTAAATCGCTAAGCTTTGGTTCAAAACTAGTCATGTCTGCATCAGTCCAAGATTCCGCAGGCTTGTCCACTACAATCATTAGCAAAGACTCCAACCATCGTTGATCGTCCGCAGTTTCATCGGCAGCCGCCAAAACAAATCGGCGCAATGTCCTTTCCAAACAAGATTCAACCAAATAACTTGCCCTAACTTGCAAGTCTTCCCGCAACTTTTCACTATTTCGCCGCACTCCAAAAGCCTCATGCAAAAGGCTTTGACAATCAGCAAGTAAGCGATCGTAAGTAGTTTGAACTTCATGTAAAACCTGAACTAACTTACCCTTAAACTGCTTTGCAGTCGTACCGTCATCAGCCTGACCAGCAACGATCGCCTCTAGTCCACAAGCAACAGGCAAAGATTGAAATAGAAGTACATCGGGTTCTTGAGCCTTTTGGAGGGTTTGGACAACTGCCTGTGCTTCGATGCTCATGCGCGTTGTTTTTGTGGTGTAAGTAGGCAGCTTCTTGACAAATTGAAATAATGGTTTGACTACTGATAGCATCGTGACATTGCGAACGTTTGCGGGTATCTTTTTCTCGCTCGACTTAACACTAGACGATCTCAACACATTTTCTAACTCACGGAAGACCTGCGATCGCAAGCCTACTATTTCAAAATGCTTTACCGCAAAGCGCTGCGGATGTTTTACCAACAATTCAAAATGTTCGCTGCCCAATACTGGGATAAAAGTTCCATCTTTATAGACGCTGACATCATCAACATGCTCTAACAACACTGCTGCTAAAAGAATGGGAATTACACCGCGCTTTACCCCATAGGGCGGCGCATCAAGGATTGCATAGAGTTGATCAATTGTGCGTGGTTTCTCTAAAGATTCCAAACAGAAGTTCTCAATTGCTTCCCATACGGGTTGTATTGGTGGATAAGTCGGTGCATAGAAGCCCAAAACTTCATTTTCTTTACGATGAATCTTTGTTTCATTTAATACCGAAGTGTAAATGCTCACCTCTGGACTATTACCTGTTAAACCCAATTGAGGGCGATCTCCATGATCTAACATCGCCTGAATTAGCGTCCGTAAAGCTCTGACCATTTGCGAGCTTAACTCGCGGCGGTTAATCAACTCATTCCACAGCGTCAGCCCCTTGTGATAAACGCGATCGCAAACTGTTGACAATTTGGAATTAAAGTCAATGGCGCGACTAATTTCGATCCGTTCTCCCTCGATCCAACAGACATTCCCCCATCCATTTTGCTGCTGATTCATTTCAAAGGATTTTCCTAGATCTTCATCAAAGATTCTCTTCGCCTGTATCAGCCGATGACGCACTTCTAAGCTCGCTACGCGATCCTGTTGTAAGCCTTTGGCTTGACTTTGGATTTTTTGGAGCGCCGTATATTCTAGAGCCGCCATTTGTAAAAACTTGAGATTCGCTGCCATGACCACAATTAAGGGCTTACCGTCACTGGTGATGCTGGGTAATGACTGCGGTGGCTCGGCACTTACCCAGTAACCAATCATGCCATCAAAACTATAGTGTGAGCAGCGCAATTCTGACCAATTCACATCAGCATCAAGATAGACTCGCTCAAAATAACGGGTTGTACCAGTGATGTAGCTGTGACGCTGTGCCACTACAGGCTTTAACTTAGAAATACTAGTTAAAATCTTGGCTAGGGGGGATCGTTCCTGTTCGATATGCGTCGTGATCGCGCTTTCCACATCAAAATCTGAGCCTTCCCAGATCCTTAATTCATCAATTTGTTTGCGATGGTGGAGAATTCCCTTTTGATCGAGAAATTCATCAATTAAATTATCAATCGCTACTTGCCGAGACTGGTCATCTGGCTGATTACTAATGTGATCGCACAACGCCCACTTCACCATCCCTCGCGAAGCCTTTAACCCACCCGTCGAAGTGATCAAATTCAGAATGCCCACGGTCTTGAGTAGCTTCACTCTTTCTGTATCCAGATTACTAGCATCACTAACTAAGTTCTGAATCTCTACCCACTTTTGCAATTGGGGACGGTTTGCCAGTCCCATGCCTGCGGATTCGATAAAGTAGTCATAAACGCGATCCAGTTTTAACAGTGGGATGTGATCGCCATCAAAGCTAAATTCCTTGAGATAACTCTGTAAGCCATAGGGTTCAGCGCTAGTCAGAAATGTAAATAATGAGCGATCGTTCTGAGCATAACGAGTACAAAGAATCGGCAATACCAAAGCCGTGATCGGATGCAAAGGATAAGCCGCCGCTAAGAGTTCGGGCGAAATATCCTCAATTTGCGATCGCATAACCTCGCACCAATCTTTTGCTTGATTTTTGATTAGAGCATCATATTTTTTAACTTGTTTAACAATAGATTTATCAGCAGACTCATGATCAGGGCGGGCGATCGCCTTCCCAATTAACCAAGTCATCTGTCGTGGTGACTCCGTAAAAGGAATATCTTGAAATCTCCCTTGAATCTTTGCCCATTCATTACGCTGTAAAGAAGCTAACCTTTCGCCATAGTCAGCAAAAGATTGATGTAATAGACCAATGAGATAAAATTTTAAATCGAGAGAACGCGAAGCGTTCTCTCGATTGCTGGACTGTAATTCTGCTAATTGCTGTAATAGATACAGGTCTGATTCGCTAGGGTGCAAAGACGCATATTCTAAGTTTTTGCCCAACTCATCAATAATCAAAATCACATCAGTTTTGACTGCTGCAATAACTTCTCGAATGGTTTGCAATGCTTCCTTACTATCAACTTTATCTCCAAAGGCAATTTTGCCTGCCAAATCCACAAGCCTAGTAGCGATCGCGGGTTTATGCTTACTCTTATGCCAAAAACGACTCGCACCATAGTCCAATGCTCGAATAATTGTATGTGCTAGAGGTTCTCTCTGGGCTGTAGCGATCGCCTTAAAACAGCCGTTTTCAGGCAAATTCTGATCTAACTTTTGAAAATCTGTTTCTGTGAGTGCTTTTTGAGCAATCGCCAAAGCCTTTTGCTTAACTGACTCTTCCCCCGCACATAAGCAAGCCAAAAAATGAGCAAAGGCAGATTTCCCTGTACCATATACCCCTGTTAATGTAACTGCTTGTGTCTGCCCAGATTCTGGACTATTAACCAAAATTTGTTTGAGCGCATACAGAGATCTATCTGTTAGTACATAACCAGCTACTGAGTTAGGGTTGTCTAAATCTCGCTCTAGATTAATCGATCTAGCATAACGGCGATCAAGTTGAAAGTATTCTGACAATTTAAACATTTAAGGTCTGTAATATCTATTTAAAAGTGTGTGACTAAGCTTTGCGGGATCTTGAGTAAAAGACATCTGAATTATGCCAGCACTGTCAGAAAAAGTAATCTCATTACACCATCTTGCTACCTGCTCGATCGCATCACAAATGGCAGCCTCTGACAACTTAAACACTGTGCCTGGACTACCTTCATCAAATAATAAACTCGATAAAGAGATTGTCCTCTGCGTAGTATTAACCGTTTTCGCAAAATCTAGACAAGCTGAAACTAAGATTTCATGAGGGAGACTAGTTTTTGCACCTGTGCGAAACAAATAATGCTTAGCATCCCCTACTCGCTGAATCAACCCTAACTCTGCAAAGGGACAGTCTAAGTTATCCTCATTCAAACTCAAATCATCACCTTGTCTAACATACATTCTCAAAAGGCAAGTGATATCTTTTTTTAATGAAGCCTCCACAGTGCGATTACCTGCCGCATCACGATACTGAATGAGCATTAACAGCAAGTCATCAACAGTAAATTCTGTTTGACGTAGGTTATTGAAAATTGCGTACCACGCTGAGGCTTTACAGGGTTGTTGCGATAGATGCCAATGCAATAACCACAGGGAAGCAGTATCTTCTAAAAAGGGATCGTAACCATCTTCACCTAGTAATAATCGCCCAAATTGTGATGTTTGAGGTGATGACTGTCCTGCTCGATCGTCTTCAATAAGCTTAAACGCTCCACACCAATAGCGAATCGCCTTCGCCATGTTTTTTCCTACCCCTAGCTGAATGTGAGCATCTTCCTCTAAAAAAATGTTGGAGTTAGCATGAACTGCCTCAAATCCTTTCTTTAGCCAGCCATAACGAGGATAAAATGTCTCATGTCGAGCAAAAATTAATTCCGTGCCGCTAGAAGTATTGCTGTTGATAGTCTGAATCATATTTACTCTTTAATTTGCTTGGCAAGCTTAACCCAACTCTCAATACCATGTTGGGTTGGAACACCGCGATCGTTAAATGCACGAATATCTCGCTTATGCTGAAATCCATAGCTAATATGCAGCGATCGCTCTAAGCCATAAAAGTATAGCGAATCAAAGGGCAATTGGTTCGCCAAAATCCAATCTACAATTATATTACTGGTAATGTTTGTGATTTTAAAATCGCAGGCTGCTCCTAAACGGGAACAGTAGTAATTGCCATTTTTATTAATTTCATGAGCCATGTGTTGATCGATTTCTGGAGCGACACGTCCGTTTTTTAGACCTGTTACAGGATCTTTCTTTGATAACCACTTTTTTAAGTCAGGGGAGCAAAATCCATAGGTCAAGCAAAATTTATCCTTCCCAAAATAGTCAATGACTGGATCAATAATCCATTGATGTAAATTTTTCAGCGCTAATAGGGTTTCTTCGATATTGGTTTGTGGATAGGGATTAATTTTGTCATAATATCTGCGGTATGTCTTTGTGCAAGTACAAAAATCTTTTAGTGTTAGATATTTGCCAAGGGAGTATTCTGGATACATATATATGTTGGATTAATTTGCTCCCACAATGACTATAGGTTGTGATCACAGTCAAATAATTAACCTATGTCAGCAAAGCAATGTTGGCAAAAAGTTACCCAATGCGCTTTATGTCCATTTCTCGGTGATCGCCCATCTCTCTCCACAATTACAAGAATGCGATCGCCAAGCCAGATTATTACTTCCAAAATCAATTCAATTCACTATCATCAAATTCAACTACGAACAACCCAAAATCTCCTACTTGTTCTATCCAGAATTCGATATCGACCCACATCCTGCATTGCATCAAAGTATTCAAGTTGACCTCCAAACCCAAACTACTCAACAGCGCGATTATCACCAATCTCCCAATCCACCAATCTTGCATCGCAAAGAAACCTTTGTAAATCAAGACTATCCGCTTTATCAGATATTCGCTCAACTAACCAAACAAGAAGAGGTGATCGGCTTATTTAATGAGACCCACACCATTGGCACTCGTAAAGGATGGGGGCAGCGTTTACAGGAATACAATGTTGAACTGAAAGATCATCAAGTCATTTTGCTCCCCTCGTCCTCTGGGAGAGAGGCTGGGGTTGAAGGTCTAAAAGAAGATATCAAAATTGATCGACATAAAGCGGCAATTCATCGCCCCGATCTATCTAAACCCGTTCGACTTGCCCTAGAAGCAGGACTATTTACAGAAAGCTCAACCTTCTTTGATTATGGCTGTGGTCATGGTGAAGATATCAAAAGAATTAGTGATCGCGGCTTTACTAGCTCAGGTTGGGACCCATACTATCGACCACAATGCGATTGTACCTCAGCCGAAATTGTCAACCTCGGCTATATCATCAACGTCATCGAATCACAGATCGAAAGAAGAGAAGCCCTCATCAAAGCATGGGAATTAACGCAAAAAGTTTTAATTGTCTCGGCACAAGTTTTAATCGGTGATGTGGGCAAAGGACAAATCGCCTACAGTGATGGTGTGGTGAGTAGCCGTAACACTTTCCAGAAATATTACGAACAAGAAGAACTCAAACTCTATATCGATCAAGTGTTAGGCGTAGATTCAGTGCCTGTCGCTCTCGGCATTTATTTTGTATTTCTTGACGAAATGCAAGCGCAAAGTTTCAGAGCATCACGTTTTCGTTCGAGAGCTACTACACCCAGAATCCGACTTGTCTCCAAACGATTTGAAGACTATCGCGAATTACTTACCCCCCTAATGGATTTCTTTACTGAGCGGGGCCGATTACCCGTTGGCGAAGAATTGCAAAACTTTGAGCTGCTACTGACAGAATTTGGAACAGTACGCCGTGCCTTTAACTTGATTGTCAGCGCCACAAATCAAAATGAATGGGATGCGATCGCCGATAAGCGCCGCCAAGATATTTTGGTATTCCTTGCCCTCAGCAATTTTGATAATCCCTACAAACGTCTCAAACTAGGTCAACTTTCAACGCAATACCAAACCGATATCAAATCTCTATTTGGCTCTTATCAAGGGGCAAGTACCACTGCTGATCTGATGTTATTTAATTTAGGTAGGGAAGGATTCATCGCTACCTGTTGTCGAAACAGCAGAATTGGCAGACTGGATGATCAAGCTCTCTATGTTCACATTTCGGCATTAGAACATCTTGATACTATGCTCAGACTCTATGAAGGATGTGCCAGCCGCACCATTGGGAGAATGGATGGGGCTACTTTAATTAAATTCCATCTGCACAAACCAAAAATCAGCTATCTTTTTTATCCCGACTTTGATCGAGATCCCCATCCAAAGATGCAAGCCTCAATGCAAATTGATCTGAGAGATTTACAGGTTCGTTATCGTGACTATCACAACTCCGATAATCCTCCCGTACTTCATTGCAAAGATGCTTATATCCTTCCCGACTACTCACAGTATGAAAAATTTGCCAAATTAACCAAACAAGAAGAAAGTTGGGGATTGCTAAAAAATATGAGGGACATCTCACTCTGGCAAGGATGGCAACAAAAATTAAAAGAATACTGTGCGGAACTTCAAGGGCATCGTCTTGTCTGGATCAAAGACGCTGACCCAGAGACGATTAAGTGCGTGAAAGCACAACGCAAATCCAAGAAATTAGAAGAAATGCATTCTAGCTAATCCAAATCTCCCTTGAATCATAAAAGCGTCCTCGTTGCTCAAGTTTAAAATCACCCAAAAGTAAACCTAGCCAAGTTTCGACGATTTGCAATTTCAAAGCCTTTTGCAAATCGATCAAACGCATAGGAGAAGAATTATTTGTAATACAATGCGCGATCGCCTCAATCCAACTCGAAATATCTTCAGCATGGGCAGTACTAATCGCCAGTTCAAATTCCTCCTCAAAACTAAGCAAACTTTCCTGTTCTAAAGCTTGAATCAAGATCTCCTTATCAATTGCACCAACAATCGAATTACCAGTTTTTGCTTGTTCGGAAATCTTCCTCGGTAAACTTTGCAAAGGCTCAATAAACTGGTCAAAATCTACCACCATCGACTGACGCACATAACGATCAAAAGCATCATCAGCCATGATCGGCTCACCATTTACCGCACGAGAATGTAGCTCCTCAAATAAAAAACTAGAGCGATCGCAAAACAAATCTGTAATTTGACTAACTGCATCCCCTGCCACTCGTAACTGAGATCGCGTATCGAGATCAACCAAAGTCAGATCCAAAAGCTTAAACACCATCGGCAAATTTGCATCTTCAGGAGTCTGTCTCGCAGTCGAAATGACATCCCATAAATCCAACTCAAGCTGTTTAACTTTCATCGCATCTCTAAAAATTAATTGGGATGACAAGGACAAGGACGCAAAGGACAAAGCCAAGGATCGAGGCGTTCTTGGCTGGCAAATTTCTTAATCCCATAATTTGACTCTAGCAAAACCAATACTTTCTGCACATAAGTATGTACCTGCGAAGCAACCATCCCCGCACAATGGATTGGTGGAATCGCTGCGAACTTTTCTTGTCCTTGCCAAACTTGCGCGGAGATCGCATGAATCGGTGTATCAGTTCCCGACTGTCGATAAACCACTAACACAGCCCAAAAGATTGAGGCGAATTCATCCGTATTTACAGCTAAGTTATCATCAGAATCACTTAGTTTGCGAGAGCGAATCAGATTGCGGCGATCGCGATGACGAGCATAGGAACGGCGACTATAGCAAACCGCAGGATTCCAACAGCGATCGCCCAACTCACCATGAAGTTCTTGAGCCTGAGCCGCCGAAAGCATCGCACACTTTTTACACTTTTCGGGAATAGCTTTAGCCATCAGCATTCTTTTGGCAACAATTACCCAAACAATTACGCGAACTGCGAATACAGCCAGACTCAGCAAATCTGTGACCATGTTTCTCCACCGTTGGTTTAGCCAACCAAAATAGAGGAATACCCGTTAACTTCCAAGTTAAGCGACCAAAAGAATGTAAAACATCCCAAGCCTCCTCTTGCGAAGGCTCTGCATAGAACTCGCTCAATTCAGAACGAAACGCATTCCAGAGAGATCGCACAGATTGTGGATGACAATGATCGTAAGCCTGCATCCCTAGCTTATAAGCCTCAGTTAGATTGCCACTCATTAGTAAAACTTGGTAAACGATATTAGAAAATCTAACACAACAGCCCAAATTGTCACAGAAACATCTTAGAACAAATAATCATCAATTATTTGCCATTAAATTTATATGAATGAGTATTTATACTTATTTTATTGACGTAGTTTCAAGGTTTCAGGCCTTTGCTTGGCGCGTTGCGATATATTGAAGGGGTATCTGCCCGTTAGTTAGCTGTCGTTATGCAAAAATGGTTAGTAATGGTCAGCTAATAGGGTATGGCTAACGAAACGTAAACTTGCTTAAAAGAAAAGACGTAAATTATGCCGATTACGCTTTAACTGTCCAGTTCGATTCGTTTCTGATAAACGAATCGAACCACTTATGCGGTATCTACCCCAAAGCCTTTACAAATAATAAAAATTAAGTAATATTTGCATATATTAATTTTAATAGTAAGTATACATTGAGGCAATCATGGTCTATAACTCGAGCAACGCCTTAGATAAACCTCAGCAAAAAGTTATCGGTCTACTAAGTAAATGTAAAGAGGAATTGAGAAAGGGGATCGATCGCATCGAGGAACTGGAAAAAGAAAGCAAACTCGAATCTGGGAAGTCTAAAGAAGCTTATCAGGATATCAAAAAGGGTTTTACATCCGCGATCACGACCATAGACGTAAAACTTAAACAAGTTAATGATTTAGAACTCAGGTGGGCGTTTGTTGCACCAATGAAAGCAGGAAAGTCTACTTTACTTAACGCGATCATTGGGCAAGAGATACTACCAACTCGTGTAGATGCTATGACGGTTATTCCTACAGAGATTACTTTCGGTGCAGGTGATTTCGAGCCATCCATGATAATTCATCCAGACACAATCAAACTTTACAAAGAAAGCTGGATAAAAATGAAAGAAATCTTGCGAGATTCTAAGGAATTTGCAAGAATTGAAGGTATTTGCAAGCGCTACGATACCTTAAAAAAGTTTCCAGCAAGTATTAAAAATGCTAAAACCCTCAACATTTCTGAGGAATCCATAATTGGGTTAAATGCAATTGGTGCGCTTCTCAAATTATTAAACGATTTGATGAGGGAGCATCTCAGTTAGGCGCTGGGTATAAATGCTTATAAGAGTAGGGATGAGATAATAGAACAAAATCCCCCCTGAAGCCAATGACACCCGAAGACCAACAAAAGTTAGAAGAATACTGCCAAGGAATTGCCGCAATATTGTATCGGAAT
>Ga0209990_10001808_pt1 | contig 17697 bp, 11 predicted proteins | sample NOAtaG_6_FD_187304 | JGI IMG/M metagenome (GOLD analysis project Ga0209990, IMG submission 187304) | Freshwater lake microbial communities from Lake Erie, under a cyanobacterial bloom - NOAA_Erie_Diel5S_2200h metaG (SPAdes) (version 2) | ecosystem: Environmental > Aquatic > Freshwater > Lake ...
TTGTGTTTTGCTTGCTACCTTCGGTATTATGTCTGTAATGCTATTCATTTGGTGTTTTGATTCAACACTTGCACCTTATACGATGAATAGCTTTTTTTCTCGTTTTTCAAAACTGTCCGAAGTATTGATATTACATGGCGAAATATAGTTTCCTTGGCTGAACACGCGATCCACTTCGAGAAGCGTGGGATGACTTATTGGCGGCAACAATGGCGGTTGTTGGGACAAATTTATAGTGAAATGTATCTCAACCCTGGGGAAGCGGAGCTATCCATTTTTCCTAGTCCGCATGGTGAAGTTTTGATCGTTCGTGCTTACACTAAAGAGGCTTTTGGTCTGGTAGTTGAAAATCCCAAAAAGCTTGGCATCAGTACTTTACGTCATTTTCCTTCAGTTTCGGAGATATCACTTTGTACTTTTTTCTTGAATTTCCCCATCAACTACACTCGACAAGAGATGTTGGCTGATGGCATTATTTGATTTAGAGACTTCGGACTGAATTTCATGCGGACTAGGGCGATCGGGTACATCCGATTAAATAATAACGAGAAAGCTATCGATAGGATTACTTTTGATGCTCAGGTAGATAAAATTTGGGCTTATGCTAATTTAAATGGTTTTGAATTAGTCGATATTTTCTACGATCGGAGGTCGGGAAAAGAGACAGAGTGCGATGGTCTCAAACAATCTCTCTCAATGCTCGACATAGGTGTGGTCTCTGCTCTTATCGTTTATAAGTTAGATTGTTTGTCTAGCAATGTTTTAGATGTTCTCGCTCTTATCTCTAAAATCGAGAGCTATAAGGCAAGTTTGCATAGTATTGTTGAAAAATTGGACACGCAAAGCGATCTAGGTCAGTTTTTTGTAAGCATTTCTGCGACATTAAATCAATTAGAAAGCAGTCGTGTTTCCGAACGTACCATTCTCGCTATGGCTTCTAAAAAAAAGCAGGGTCAACATTGTGGTAGTCCTGCTTATGGTTATCAGATGGTGGACAAAAAGTTGCTTCCACATCCTTCCGAATCTCATGTAGTTGCTCTGATCGATACGATGAAAGCTGATGGTGCTACTTTGCAGATGATTGCCGATGAACTTAATAACCAAGGGATATCTACGAAACGCAATTCAAAGTGGCAACCTACTCAAGTTAGTCGCATTCTTGCTAGCAAACGTAATTAGGAGTTGAGGATACCAAAAATTTGATCAGGACAGTTTACTTGATTTTCCATCATACGATTGATAGATTGGAAGCACTTTTTGAGATTATCCAGATATATAGCCACATCCATGTTTAATTTTATACCAAGCTAGTGTTAAATAGTTGACATACTCTATAAAGCCACAGGTTAAGATTATTTGTGACTAAAACTATAGCAATTTTTAATCAAGCTGGTGGCGTGGGTAAGACTACTCTTACCCATAACTTAGGCTACCAAATAGCTAAACGAGATCGCCGAGTTTTGTTGGTGGATATGGACCCACAGTCGTCTCTCACTAAGTTTGTTGGGTTAGTTCCTTCTGAGTTAGCCAAGACAGTTGCTAATGCGATCATTGAAGAAGAGGCACTACCAATTCACAAAGATTTGTTAGGAATGGATTTTGTCCCAGCTAATCGTTTTTTAAGCGCTACGGAAATGCAATTAGTCAGTGCTTCTCTACGCGATTTTCGGCTAAAAGATGCTTTGGAGTTGGTGCAGCAGCAATATGACTATATTCTGCTCGATTGTCCGCCAAGTTTGGGACTGCTAAGTTATATTTCATTAGTTGCCGCAACCCATGTTCTCGTTCCTGTAGAAACTCATCTCAAAGCGTTTGAGGGAACCGATGAGTTATTACAGACGCTCACCTATGTAAAAAGCAAACCTAATAAACAATTACAAGTGATTGGGTTTGTACCAACTCGCTACGATGGGCGCAACTCCGCAGACATTCGTACCCTTGAAGCAATGAATGAACAACTTGCTGCATGGGGCAAAGTGTTTGAGGCGATTCCCCGTGCTACAGCATTCGTTGATGCTAGTGAAGAGAGATTGCCTCTAGCAGCTTTACAAGCTAAGCATCCTGCTGTAAAGATTATGAACAAAATTATCGACCATATAGAGAAAATGGCATGACACGTAAAACGACAAAACCCTTCAGTGGACGTATTACCGCACCTAGCGCTCCTTGGCTTGCACCTGAAGTTGATGAATCTCCTGAGCCTAGCGATCGCCGTAAGGCTGATGTTGAAATTCAAATTACTGATATTCATCTACCACCAAAGCAACCTCGCCGCTATTTTGATGTAGAGGCTTTGCAAACCTTAGCTACATCGATCGCACAGCATGGAGTTTTACAACCTCTACTAGTGCGTCCTCGTTCGGCGGGAGGTTATGAACTGGTTGCAGGTGAGCGTCGTTATCGGGCTGCTCAGTTATCAGGTTTAAATGCTGTTCCTGTAATTGTGCGGGAGCTAGATAATAATGAGGCTTGGCAAATTGCGCTTGTCGAAAACCTCCAGCGAGAAGACCTCAATCCCATCGAAGAAACGGAGGGGATTCTCGATCTTTTAGCTCTTGAGCTTGCGCGTCCGTTGGATGAGATCCCTAATTTACTGCGTCTATTATTTAATCAAAACAACCGTAACAAGACGGATTTTAGTGATTCCAATAATCTTGATGAGGTTGATAATAACGTTATTATCAATGGCAAGGACGATCTAGCCGAGACTGATAATAACGTTATTATCAGTGGTGAAGACAATAATAATGAGCTTGGTAATGCAACCCTAATCCAGCAAATTGAACGAATTTTTGAACAATTAGGGCGGATGAGTTGGCAGTCGTTTGTGACAAATCGGTTGCCTTTGCTAAAGCTTTCGGAGATTGTGGTTCAGGCTTTGCGTGAGGGGAAGATTGAATATACTAAGGCAAAGTTGATCGCTGGTGTTAAGGATGCAGCATTTCAAAAGCAGTTATTAGATGAGGCGATCGCTGATGGTCTATCTTTAAATGAAATCAAGAGCAGGATCAAGGAAAGCTCACAAAAATCTCTAGCTAGTGAACCAACGGATCTACGCTCTCGGTTTGAGTCTACTTTCAAGGCGGCAAAGTCTTCGCCTGTTTGGAAGGATGAGAAAAAGCAAAAGAAGTTGGAGGCTTTGTTAAAGCAGTTGGAGGCTTTGATTGGTTAATAGGAGGGATGGCGATCGCCTCAAAGATTAAAAGTTGAGTAAGGCGTTTGAACATATAGTCTCCAAATAAGTTACAATCAACAACTGAAGGTTTCTGGAGATTTAGATGAGCGAAGTCCCTTTTGTTAGCTTGGTTATTTCATCAAATACGCCTGATGATTAGGTTGAGTCTCTTTTGTCGTCAATACGTTTAACATCTGCTAATGTCCAGCAACTGGAGAAACGTGCTTTTATCGCTGATGATATTATTGCTCTCATTACTGTATTAGTTGGGGTGGGGCAAATCACAGAATACGGTATCAAAATAGCTAAAGCCATTAATAATTGGCGACGTAAGGCTAAGGAAAAAGGAATTCAAGTTGAGGTTAAGCTTGAAAGACCAGATCGTACATCTTTAGATCTACATTCAGCTACTGACGAGGAAGTAGAAGAATGGTTGTCCAAGTAGCGTCTACTACAGTAATACCATCGACTAGAGGGGGTGGAGGTAATCCTCCTCTAAGTCCTTCACTTGGAGATACACCTCAAACACAGTATAAAAATGAGATCCTCATACTTATTTCTGCACCACTATTGAAAGAGGATGGATCTGCTGTAGAGGCATTATCTATTCAGAGGGAAATAGATGGGATTGTTTCAGCTTTGGAAGGTATTCCCGATCTAGTTGAAATAGTAATCACTGTTAAGATAGCGACTACAGAATCGATCCTAGAGGTTTTTGCAAATGCGATAAAGCCGTTAATTATTCATTTTATCGGGCATGGGATGACAACCGATAATGGTATAGCTTTACTACTAGAGGATAAAGTCGGGAAAGCGCGTCCTTTTACAAGTAGTGATTTGCGTAACCTATCAGGAAATCGAAAAAGTCCACCATGTCAGTTAGCGTTGCTCAATGCTTGCCACTCTCAAGGTCTAGCCGATGAATTTTTAAGGGCGGGAGTGCCTCACGTAATTGCTATTAATGCTGAAGATACAATTCTGAGCTTGGCTGCACAATGTTTTGCTAAGCATTTATATCATGCTTTATTTAACAATCATCAAGTTGTTGATGCATTTTTACACGGGCTAAATGCTATTAAAGTTAATGAAGATCTCGCTCAATTTTTTAACACAAAAACTTTTCAGAAAGGGATTAATTTAGAGGAGGTATTTAAATTTCACTTATTACCTACAAATGTTGCTGCACACAACAAATCTTTAGAGCTTTTATCACTTAATCGCGGTCAAATTATCACTCCTAATTGGGAGAATACTAACCTTCGTTCCTATGAGCCAAATTTTGTGGGGCGTAGAATTGATATTCATCGCATTGCTGTGGACTTAATTGACGATCGGGGAAGTCGATGTGTGGCTCTACATGGAATAGGAGGAATGGGCAAAACAGCTTTAGCTCAGACCGTGGGACGTTGGCAACATGAGCGTCGTCGTTGGCGTGATGGAGTTTGGCTAGTTGAGTTACGGAATGTTGAGTCAATAGCCGTAGCCATCACAAAAATTGTCGATATGATTTCTCTATCGAAATCTATAGGTGAGATGGAAATAACATCTCTTCCTAGATTGGTGCAAATCCTCAAAAGCTCCAATATATTGCTGATTTTAGACGATCTAGATGAACTAATTCAGAAAGATTGTGAAGGTCTATCTCGATTACTAAATGCTTTGCTTGATTGCTCAAGACTGCGACTACTGGTGACCTCTCGATTAGACCTACCTAGTACTGTAAATTTTCGGCTGCGAGAAGTTCAAGAACTTGAGGCTAAAGATGCAAAGCAAGCATTTAGAAATCTTGTGCCTAGCGAACAGTGGGATTTAGGAGAAGCCACACAAGAAGATTATGAAGCATTGATGATTTTTCTAGATGGTTATCCTTTCCCAATCCATCTAGCTGCATCGTATATGAAAGAAACACGCTGTGATTTAGGAATGCTCTGCCAAAGATTGCAACTTAATCCCCTCAATACTCTTCGTCCAACGTCAAGGCAAGAGACTCGCGATAATAGCTTATCTATTACACTCGAACTTTCCTATAGCATTCTTCCTTTCGGTGCAAGGGAGATTTTTCCACTTCTAGCCCTCTTTCCGAGTGGATTAACAGACGAATTAGCCAAGGATGTTTTAGGTGAAAGCGGCTTTGAATCATTAGCAACATTGCTGCAATATTCAATGGCTGAGAAGAAGGAGAATTCTTCAAGTTGGCGTGTAGTTTTGCCTGAACCAGCACGCCATTATGCAGAGGCAAAACAGGAAAATAACCTGATGGAGAGAATTGCTCCTAGAGTCTTAGAATATTTCTATGTTTTTACTCAGAAAATAAATGATTTATTGGTGGAAAAAGATGCCTCTAAACAAGCTTCTCAGCTTCTTAAAGAAGAGCAAGCTAATTTGATTAATTTTTTGGAATGGGGTTATCAATATGAAAGAAGTGGTGATGGGATTTGTCGAAGTGCAAGAATTACTGCACTGTTAGGCAAGCATTGGAAATGGTTAGCTTCTGAGGAAGATTCGATGCGTAGCCTCATTAATGCATTGCAAGCTGCCAAAAACAATAAAGATAAATTTGGGGAAGCTGATATAAAAATGGCGATTGGTGAAGTGCAAGAGTTTCTTCAAGACCTGAAACTAGCTTTAGAAAGTTATGGGGAAGCTAAGCAACTTTATCAAGCAATAAATCATCAAATTGGAGTAATAAAAGCTGAAAATTGCATTAGACACATCAACGGGATAATTCCCCCTTTAATTCCTCCTTTTACGTTTGAAACTATTACACTTAATGGCAAAGGTGAAATTATTCAACGAGAATTAAGACAAGCTCAAAATATATTAGAAGATCTTGGCGGCGGAGTAATCCTAGATATGGTATCTATTCCTGCGGGCAGCTTTCTGATGGGTTCACTTAATTCAGAACATGATTCTGAACATCCGCAGCATGAGGTAATTCTGGAGACGTTTTGCATGGGTAAATATCCGATTACACAAGAACAATGGCGCTCTGTTGCAACGCTGCCTAAAATCAATCAAAAACTAAATTTAGATCCATCTAAATTCAAAGGTGATAAACGTCCAGTAGAGACTGTATCGTGGCTAGATGCAATGGAGTTTTGCAGGCGGCTATCAAAGCACACAAAGCGAGAATACAGGCTACCAAGCGAAGCACAATGGGAATATGCATGTCGAGCGGGGACAACTACACCCTTCCATTTTGGTGAGACGATTACAACCGATTATGTCAACTACAACGGCGAATACCCCTATGGCGATGCACCAAAAGGCGAATATCGAAACCAAACAACAGATGTTGGCAGTTTTAAAGCGGCTAATGCCTTTGGCTTACACGATATGCACGGAAATGTATGGGAATGGTGTGCTGATGATTGGCATGATAGTTATAAGGGATCTCCGAAAGATTCACAGATTTGGATAAAAGATAATAAGAATTATGAAGACCATAAAAGCCGAAAGCTGGTGCGCGGTGGTTCGTGGTTCAACTCTGCTTGGAATTGTCGGTCTGCGTGTCGCTCCTTCGACTACGCGAGCGATCAGTACTTCTGCTTCGGTTTTCGGATTGTGTGTGTTGTGCGGTGAGGACTCCCTTCTTTGTTCTTTTACCTTAACCCTTTGCACTTCTTTATATTTCTTTACACTTCTTTGTCCGTCCCTTCGCCGTCAGGCGATCAAAGTTCTCAAAAAATGCCAAAGAAAATTATAGATTAAGACTCAAAGGACTAGACTTAGAATCCTTATGGCAGAATTAACATAGTGGGTCGAAGAACCAAAAAAGCAATTAAAAATATGGCTGAAACAGTTACTTTACAAATACTAGAAGCATTGTACCAACGCCTAGCGATCGCCTGCTTAAATATTATCCCGTACAAAGGATAAACTTGATTTTATAGCCTATAAGGGATAAACTTAGTTTTATACCCTAAAAAGGATAAAAGCATCAGACCATGCTAATCCACTCCTCCAAAGAACTAGCTGAATATCTACGCGATCGCCGCAAAAGACAAAAATTAAGCCAAGCCGAAATAGGCGATCGGGTAGGCATCAAACAAGCAACTATCTCAGCCTTTGAAAACAACCCCGAAGGCACAAAATTAGAAACGCTATTTAAACTATTCTCCGCCCTAGATCTAGAAATACAGATTATTCCCAAAGAAGAAGCTCGTAAGCCTAAACAAGGATGGAAAGAAGAATGGTAAGAACAAGGCGCATCAATAGCCTCAATATTCTCATGAATGGCTATCTAGTTGGCACTTGGCAAAACTTACCCAGTGGCGCGATGAACTTTCAGTATGCAGAAGAATGGCTAGAAACTGACAGCGCACGTCCCATCTCTTTATCAATACCCTTACGCAGACAGCCCTATGAAGGAGATCTTGTCTATAACTTTTTCGATAACTTGCTACCAGATAGTCGAGAAATTCGAGCAAGAATTCAAAAACGCTTTAGTGTCTCTACCTCACAGCCCTTCGACCTATTAACAGCGATCGGAGCCGATTGCGTTGGAGCGATCCAAATTTGTCAGGAAGGCACTCCCCAAATTATAGAGACAACCCAAGCACAGCCAATGTCAACGGATGAAGTTGCCAGATATTTGAAAGAATATAAAACAAATCCTATAGGAGCAGCCAAAAATAACAACGATTTTCGCATATCGATCGCAGGCGCTCAAGAGAAAACTGCCTTAATTTGGCATCAAGGAAAATGGTGTCGTCCCATCGGCACTACACCCACCAGTCATATCTTCAAGTTTCCCATCGGCATAATTCCTAATGACAATTTAGACATGAGTGATAGCTGCGAGAATGAATGGCTATGCCTCCATATCGCCAAAGCATTTGGATTACCCACAGCCGAAGCTCAAATTCAACATTTCGATGATGTCAAAGTACTAGTTGTAGAGCGCTTCGATCGCCGATGGTCTCAAGATCAACGATGGTTGATAAGGCTTCCCCAAGAAGATATGTGCCAAGCATTAGGCATATCGCCAAATTTGAAATATCAAAATCAAGGCGGAGCAGGAATCAGTGAAATCATGAAAATATTACTCGGTTCCGAAGATGCTAATGGCGATCGTGAGAAATTCTTTCGCAGTCAAATTCTATTTTGGCTATTAGCCGCCACAGATGGGCATAGTAAAAACTTCAGTATTTACATTAATCAAGGCGGCAGCTACAGATTAACGCCTCTATATGATGTAATTTCCGTTTATCCATTCATCAAAAACAAGTCTCTATCTAAACGTAACGCCAAGATGTCGATGTCACTTAGAGGAGAGAAGACCAATTATTACAATTGGGACTCAATTCAAGCAAGGCATTTTATCTCGACAGCGAAGGCAGTTAATTTTTCAGAAGCAAAGGCAAGCGTAATTCTAGAGGAGATGCTGACAAAAGTTGATGATGTAGTAGCCCAAGTCAATACCGTCCTACCAGAAGACTTTCCTACTCATGTCAGTCAGCCAATTTTTGAAGGGATGTTATCTTTAGCCAAGCGATCGCTAAACAATCGCGTGCAATGGATTTATCAAGCTTAATTGATGAACCTATTCGAGAGCCACCACAAGTAAATCACCAAATCAGAAGCAACACTCGCCGATCTCACGTGTATACGTGATGAATTCATCGGACATAAACATATCTTTGGACAGCAAAGGTTTCGATGCCGCACCATTCAAGCAGATCGTTTATCGTCACTAATTTTGCATATGCATTGCTATATAAACTTTTTTTAAGAATTTATATAATATTTATACAAAAAGCATTGATAGCAAAAGGGATATCTTCTACTGTTGCCTCGTTAACTATATTATTAGCGGTTTTCAAGACACTCAAATCTTTTACCGCATCTAATAACTATAGATTTTCGCGAACATTAAGTTACAGGTGTCATGACGTATTTGTTTCTAGCTTTGTCCTTTTTGGCTTGCCTTAAAGGGATGTTTTTTACTGCTCTGTTGCTATTAATTGGCTTTTTATTATCGACCCCTCATGTTTTATTAAGTATTTATGCAAGGGTTCAAAGAATTACCCGCAACAACAAGTTTTATTCCACGCTAATTCTTGGAACTGGCGTTGGCTTTTTAATCGGAATGTTGTTTGTGATGTCCGTCGAGCCTGCTCACGCTCAATTTTTCCAGACTACTGAGACATGGCTTACTAGCAAATTTAATATTGGTGGTGGTGCTGGTGGCGGTAGCGCTGTATCGATTGTATTTAACGTTTTGAGAGCGATCTTTGTAATTTATTTGGGTATTTCTCTGGTTAGAGTCATTCAAGCCGCCAGAAATGATGATGATTGGCAACAACTAGCTCGCATCCCATTGATTTTAGTGGTCACCGTTACATTGGGAGATATCCTCGCAAAGCTCATTACTGGTTAGAAGGTTGGTCATGGGAAATGACAAAGAATTCCGCAAAGTAAACCCAATCCTTGGAGCCAGTCCCAAGATTGGACCTTTTTCTGCCGAACTAGTTTTTCCGTGGATAGTTATCAGTCTTACTTTGTTTTTCATTTGTTATGTGTTTCTCAATCTGCCTTGGTTGTGGGTGGTACTGATCGTTGCTTGGGGCGATACAACTTGGTGGGTACTAACTGGTTCTAGACCGCATAAGTTCCTATCCAAGTTCGTGCCAGTGCCGCGTTGGACTAGAGGCGTTTATAAACACGAAGGCATTAAAGGTAGTCATAGTAGAGAGCGCAGTAAGAAACCGAATGTTAAAAGGAAAAGGATTTAAACATTTTGAAAAAGAGCTTGCTTTAGAGTATTTGCTGAGATTTGAGATCAGAGGACGCTCGATTAGTTGCTATGTTCTGAAGCAAGGTTCCTCTTCTTTAAATTTATTGCAATTTGTCTTTGGTTGGGAATCAAAGGGTTTTCATACTACCCTCTCAGGAGATCGCGAGTCTTCAATTTTTGATGCGATCCAATCGGGCTTGAAAGATATTCCCGATGAAGAAAGTTTGACCGTTCATTTTGGCTCTTTTAATTCCGATAGCGATCGCCAAAGACAGTTGCAAGACTTATACGAACTTGCCGATACGCCAGAACTTAAATTTTTAATGATGGGTGAAAAGGCAAGGGTTCAAGAATTATCTAGCTTGGGTTTGAGAAAGCCAAAGTTTTTAAGAGTTTATGCAACTTATACAGTTAAAGGATCGACCGTTGCGGCGACCGATCCCATTGAAAAGGCTCTTGCTTGGCTTCAAAAGGTTTCTCAAGGAATAACTGGCAAGAATAAACAGCTAGAGCGCGAGCAGTACGAGCATATGTTTGCTAGAGCTTTTACCGATGGCTTTCTCAATTGGGAGCAGATTTTAACGACTCGGATGGGTTTAGATCTAAGACCTTTAAGCGATTCGGAATTATGGGAAGAGCTTTGGACTCAATTCAATAGCACTCCTCCGCCTCCTGTACCGCAATTACTTGTCATGACTGAATCGGGATTAGTCGAAAGATTTCATTCTCAGGTACATATGAATACAAAACTTCTCGAACGCTCCGATTCTATTCCCTTTGCCGATCGCAGTTTCGTGCATTTGAAGGGTGAATATATTGGTGTCTTAACGTTTATCGATAAGCCTGCGGGTTGGACTTCTAAGGGTAAGCAGATGCGCTATCTCTGGGAGGCGATCGCTCGCGATGCGGTGGCAAATACTGAGGTTGTTTGTCAGTTTACGAAGGCGAATGAAACGATTGTCAAAGCGAATATGCAACGGGTTACGAAGCAGAGCATCGTTTCGCAGGAGCAATCTGCATCGGTCAGAAATGTCAATGTCATGGCTTCTTTGAAACAGGACAAGGCGATTAAGGCTCAGGAAGCTCTTTATGAGGGTGCGATACCGATTAATGTAGCGGTGGTTTTTCTGATTCGTCGCCCCAATCCCGTGCTGCTGGATGATGCTTGTCGCTATTTTTCGAGTTGTTTCCAGCGTCCTGCTTGGGTCGAGCGTGAGACTGAGTATGCTTGGTTGATTTGGAAACAAACTTTGCCAATTGTACTCGGGAATTTGCTGGCTAAGCCGTTTCATCGCCGTCATATTTATTTATCCGATGAATCCGTTGCCTTTACTGCTTGCGTTTTACCTCGGTCGGTGGATAAGACGGGATTTGAGTTAATTACGGAAGAAGGTGGGATGCCTCTATATATTGATATCCGCAAACATCGTAATTTTGGCATTTTTGCGACTACTCGCGCTGGCAAGTCGGTGCTGGTTTCGGCTCTTTTGACGCAAGCTCTTTGTAACGATCAGCAAATTGTCGCGCTTGATTTTCCTAAGCCTGACGGTACGAGTACTTTTACAGATTACACCCACTTCATTAAGAATCTAGGTGCTTATTTCGACATCACTAAGGAGTCTTCCAATATTCTCGAATTACCAGATCTGCGGGCTTTCAATGAGGAGCAGGCTGACGAGCGATTGCGCGATTTTAAGTCCTTTGTCGAGTCGGCTTTGATGACGATGGTGTTTGGCGCTGGGCAAAATAATCTATCTTCGTCGGAAAGGCAGTTGCGACAGCTAATTCGTTCTTTGTTAGTACCTGTCATCAATTCATTTTTTGAGAACGAACGCATTAAAGCGCGATACGATCTCGCCATTGTCGAAGGATTTGGTTCGGATGCTTGGCAAGCGATGCCAACTCTGTCGGATTTTCTAGATTATTTTTTGGATTCTGGTCGGTCGGAAGTTCGTGCCGATCTGGCTGAAAGCGAACAGATCGATGGTGCGATCAATCAGATCGTCGTCCAACTTAGATTTTGGCTAAACTCTCGCATCGGTCGTGCCATTTCTCGCCCATCGACTTTTCGTAGCGATGCGAGATTGTTAGTGTTTGCCCTGCGGAACTTATCGGAAGCGGAGGATGCTGCGATTCTCGCTTTATCGGCATACTCAGCCGCGCTCAGACGGGCTTTATCGTCGCCAGCTAGTATTTTGTTTATCGATGAAGCGCCGATTTTGTTTGAATATCCGACAATCTCGGAAATGGTGGCTAGACTCTGTGCCAATGGTGCGAAGGCTGGAATCAAGGTGATTATTTCCGCTCAAGATCCCGACACGATCGCTCGGTCGCCTTCGGCTTCTAAGATTCTCCAGAATTTATCGACAAGCCTATTTTTTACTGCAATGAAATAGATTAAAGAGTAATATAAAAAAATATAGCATTTTTCAGTCTAGTAAAAAACGCTATCCATTTATCCATTTTTTAAAAATATCGCAATGGCTAAAGTTATTGGAATAGATTTAGGCACAACAAATTCCTTGGTTGCAGTCGTGGAAGGGGGAAAACCTTTCGTAATTCCTAATTTATTAGGAAAGCGAATGACTCCTTCTGTTGTTCGCATACTGGAAAATGGAAATTACATTGTTGGCGAAAATGCAGCTAGGTCACTTATTAGCGATCCTAAAAATACCATTGCAGGCATAAAGCGATTTATGGGTAGGCGTTATAACGAAGTAATAGATCTTATAACGACCGTACCTTATGATGTCGTTTTAGGGAGAAATAATCTTGCTGTAGTAAATGTTCATGGCATTGAGTACAGCCCACAAGTTATTTCTGCGATGATTCTTCAATATTTAAAAGCCTCAGCAGAAAAATATTTGGGGGAGGTAGTAACTCAGGCAGTCATTACAGTGCCAGCTTATTTTAGCGACTTCCAACGACAGGTAACTAAAGAAGCTGGCATCTTTGCTGGACTTGAAGTTTTGCGAATTGTTAACGAGCCGACTGCTGCATCTATGGCGTATGGGCTGAACAAGACAGAAACTTCTGAATGTATTGCAGTTTTTGATCTTGGTGGCGGGACGTTCGATATTACAATTTTGGAAGTAGGAGATGGGGTCTTTGAAGTAATGAGCGTTGGGGGAGATGGTTTTCTTGGAGGGGATGATTTTGATAATAGAATAATTAACTGGATTCTTGAAGAAATCAAATTAGTCTATAGAACTGATCTGTCAAATAACATATATGCTCAACAGAGAATTGCAGAAGTTTCCAACAAAGCAAAGTGTGAAATTTCTGAAATCTATGAAGCTCAAATACTAATCCCATATCTTATAAAAACAGACGGAGACTTTCTTAATTTAGAAATAGTTCTTACTCGCCCAAAGTTTAACGACATTTGTGAGGAATTATTTGAAAAGTTAGTCTTTCCATGTGAACAAGCAATAAAATCTGCAAAAATTGATCGCACTAAGATTGATAAAGTGATCCTAGTTGGAGGAGCAACTCGAATGAACAAAGTAGAGGATATAATCAAGAAAGTATTCAATGTTGAGCCTAATAGATCTGTTAATCCTGATGAAGTCGTAGGCTTAGGTGCAGCTATTCAAGCTGGCGTACTTGCAGGGGAACGGGGAGAATCGGGAATAATATTACTCCTAGATGTCACGACTCACTCTTTCGGTATTGAAAATATGAATGGAACTATAGATAAAATTATTCCTAGGGATACAACGATTCCAACTAAAAAATCAGAGATTTTTTCAACTTCAATAGATGGTCAAACCTCTGTAGAGATCCATATACTTGAGGGCGAAAGAGAACTAGCTATTGAGAACCGCAGCCTAGGACGGTTTATTTTAGATGGAATCCCCCCCGCTCCTAAGGGTGTGCCACAAATTGAGGTCATACTTGATATTGATGCTAATGGAGTTCTTAGTGTATTAGCTAAGGATAAAGGAACAAATAAATCACAAAATATGACAATTGAACTATCAACTAAAAGTTCAAATAATGATGTTGATTTTCTATCTAAAACTTTTGCAATGAATGCAGTATCAATCGAAAAAATGCAAATTAAATAAAGAAATGCACTTTAACTCAAATTTATATTTGCGACTTCTCTGCGGATATAATTATCTTTATCTTTTTCCATAGAATTAACAATGAATTGACGATTGATAAATTCATCATATTTTATAATTGCCCTATAAGCTTCTAGACGTAAAGAGTCTTTCTCATGGCTACAAAGATTCATTAATGTAGATACAATTTGGCTGCTACAAGATTGAACTAGATCTTGAGGATAAAAAATGTCTCTTCTGCCAAGTAATTTAATAATATTAATCAAATGCCAAGATTTAATCTGACTGTTATTATTAGCAATTGAAAGTAAGGAAAATAACAACTCCTTTTCTATATGCCGTTCTTTAAATAAACCTAAAGTATAGAGATGAACCCTAGATTCTCGATCCATTAACAATCCTGTTAAATATTCTGATGGTCTTAGTCCATATCGATTTCTGAGCAGCCATGCACAATAAATTCGGTATTCTTGTAGATATGAGTTATAGTACTTGGAAAGCATGTTATATACTAATTCATCATCTGCTAAATCAAGTGATGTTAGAGCCGTTAACGCATTATGAAGATCCATTTTCCCAAGATTATTAATTCCTTCTTCTACAATTGTAGAGTTGTTTTGGGAGGCAACAAGTATGCATATTGCGCTAAGTTTTACTTCTTCATTGTAATGATATCGTCCAGGTGGCAATTGGCTAATTAATATATTTTCCTTATGGGTCGGTGAATCTAATATATTTCTAAGAGTTTCCAATCCTTTATCTATAGTCTGTGCTATCTTACTGGAAGTAGTTTCTGCTTGAGGTTCTAATCGCTCTTGATTTTTAATTTCTAACACTCTACTAAGGATTTCACGGGCTACAGGATCATTGGGACGTTGACGAAAAACTTGGATCATTATAGGAGCTAATTTTTCCCTAATTTCATCTTTAGCAACTTTTTCAAACTTATTGATAGCAAACATAATTTCATCACTTACACTATCAGTAGCGATATTCTCAAAAGCAGATAGCATTATAATTTGGCGTGATGCAAAAAACTCATCCTCGGATAGAAATAGTAAAGCAACTATCCGACTGACTAATTTCCCATTACCTTTAATCATTTTATCGAGAAAAATAGTTGCACCTAAAGCTGAAGAAAAACTGCTTAGCGTACTCGTGATTTCCCGCATAAGAGATTCTGTAGCTTTTTCTGAATCTTGAGATCTTTGAATAAAATATAACCAAGAACGAGCAATTACATATTCCATAAACTCATCATAAAGGAAACGTAAATTTTTGCGGTTTGTATAGGGTTGAAAATTTTCCGCAAAAACTATATTTTCAGAATAAAGTAAACTGAAAATAGAAGACTTATCACTTGCCTGTTCAGGTGTTATTTCTAATTCATCAAGACTAAGGCTATTTCTTCTATTCCTCCACATTTTATCGCCAATTTTAGCTAAAAAATGCACTATATTATCAGACCCAAGAAACGCAAATTGCTCATTAATCCTTTCTGATATACGTTCTAAATATAAATCGAAGACTGACAATAACTCAATGCTACTTACTTTTTTAATTTGACGATCTCTATTTGCTTCACAGAAAAATCTAAGCAAAATAGGATTACTTAGAGATAAAGTACTACTAAAGTCAAAATTAGAATGGATATTGTATCGACTAAAGTATAATTCTATTGCACGTCTTTTTTCTTGCTCAGTAAATTCATTAAGATTTAGTGTTTTGCCATTAAAAAGAAAATTTTGGAGGGTTGCAGAAAACAAATCCCAAAATATATTCCTACAAGTTACTACGATCTTTATCCTAAAGCTCTCTACTTTTAAAATAAAATCTTTTAGAAATCGAATCAATAGAGGTAAGTTACTACTCTCATTAATCCCATCTATTAAAATAAATAAAAATGGTTGGTCGGGATCGTTAGACACTTTTTTTATCCTGCCTACCCAATTGGAAAGACCGATTGGCAATAAGTTTTCTAGTTGGCGCTTCACATGAAATTCTATGTCTTGTTCGCTTGAGATTTCCATTTGTCCACTAATTAAAACAACTGGATATTTTTCACTTAACTTACTTGCTAGATGACAAATCACATTTGTCTTACCATATCCAGCGTTAGAGACTAAAGCAATACATTTCTGAAATTTAAGCTGTATAAGATGATCTAGTTCTCTAATTAAATCATTTGTAAACTTCCATTCAGAAGGATCATTATTTAGATCACGATTATAAACTATAGAAGGAATAGTTAAGAGCAAAGCTCTTTCTATGTCTGCTGAAAAACTATTAGTGGCTAATAAATTTTCCAAAAATAATCCACGCAATCTATGTAATTCGTTAAGAATATCTTGCAGTGATTGCTGATTAACAAAAGCCAAATTTTGTAAGGCTAAATCAATTTTTCTTAAATCAGCGCGAAAGGATGATTCTTGCTCTTTGGGTAATCTGACAGTACGATTAACCAAACCAAATATCGTTTCTATTTCATCAAAGTAGAAATAAATTTTAAGCTCATTAATAAATTGGCAATATTCATCCAAAGACTGGAAATTTCTCACCGTAGATTTAGTATTCACTAAACTTTGATAAGCCCGATTCGGTAAATAGTAGTTTTGGGCAATTTGAGCTAGGTCGTTGATGATAGCATTTGATTTCTCAATAAAAATATTTTCAAAATCTACAAACTGTTTTATGTGTTCTTCTACATTCCTTTCAATATAAATATCAGGAATATATTTCTCTCTTCCAACTAATTTAATCTGTTCACTGATAGTCGATTGACATAACAAATGTAAGCTCTCCAATGAAAACCTGCCCTGCTGGTTTATTTCCAACTTATCGAAAAGCTCCTCTCGAAATATCTTAATAAGATCAATCACTAAATGATGCCGAAGTTGATCGCTAGTTTCAAATATTCTAACAGAGTGGTTTTTTAAAACTTTGTTTCTAAGACTAGAAATATTTGTATTTTTTTGATTCTCTTTAAAATATATTAAACAGGGTATTTTGAGATTTACTGCAATATCATACTCTAGCTCTGATATTGAGTGAGAATCTCCCCCACTAATGCTGATATCATCCTCATTAAACAGACCAATATAGAGAGCAGCCATCTGCAATCTAGCAGTTATCTCTTCAATCGAATTATGAGATTGATCACTTATGTATTCTATTCCAGTATAAATATCTCGAAGAGTAGATAAAGCATCTTCAATTAACTGTCTTTCTTGTTGTAGTTCAGTAAGCTCAGCACTTATAAATATTAGGATTTTGTTAGGAATGGGAGTGTAATAGTTGTCACCAAAGTGAATATTTGCAGCTTTGACATCTTTAAAACTAACTGCATTGGCTCTCTGTTGGTAATCTTCACTCCTTAAGACTTTTTTGAGATGTTATCCCCTTGATCACCTGCTCTAACCTTCTTAATCGTTATATCACCTTCAAATTCACCCTCTTTAATGTTGACTCCATACCCAGTGGCAATGATATCTTCTATAACTAAAGAAGCCCCTTTAATCTTTTCGAGATTAACGCCAATCGCTGGCACATCTTCTTTGGGTAAATCCTCAATTGCTTCAAGCGTAATCGTCCAAAGGGTTAACGAAAATTAAAGATTAGAGGGGACAAGATGAGGTAGGTTGAAAAGCATGACAGAGGAAATCGACCTAGGCGGGATAAAAGTCCCATTAACAGACTTGGAAACGACACCAGAG
>Ga0209990_10001812_pt1 | contig 17666 bp, 18 predicted proteins | sample NOAtaG_6_FD_187304 | JGI IMG/M metagenome (GOLD analysis project Ga0209990, IMG submission 187304) | Freshwater lake microbial communities from Lake Erie, under a cyanobacterial bloom - NOAA_Erie_Diel5S_2200h metaG (SPAdes) (version 2) | ecosystem: Environmental > Aquatic > Freshwater > Lake ...
GCCGATTACCCGCAACGGGACGGAAAGACCCCGTGAACCTTTACTATAGCTTCACATTGACATTGGGTAATTCATGTGTAGGATAGGTGGGAGACGTTGAGGCTGCATCGCCAGGTGTAGATTAGTCGTCCTTGAAATACCACCCTTGGATTATCTGATGTCTAATCCGCTCAAAGCGGAGACATTGTGTGGTGGGTAGTTTGACTGGGGTGGTCGCCTCCAAAAGAGTAACGGAGGCTCCTAAAGGTACCCTCAGCACGCTTGGTAACCGTGCGTAGAGTGTAATGGCATAAGGGTGCTTGACTGAGAGACCGACAAGTCGACCAGGTAGGAAACTAGAGCATAGTGATCCGGTGGTTCCGCATGGAAGGGCCATCGCTCAAAGGATAAAAGGTACTCCGGGGATAACAGGCTGATCACTCCCAAGAGCTCACATCGACGGAGTGGTTTGGCACCTCGATGTCGGCTCGTCACATCCTGGGGCTGGAGAAGGTCCCAAGGGTTGGGCTGTTCGCCCATTAAAGTGGCACGCGAGCTGGGTTCAGAACGTCGTGAGACAGTTCGGTCCCTATCTGTTGTGGGCGTTAGAAATTTGAGAGGACCTGCCTCTAGTACGAGAGGACCGGGGTGGACGAACCTCTGGTGTACCTGTTGTGGCGCCAGCTGCATCGCAGGGTAGCTATGTTCGGAAGAGATAAGCGCTGAAAGCATCTAAGCACGAAACTCACCTCAAGATGAGATTTCTTTTAAGGGCCGTGGAAGACTACCACGTTGATAGGCTACAGGTGTAAAGACAGTAATGTCAAAGCCGAGTAGTACTAATTACCCGTAAACTTATAAACACAAACTCTACAAAATTTACTGCTTCAATCATCCGATAGTCAAAACTTAAAGAAATTAAACGCTTTAGGTGTCTATAGCAGTGAGGTCCACCTCTTCCCATTCCGAACAGAGAAGTTAAGCCCACTAGCGCTGATGGTACTGCCCTTTTGAGGGTGGGAGAGTAAGTCGATGCCACTTTTATATAAAGCCTCAACAAATGTTGGGGCTTTTTTTATTGCTATAATGTATAGTCTTGAAATAGGATTACAATTTTAAATTGTTTCAGAAAAAGAAGAAAACGATGTTTTTAAAAAGACAGCATTAAATAAATAGATCTCGTCTTTATTAAATCTTTTTTTAATTAATGATTAATATCTACCTCATAAGATTTTTTTAATTGCATGGAGATATTTTCTGAAAGTACCTTTTACTATTAATTGCGGTCCAATAATATCGTTATCTTAAGCTCTTATAATTTTCAATCCAGACTTGATCCATTACGTCACCTAGAAGTTTAAATAAATTAGTATCGGTAATTAGTCCAGAGCTTAATCCTTTGAAATTATATCTATCACAGAGATATTTTGCTTGCAAATCAGAAGGTCCGAATTCATTTGCCGCCCATCCAGGTTCCATACTACCGAGGTATGGAAAACTAGAATATTGAAGTTTCCATAATGAATCTAATGGAATACACCCAAATTCCTGTTTTCTGGAAAAGGTATCAATTACAAAACCGCAATTCAAATCATACATTTGTAAATAGTTGATTCGTTCAGGGTTGTAAACACTTGGCCAGTTACCAGTTGCAAACTGGATAAACTCTTGCATAGATAAAATTCTCTTGTTGGTAATTCTATCACCAGTTTTACAATATGCCATTAATGTGTAAAAGGACTCATTTTGGTTACCAATTTTAATAGCAAAAACACCTTTTGTCTCGAGTTGATTTTCCTTTAAATCCGATGTTAAACCAAACCAAACACTTAAAATAAAAATATACTTTAACATTATTTTGAATTTTATATTTCAGCTAAACTTTCAAAAATATCTAAATATAACATGAACAACAATAAATGATAACAATATATAGAGAATTGATAAAAAAATATCTTCTGAAATAAGCACAGTGAAGAAGAAACCAGGAATTAAAAGAATACTTACCAAGTGATATTTTCCTTGATTTTTAGATTTTTTCAAATGCAATAATATTGTTGGGGGTTACACAAAAGTGGAGTTTAATATCATATTGATCGATATCATCAATTTCATAGCTGTCATCAAAAAAATCTAATCCTATGAATTTGCAGTCAGATTTACAACATTTTAAAAGTCTATCATAAAACCCTTTCCCATAACCAACTCGGTAGCCTTCAGCACTATGTGCTAACAATGGTACAATTACAAAATCGAGTTGATCATTTTTAATAAAATTGACATCTTTAAATGGTTCAGGTATTCCGTATGCATTAATTACCAATTCTGTTTCAGGAATGTAAAGGTAATGTGTCATGCTAAGATCTTCAAAATTACTTTTGGTTAAGCAAAAATGAATATTTAATGTTGAACTTAATTCTAAAAATGGGTAGGTATTGATTTCGTTTTGTTTAGCAATTGGCAGAAAAATACTTACAAATTTACCTTCCAAATTAAATTCATCCAGCAATCTTTGACGAATTTGTGTTGAGAGCTTATCGTTTTGAGAGGCGGTTAATTTTTGTCGTTTTATTTTAACCTCTTCTCTGATTTCTTTTTTTTTCATTTATAAATTGGGAAACAAATTTTTGGAAGATTGCATGACCTCTTCTTCATTAATTTTGTTTACTTTATCCAAGGCTCTGTTAAAGGCAACAGTTAAAAGATCTTCTAAATCTGAAATATCTATTAGTTTATGATCTGTATGAATCCTAATAGATTTAATTTGCCTATTTCCATTCATTTCAATAACAACTAGATTCCCACCAGCTTCACCCTCAACTGTTATAGATTCTAACTTTTTAGAACTTTCATCTGCCATTTTTTTGAGGTCCGACAATTTTGAAAAAAGGTCATTATCAAACATTGTTAATTTTTATTCTGATTTATCAATATTAGCCAAAATTTAGGATATTGTCGAAAAATTCGATATAAATTATAATTTTACAATTAATATGTTCGATGTTTACAAACTAATTTTTATTTGTTTATTCTTAGCATTAAATTTAAAAGCTCAGGATAAAAATTCTTCTTCAGAAAAGAATGATCAGTTTTTATTAGAGGAAAATTCTAGCACTTTTGAATCCACTAGAATTATTAATGGACATAGTCCTGATGTTCTTGAAAAAAATATACTTCAAATGAAAATTGATCATCGCTTTGGTTCAGTAACAGGTGGTATTCAATCACTTTATGGATTGGACAATTCGAGCGATATTAGAATTGGGTTTGATTATGGTTTATCCGATAAAATTCTTTTGGGAATCGGCAGAAGTAAAGGCACCGGTAGCCCCTATCGTTCGCTTTTAGATGGTTTTGCAAAAATTAAATTAAAAGACCAATTCAAAAATAAAATACCATTAACCATAAGTGCTCTATTAGGAATGTCTTACACCTACATGAATCCTTCTTCAGATATTTCTGAGGTGAATAATTTTCCAAACTGGCAACATAGATTTGCTTATACCTCTCAACTTTTATTTGGTTATAAATTAGCTAATCGACTAAGTTTAGCATTGATGCCAACGTTGGTCCATCGAAATTATGTGGCTGCAGATGATGTTAACTCATTATTTTCATTAGGTGGTGCAATAAGTATCAAAGCGAGTAATTCTGTTTCATTCCAATTGGAATATTATCAGACTTTTCAAAAAGAAATATATAGAACTTTATATCAAAATGCATTATCTTTAGGTATGCAATATTGTACATACGGACATACTTTTTCAGTAATTTTGTCGAATTGCGCTGGATTGGGAGAAACTCAGTTTATCCCGTATACAAGTGATAATTGGCTAAAAGGACAATTCAGATTAGGGTTTTGTATTGAAAGAAATTTTAAACTAAGTAACAAATGAAAAAATCTTTGTACTCAATGTTACTCGTGACATTCAGTGGTTTAGTGTTGATACTTTTTTCATGTAAAAAAAGTATTTATGACAAAAATTTAGACTGTAGTACCAGTGTTTCTTTTTCTCAGCAGATTTTACCATTAGTTGAAAACAATTGTACCGCTTGCCATTCTGCTGGTGAGGCTGGATATACCCTTACCGACCATGCAAACATTTCTAATCATGCTGAAGATATGTTGAGTTCAATGAAGGGTATCAATAAATTAATGCCCGAAGATGGACCTCTTGATATTACCTTGATTCAAAAGTTTGAATGTTGGATTAAGCAAGGTAAACCAAATAATTAAAAATAAAAACCATGAAAAAAATCGTAATTCTATCACTTTCTTGTATTGGCTTAACGACATTAGTTGCTTTTAATGAAGCGGGTAATTTTGTAATTGAAAAATTCAATAAAAATGAATTCCACAAAAATTCTGGTGGGGCAGGTACAGAAAAAACAGGTGCTCCCGGCGAACAAAATTGCACTGCATGTCATGCTGGAACTGCACAAGATGGATCTGGTGAAAATATTTTAACATTGTTATCTGGTGCAACACCGGTAACAACTTATGTACCTGGAAATACCTATACAGTTGCTTTGGCGATGTCATCAAATCCATCTAAAAAAGGATTTCAAGCTACCGTTCTAGATGCTTCTGGAAACATGGCGGGGGATTTTACTAGCGGAGCAAATACAAATGTGGTCGCTGGTACATCAAGAAAATATGCCAATCATACTTCTTTAAGCAATACTAGTGCTACAACACTTTGGGGATGGTCTTGGCAGGCTCCCTCTACCAATGTTGGAAATATTACATTCTATGTGGCAACAAATTCTGCAAACGGTAATGGTAATAATGGAGGAGATTTAATTTATCTTTCTCAGCATATTTTTAGTCCTTCGTCAGGTGCTGGTATTGAAGAGGAAAGTGCCAATGAGTCAAATTTTTCAGCGGGTTACTCAGAATCAACCAATAGTATTGTATTGACTTGTAATTCGATGGTTTCAGGGAACATGAGTGTAAATATTGTCGATATGAATGGAAAACTCATCATATCGCAGCAATTGGGCAAATCACTTCCTGGAATCATCAATGAAAAGGTTTCTTTGCCAACTGACCTAAAAACAGGGATGTATATTGTAAATTTCTTTATTGATAATAATGCATATTCTTCTCCTATCTTGGTAAAGTAAAATTTATGGTCATTTCTTACAAATGGTCGGTAATCCCGGCCATTTTTTATTCTATCCTTTTGGTAACCAACTCATTCACTTTTTTGAAAAATTGAAACGGTTGGTAGGTTCGCCATTCTATATCTTCAAGTTCTCCCCCCATTACAAAATAATGGTCTATGTTTATTTTCTCGAACTCCATAATTACATGGTCATGAAAGTTTACTAAAGCAATCCAGCCTTCTTCAACGTCATCGAACCATTCTTCATAATAACAATCATCAGAATAATGAAAATTTAATACATTTTCACCAATTAAAATGAACTTATTAATTCCTTCACTTAATAATGGTTCAATGATATCTCTTTTCAATGTCATTATATCATTTTCTATCGCATCATTCCATTCTCCTATCATTTCAATGATACAATAACCATTGTCATATTCAACAAATAGAATTTTAATAAATAAAGTTGGAGAACCTATGGTATCCCATTGAGGATGGATATAAAAGTTATAAATGGTATGCTCAAACTCGAATTCGCTATATTCTCTAAATGCAAAAGGAGATGCCGGATCTTCTGATGCGATATAATAATTTCTCCAACCGTAATATGGTTCAATAAAATGCATATATTAAATTTAATTAATATAAGATTTTCCAAGTGGTAATTGGTGATAAATTATCTTTAATTTTACTAAAGAATATTTTATATATCATGAAAAATTTATTTATAGTTTCTTGTGTTTTTATAATGTTTTGTTCTTGCGGTGAGGATACTAAAATTCAAACATCAAATGCCAAAAATCACTTATTGGCATTGATTAATGGTAAAAACAAAATTAGTGCATTTGGAAAAGTTCAAATTGATAGAATTATCGATAAAATAGAAATTCAGAATTTTCCAATGATTGGGCTTATAGCTGATGGTATAATACAGGAAAACAAAGAATTACTTAACTTGAATAATCCTATTTATTATGCGTTAGAAACTATCAATAATAATGGATCAGGTAATTTGTACTTAATAGCAGATATTCAAAGTAAGGATTTAATTATTGATAAATTAGAACAGTTTGGATTTAATTTTCAGAATGAAAATGGTATTGATTTAGCAGATTTTGATAATCAATTTATTGGAATTTCCGAAAATACAATTGTAGCAGCGGTCACGAATGACAAATCCGTTAATTTATCAAATAAGATATATGAAGTTTTGAATGCCAAAATTGAAGGTCAAGCAGATCCTCTTTTTGACAAAATTATGGCGTCAAAGTCAGATTTGGTTAATGTTTTTCATTTAGGAAAAATATATTCTTCCGTTAAATCAAATGAACTGAATTCAACTTTAGCTTTCCCTGAACTTGAAAAGGAAATTTCTTCTGCATTAGTTCAATCAGATGTTAATTTTAATAATGGCGAATTAAGTATGATAAGTACCCATCATTTTTCATCTAGATTGAAAGAAATGATGTGTTTGAAACAAAGTTCGAATAATTGGATTTATAATTTGAAGGGAGGTAAGCCAACTATGGGTTATGCTATGAATCTTGATGTTTCTCAACTTCAGAAGAATATATTGCAATTTTATCCAGATCTAATGAAAGTTATGTCTGCATCGCTAAATAATTCGGGAATGTCTTTTGATCCAAATAATTTAATCAGTGAAATAGTAACTGGTCAAATTGGAATTGTAATGTCAGGTATTGAAAAGCCTAATGAATCAATTGTCTCAAATTCCTTACTACCCTACAGTTTAATAAATAAGGGCATTTTTAATGTATTTGTAGGGCTAGGGGAGAATGGTAAGCAGCTGTTTAATCAAATGGCAAGTATTTTGGCAATGAACGAGAAATTGAATTATCAAATTACTGATGATGGACTATTAATTAAGCGCACACAAGTAGGGAAATCAATGGATAATGTTGATTTGGAAATGGATTCAAAATTTGGTTTTTTCGGGAAGAAAGGAGTTTCAGCTTTCATAGATTTTGTTGAATTGAAAAGTTTAGTTGGGAATACTGCACCGCAAGAGGAAGAATTCTTCAAGCTATTCGATTATTTAACTTTCGAAATGGATGAAAATGGATCGAAGTTATTGATTAGCATGAAGAATAAAACAGCTAATATTTTGGTTCAATTTCGAGAAGCTGTGTATAACATTATGGTTAATCAAGCTAACAATTCTTCTTTAATTGATGAAATTCTTTAATTATGAAATTGGCATTAGATAAAGAACACTGGAACCAATTGACGAATGAGGAACAACGTGTTATCCTTAACAAAGGAACAGAGTACCCAAACACGGGAGAATACAATAACTTTTATTCTAATGGCACATATGTTTGCAAACAATGTGAATTACCCTTATATGAATCTTCAGATAAATTTAATTCAGGTTGTGGTTGGCCCGCATTTGATGATCAAATTGGTGATAACGTGAGAAGAATACTTGATGCTGATGGCAGAAGAATTGAAATTGTTTGCGCGAATTGTGACGGCCATCTCGGGCATGTTTTTCAAGGGGAAAGATTTACACCCAAAAACACTCGCCATTGTGTTAACTCAATTTCAATGAAGTTTATTCCAAAAATTATTTAGGAACGCAGTCAAATATTTCATCACAATCCTTGTATATCATATCGTGAAGAATTAGATGCGCAGCAAGTGCTAGTTGGGAATAATTTTGAGAACTATTGCCAAATTGTCCAGCTGTTGTTTGCCACATTTTTTTAATTAAATCCTGTCCTCCATTTTGAGGCGTTAATTTTGCCATAACAGCTTCAATATTACCGGCACCAGCATGATAAACATGTAAAACAAATAATCTGAACCACAGATCTGTTTCGGAGTAAGAAATTTTGTAGTTATTTAAGATTCTTTTGGCACTTGGAATGCAAGAATGCTGTATCAGTTTTGAAGCAGCAATGGCAGATTTGTAAAAATCCTCTCTTTCATCTTTATTCTCATTAACAATAAGCCCATATCTTCTCGCAACGCTTGGCATCAACTGAAATGCCCCATAGGCACCTACATTTGATTTTTTCAACTGACCTGGACTTTCAATTAAAAGTATAGATTGAGCATACCAAGGATCAACACCATTTGAATAAAAAGCTTCAACACCTTTTGATATAGAGGGGTAAACTTCGTTGAATTTGTAGAAATCATTTTTACCAGTCGTAAAGTTAAGTTTCTCCTCTCTGTTAATTCCATTAGCTAATTTTATGCTGTCTTTGATGTATTCTTTTTTTGCTTCAGTGATAGAATACCAATCTTTCGCTGCCACTTTATACAATATTTTTCGGGAACTTGCCGTATTTACTAATATTGAATCAGGTGACATCCTCATAATTATCTTCCAAAATTGAGGTTGAGGTAATTGATCCCAACGGTCTTTGAAAATAGCATCAGAATTAACAATTAAATTAGTTGAAGAAGCTTGTTTAACTTCCATCAACTCTTTATTGTGATCATTTGAATCTTGAGCACAAGAGGAAATTACATTCAATAGAATAAAAAGGGCTAAAAAGCAACGCATAAAAAAAATTGAATTTTGAAAATACAAATTTTTATTGAATTTGAAGGATTATTAAATCTCTTGAGTCAGCTTCATAAAGGAAATTAACTTTAATTTTGAATATGAAATTATTGTTCAGGTTTATTGGTTTTTTCCTGATTCTTCCCATTCGTTTTTATCAATGGGTTATTTCTCCTTTATTACCTCCAAGTTGTCGATACACCCCCACATGTTCGCAATATGCGATAGAAGCAATACGCGAATGGGGGCCATTTAGAGGAACAATTATGGCCGCTAAACGCATTGCGTCATGCCACCCAAAAGGTGGTCATGGTCATGATCCTGTCCCGAAAAAAAATGAAAATCATTGAAAATGAAAACGTACATCACATTTGTTTATTTCTGTTATGCATCCTTAGTTTTTTCTCAGAATTTCAATCATCAGTCGCCTTTTCACTTGGAAGATTCAGTTAAAAGTGGAATTCAACTGTCTTGGATTTGCCCTGAAAACCCATATGAAACACATAAATATGCTAAAACTGAAATAGGAGTTAAAATTCCTTATAATTGGAACCAAGAAATTCAAGCATTTTTTAATGGTGAAAGAAATAAGGAAGGGCGATTAAATCCCTTTAATCCGGATGATATAAACATCGAACTGCAATTGTTTAATGAGGATGGTTTATTGATTGATATTCGTCCAGGATTTTATTATGAAGAATACCGCAAGGATTTAAAAAAAAATTTATGGATAAAAGATACAACCTCCTTTCCTTTTCGGATTCGTTTTTCACCGAAAGAGAGTGGTCAATTGTTAGCCCGAGTTAAGGTTACAATAAGAAATAGTGGATACTTTTTAAATGAATTAGCTTTTAAGGTTTTGGATAATGATTCTCCGGGATATTTGGAAATCGGTAGTCATGGAAAACACATGCGCTTCAGCGACTCTAAAAAGAGTTTTGTAGGTGTAGGGCAAGACATTCCTTGGCCGGTTTGGGAAGATTGGAGTCGACTTGATAAAGCAATTGGTCCGCAACCAATAGAAGCTATTTACAGGTCCTTAAATGCATTTAAAAAAGCAGGTGGAAATTATACGCGATTCGTTGCATCCTCATGGTTCATGCAGTTAGAATTTGAAGCTTTGGGAAACTATCAGCCACGTATGGGACAAGCATGGGAATTTGATCGAATCGTTGATTTTTGTGGGGAAAATGACATTTATTTCATGTTTTGCGCTTTGCTTCATACCCCACTTGAAAGTCGTACAGATGAGCAAGAGGGACTGATACCGGGTGTGCGTTGGGAGACCAATTGTTACAACGATTTTGATCAAACTCCATCAGCTTTTCCTTCTGAAGAACCAATTGGAATTAAAAAAGCTATCGAATTCTATTCCAATCCATTAGCGAACAAATACACAAGAAATTATTTTCGTTATTTGGTTGCAAGATACGGATACAGTACGCATTTGGCAGGATGGCAATTGATGTCTGAGGTTGATGAAACTGCCGAATATAGGGATCAGCAGATAGGAGATAGCATTATTGATCATTCTGAGCATCGATTACATGTTAGAAACTGGACCAATGCAATGTCAACTTATATTAGGGAAGAATTAAAAGATCCCCATCTTATCAGTATTGCAATTATAAAAGGTAGAGGTTATTCTAAAACACTTTGGGATCCTGAACTTTTTAATCTAAAAAATATTGATTTCTTTGGATATCATGACTATATGTACGAAACGAATCCAGCCGAAGGTAAAACCCGAAATAGAAATTTACTTTTACGTTATACTTCGGTGAACGAGTTAAATATAGGCCTTCAGAATGGCGAGCTATCTTATCCAAATTATCAAAATAAATTATTCATATACGATGAATTTGGTCATTTTCTGTCTATTCCGAGAAAATTGCCTGAAGATGTAAATGACGACCCAACAGTAGCCTATAATAATTGTGCAGATTTTTTATTTAAACAAGATCTATGGTTTACTTTTTCATCCGGTTGTGCGGTAGCAGGGTTAGATTGGTGGAACAATGACCAGCCTTTGCGATATGAAATGTGGAACAGCTACTTTCCAGGGATTAAAAAGTTTGCAGAAAGCATAGATTTTGAATCTATAGATTATACTCAACTCCAAAATACTAAAGGTCAACTGTCTATTGCACAAAGATGGCCTTTGACTGAAGAGGAGATAAATCGTAGCAATATTAAGCCTTATAGAAAAAATGACATACTTGAGGCATATACTCAAGTTTCAGCTGATGGGAAAAATGCCTTTGGCTGGATGTCTAACCGGTCAATTCATGCTTATAATTTAAAGGATCTTTACCCATGTTTATCTGCATTGTACAATGGGACAGAGCCATTTTCCATGCCGTATTTATATCCTCCAAAAGATGATGATGAATGTGATAGGCCCATAAATATTAAAGAGGGAGACGCATTTATAAAAATCTACCATTTAGTAAAAAATAGAGATTATCATGTCACATTTTATAATACATTATCTGCGGAACCAATTGCTACAGAAAATTATCGCACAAATTGGAAAGGTGAATTAAAATTAATTTCCCCTGATATGGATCATAGTATGAATCCAGATGTAGCTTATAAACTTAGTATAATAGAAAAGAAAAAGAATAAATGATGGTTAAATCCAAACCCCCATTTTATTAAACTTTTCAATTCTATCATGAATGCGCTGTTCCGGGCTTATATTTTTAAGTTCTGAAATGTAATTCTTAATGCTATTTTTTACAATTTCAAACATTTCTTCATGGTTACGATGTGCACCACTTAATGGTTCTTCAATAACTTCATCCACTAAGCCATTGTTTTTCATGTCAGAAGAAGTCAATTTTAATGCCTCTGCAGCAGTTTCTTTGAAGTTCCAAGACCGCCATAGGATTGATGAGCAAGATTCTGGAGAGATAACGGAGTACCAGGTATTTTCCAACATTACCACTTTATCACCAACTCCAATACCTAAAGCTCCCCCAGAAGCTCCTTCTCCTATAATAACACAAATTACGGGTACCTTCAGTCGCATCATTTCATAAATATTTCTTGCAATAGCCTCACCTTGCCCCCTTTCTTCAGCTTCTAAACCTGGAAAAGCACCCGGAGTATCAATAAAAGTCACGATGGGTTTGTTGAATTTTTCGGCCAATTTCATTAATCGAAGTGCCTTTCTATATCCTTCAGGATTAGGCATTCCAAAATTCCTATATTGACGCATTTTGGTGTTTATTCCTTTTTGTTGACCGATAAACATTACTGTTTCATTGTCTAAAAGTCCGAAACCACCTATCATGGCTTTGTCATCTTTTACATTTCGATCACCATGTAATTCTTGAAATTTATTACCGGTAATAGCATTAATATAGGCAAGTGTATATGGGCGATCTGGGTGTCTGGATAATTGAACACGTTGCCAAGGTGTGAGGTTAGTAAAAATTTCTTTGGTTTTTTCTTTCAGCTTTACTTCTAGTGCTGCAATTTTATCTGACATATCGATTTCACTGCTGGCACCAATTTCTTTGGTTTGTTCAATTTGTTCCTCCAAAGCTTTAATTGGTTCTTCAAAATCTAAATAAACTGACATAACATTTCATTTTGAGGGTGGAAAGTTACGAAAATACTTAACTTGTTCCTACTTTTACATCATGATATTATTTCCACCGGCTAAGATAAACTTAGGACTGAATATATTATTTAAACGAAGTGATGGGTATCACGAAATTGAAACTGTCATGGTCAATATTCCATGGAATGATATTCTTGAAATCACCACTTCTACTGAGGATGAATTCGTTCAAACCGGTCTGGAAATACCAGGGAATAACTCAGATAATCTTTGTTTAAAAGCTCTTCATTTAATGAAGAATAAATACAATTTTCCCCGTTGTCGAATTCATTTGTGGAAGAATATCCCTATGGGTGCAGGTTTAGGTGGGGGTTCGGCTGATGCTGCATATGTTTTAAGAGGTATTAATCAATTTTTTTCGCTGAATTGTTCCAATGTGGAATTAGAGGAAATGGCTGCTCAATTAGGAAGTGACTGTCCTTTTTTTATTCAAGATATTCCAAGGATAGCAAAGGGTAGAGGCGAGTTGCTTACACCTTGTCAATTGAATTTATCAAATGTTTGGATTAAACTAATTAACCCGGGAATCCATATCAGTACAAAAGAAGCATACGAAGGAATCACTTTTAATAAAAATCATGGGCTCCATTCAATTGAGGATGTATTGTCTGGAGATAAAATGCAATGGAAGAATAATTTAATAAATGATTTTGAATTTGCTTTATTTGAAAAGTATCCTATGCTGAGCGACTTAAAAGATAAATTTTATGACGAAGGTGCATTTTATGCAGCCATGTCGGGCAGTGGATCAACTATTTTTGGGCTTTTTGATGAAGAACCAAATTTAAACGATTTGCCAAAAGAATATATTGGTCATATTGGTAAGTTTAATTAACTAGAGTTTTGATACCTTTTTTATAACTTTGTTTCCGTTTTCATTGGTAAAATGAATTATGTAAATACCATTTGCTTCATTTGATAGATCAACGGTAAAATTGTTTTTTTGATTCGTTATTAACCTCACCCTTTGTCCCCAAGCATTGTATATTTCGCAATCAAATGATAAGTTGTCATAAGTTTCTACAGTAAAATAAGCTGATGTGGGATTTGGAAAAATGGAGTAGTTCAATTGGAAATCATGTTCTTCTAATGTAGCATTGCTGTTGGGATCCACTTCCAAGTGGTAGAGTCCACCAAGGTCTTGACCAACGAATAAGTTTAAAAGGCCATCTTGGTCGATGTCATTTACCCAAAAAGAGCTATACGCCCCAACATTAATTCCTAAAAATTGATCAGAAACCAGGTTAAAAGAACTTCCGGAATTTATATTTCCTTCAATTGCATCATAGTATTTGAGTTTGCCATCAATGCCACCTAGGAAAAGGTAGGTAGTATCATTAACATTAAAAAAATGTGGCACTGGAAAACCATCTGGGCTTGTTGTTGCAATATCAATATTACCAAGAGTATCATTGATGAGCTGAAAAATAGGAGAAAAGGCTGTTCCTGAGTTTTGATAATAAAGCAATTCACCCGTTTTCTTACCAATAATTAAATCCAAAAGGTCATCTTTATTCAAATCAAACAATTGCGGACTTGCATACTGACCTGAAGAAATTATCGCTCCATTGTTATCCTGTAAATTGTAAATGGGTGCTGAAAAATTGAAATTTCCTAAGGAACTAATGTTCTGAAAATAGGCTAAGGTACCATTTTCCAATCCTAAAATCATGTCTTTATCTCCATCGCTATCCAGATCTCCAAAAGTTGGCACCATATGTAGGCCGTTTGAACTAAGACTCAAATTCAAGAGATCGTTATCAATAAAAGTGAATTCAGGGTTATTCGCAGTGCCAGTATTTTTATAATAGGCGATACTACTTTCTTTGCTTAGAGTTGGTTTGTAACGGTAGAAATTAGCAACGAAAAGATCTTCTAGGCCATCATTGTCAAAATCCATGAATATTGGAATACTTCCGGTGCCATGCTCAATCATTTCGCTTTGTAAAAAGCTATTGGTTTGAAAAACAAAGGTTGGTAAATTATTTGAACCAAGATTTTTGTAGAATAAAATGCTTTTCTCGTTTTCTGAAATGTTTTTAGCATTGGCGCCAACAAGTAAATCTTTTTTGCCGTCAAAATCAACATCTACCCAGAATGAAGCGGGAAATAAATTTAAATTAGCAGGCAATGAATTACTTGGAAAGCTATTATTAACAGATACAATTGGAGAATTGGTATTTGGTGCTGTACCTCCATTAATTAATAAATTCAAATTTGGATAGGCAACATCACCTAGAATCAGATCTAGCACCCCTGAATTGTCAATATCCATCGCAAGTATTGTTGAACCTGCATGTTTAGGAGTCTGTTCAGTCGGTTTTATTGAACCATCAATAATGATTGGGCTTTCTGCGCCTGGAACATTTCCGGAAGTGCATTCAGGCGAAGGGTCATTGAGGAACACGGTACTTGTATTGAGATCTTCTCGAAATCCTCCCCAACATTCATTTTTTAGCACGAACTGCAAGGAGTCAGGTATTCCATATAATTCCATACTTTGATTTTGATGGTATTGCAAATGTTCACCACTAATATGGAATGTTAAAATATCAATATCACCATCTCCTTCAACATCAACAATTGCTGGTATATCCGCTGAACTAACATACAAATTAAGATTAGTGCCCCAATAGTTGGAATACAATAAGCTTTTTGCAAGTTGCCAATTCAAGCCACTGGCGGCATCACCGATATTCTTATACACTTTTATTCCGCCTATTCCGTAAGCGAATAGATCTTTTCTTCCATCATTGTTATAATCAACTAAAGTTGCGCGGTATCGAATATCCGCTGGAAAGTAATCTTGCGCATTGTACATTAGTTTGTAGGCTTTCACACCATTAATGATTTCTTGCAGGTAGACTTTGATATTATCACTACTTCTGTCGAAAACAAATAAATCTAAATCACCGTCGAAGTCAAAGTCGAAATCAGAAAATTGCGCATAGTTTTGACCTCCTGACCACGCCAGTCCAAAGGAATTGCTACCTGAAACTACTGGAATAGAATCTTGAAATTCAAAATTGAATTGTGCAAAGTTTTGAAATATTACTGTACAGAGACAGAAAAACAGCATCAATATTTTACGCATTGCTCGTCTTTGTTGGAAAAGAATTAAAATAGTTAAAAATAATTGTTCTTAATTCAATGAAGTTAATCAAATTTGAAGAAAAAACCTATGAACAAACTTTTAGTTTTTAGTTTACTATTGTCCTTTAATCTTAGGGGACAGGATACAGCATCAGTTTTATTTATTGGAAATAGTTATGTTGCAACCAATGACTTACCGGCTGCAATTTCACAATTATCCGTTTCGCTTGGCGATTTTGTTAATTTTGATTCAAAACTTAATGGTGGCTATACTTTCTTAAATCATTATAATGATCCTTTGACATACACAAAAATAAATGCACAAGATTGGGATTATGTTGTCATACAGGGCCAAAGTCAAGAACCATCTTTTCCAACTTCTCAGGTGAACAATCAGAGTTTACCGTATGCTATTAATCTTGTTGACAGTGTTTATGCCAATTCAAATTGTAGCCAAGCCATGTATTTCATGACATGGGGTAGACAAAATGGTGATCCTCAATGGGATTCCATTAATACATTTGATAAAATGAACAGTAGATTGCGTGATGCTTATTTGAGATTTGCTGATTCTGCTCAAGCATCTGTTTCTCCTGTAGGTATAGCATGGAAATATGTTCGCGACAATTATCCGACGATTAATTTATATTCTGGTGACGGATCGCATCCAAGTATTGAAGGAACTTATTTGGCGGCATGCACTTTTTACACTTCGATTTTTAGAAAATCACCGGTCGGCGCAAGTTATAATATGGGATTGGATCCTCTCGTTGCTTCACAGCTGCAAACTGCTGCCTCTTTAACCGTATTAGATAGTCTTGAAACTTGGAAACTAAAACCATCGGATTCAATTGTTAAGGCAGCATTTGTTGGAACTCAAAATGTAAATCCGATTCAATTTACTAATCAGAGCTATAGAGCAGATGCCTACTCATGGACTTTTGGAGATGGTGGACAGTCAATTGAAATTAATCCACTTCATTATTATGCTGCACCAGGTATTTATAATGTTCAACTTGTTGCATACAGTTCTTGCGGAGCAGATACAGCGCAATTGGTATTCAATGCTGAAGTATTTTCAGTGGAGGAAATGAATGTTTCTTGCACCTTACAAGCTTTAGGAAATGATCTTTTTAAGATTACTTGGGATGATAAAATTAAATTCGATCGTATGGCATTTATCTCCACAGATGGAAGGAATTTATTGAGTCAAATCCTTTTAAACAAGGATTTTGGCGCTAATGAAATAACATTGGATTGCTCAAAAATTTCAAATGGCGTTTATTATTTTATTATCGAAAAAAATAATCAATTACAAACCATTAAAATTGCTCATTTTTAAATCACTTCCAACAAATCATTCATTGGTCTTCTAACCTTAGAAACGAGTTGATTAGGATCTTCTTCTGATCGGTATCCTAAAGCACATACTAAGGTTGCATTTAAATTCCTATGATTTAAACATAGAATTTCATTGTATTTGTCTGGTTCAAATCCCTCCATTGGTGTAGCATCAATTCGCAATTGAGCGGCCGATTGAAGAAGTATTCCAAGAGCAATGTATGCTTGTCTTGCATTCCAATCTGTTTGTTCCATATCGCTTTTTTCATGAACTTTTGCTTTAACAAATGTTGCGAAGCCCTGAAGCTTTCCCTGTTCAAGATTTCTTGTTTTCTCCATTAAATCGGCCTGCTTATCGATAAGATCATCCGTCATTTCTCGGTAAGTGCAAAATACAATCAAATGCGAAGCATCAGTTATTTGGCTTTGATTCCAGGAGTATGGTTTTAATTTTTCTCTAATTTCTTTGGATTCAATCAACATGATTTTATAGGGTTGTAATCCGTAAGAAGATGGGCTAAGTCGAATGGCTTCTAACAATACGTCCAGGTTTTCTTGAGAAATTAATTTTGTCGGATCATACTTTTTAGTGGCATAACGCCAATTTAAATTTTCTACTATTACTTCCATAACTTAGTTTATTTCCATTGGAACTTCAATTGCCAAAACCTTACTACTTTCTTCGGCAATGATCGTTACCTTGTTGGTATTCCAAACACCTAAGGCATCTCTTTGTTCTAAATTTTGGTTCGCAATATTCACTTTACCTGAAATCACCATAAAATAAACACCAGAATTTTCATCATTGAAATTGTATTCAATAGGATTATTTTTTGATATTTCTACCATACTTAACCACGCATCCTGATGAATCCATGATCCGTGATTATTGATTTCATTTCCGACCAATTGCAAAAAGTTATCTTGCATTTTTTCGGAATCTATTTCAAACTGGGCGTATCTTGGCTTGACG
>Ga0209990_10001815_pt1 | contig 17660 bp, 47 predicted proteins | sample NOAtaG_6_FD_187304 | JGI IMG/M metagenome (GOLD analysis project Ga0209990, IMG submission 187304) | Freshwater lake microbial communities from Lake Erie, under a cyanobacterial bloom - NOAA_Erie_Diel5S_2200h metaG (SPAdes) (version 2) | ecosystem: Environmental > Aquatic > Freshwater > Lake ...
GGTCTTGTATGACGTATCTTCTCGGAAGGCTTCTTTAGGTGCTTATAAAATGGGCTACAATTCTGGCCTTTCTGTTGCAATTTCTTTAGCGGAAGAATGCGAAGAAAGTGAAACTCTCATTTGTGGATTAGAAGAAAGTAAATATTAAATATGACTTCTGCAAATGTAACACACTACGACATTAGAGATTCGCAAGGCAAAATTGTTGGCGAACATAGTCAACATCTTTATTGCAAAGCCAAATGGGAAGTATTGCAAAAATTTCAACCGTATGATAATTACACAATTCAAGCGTGGGGTTATGATCAAGAAGGAGAGTTTTGGGAAGGAAAAAAATATAATCTTCGTGATTTTGTAGGTTATTTACGAGTAAATGAAAATAAAATATGAATATGACCGGCAAAACTTGCGAAAGATGTAAAGCAGGTACTTACCGTGAGTACGACATTTTCGACGATTGGGACGGAATGGTTACTTGTGATAAATGCTTTCATAGAATTGATAAAAATCCAAATAAAATAAAAGCAATGAAATTCACACCAGAAAATATTCGCCACCTTGAACCAAATCAAATCTTTGTTTACGGCGCAAACGAAAAAGGGATTCATGGTGCTGGTGCTGCAAAATTAGCCTTGCGTTGGGGGGCCAAGATGGGCGAGTATGGGCTGAACGGGCAGACCTACGGCATCCCTACCAAGGACAAAAAAATTCAAACCTTGCCCCTTGACAAGATCCAAGCTCACGTTGATACTTTCCTCGCAGTAGCATTTTCTCACCCAGAGTACGAATTTCTTGTTTCAAAAATCGGATGCGGCTTGGCTGGCTATCGGCCAGAAGACATTGCCCCACTATTTAAGATAATTAAAACAGGAGTCTTTGATAACGTAATTTTGCCAGAAGAGTTTTATAAATACATTTAATATATGGATGCATTTTTAGCTGGTTTGATTTGCGGCCTTATAATTATGGGGATTATTCTTTTAATATCATTAAATGTTGCTTCTAAGCAAATAGAAGAAAAGATGCGTAAAGAAGCAATCTCTCATGGTGCTGCTCGCTATGCAGTTGATACTAATGGAGTAGTATATTTTAAATGGAATAAATAACATGAAAGAATTACCTGATTTTTTAATTGGTGCTACCTGCGGCGTTTTGCTTTCAGGTTTTCTTTTAATTATTACAAATAAGAGTCCTAGACAAATAGAAGAAAAGATGCAAAAAGAAGCAATCTCTCATGGTGCGGCGCATTATGAAGTTGATACTAATGGTGTTGTTAGTTTTAAGTGGAATAAATAATAGATATTATTGTGAACGCCGAACTAAACATTGAACTGATTATTGAATCTTGGACTGACTTTTTGAATAACCGTCCTTGTGTAGATTTGACCAACTGTAAGATTGGTCAGAAACTTTTGTCTAATAAAGGAGAAATAATGATCTTTATGGGTAAAAGCGCAAGCACAGAATTTCCATATAGCGTCCAATATCCTAGTGGTGGTTTTGGTACTCGTACTAAAGAGGGTTGGACTTACAAAAACAAGCCGCTCCCTACAGATTCAGATATTGTGTATATTTTTGATTGAATTCCTGAAAAAACTGATAATCTATTACCACGATGAAAATCAACGATAAAGATAGGATTATTCAAGAATATAATGAAAAAATGAAACAGCGCAGAAACGAAATACAACAGGCAGAAGATCGGTTTGTCAAAGAGCATATTAAAGCATTTTTTGTCGGTTGGGCGATCTTTGCCCTTGTGTTTATTATTTATTTTCTTCATTGACTTCTCTACAGAATATACCACAATGAAATTTATTAATTTTTGGCCGTTATATTTTTTAGCAGCGGTGTATCTGCTAAATGTATACATGTATGGAAGAAAGGAAGCTAATCAAATAAATGTTTTTATGCTTCCTATTATGATCTTTTTTGGAGTTATTATTTGTTTTGTGTGTTTGATTGGACTGCGATAAACACTCCAAAAATTTTTGAAAAAGCTGTTGACTTCTGCTGAGGCTTGGTGTAGGATATATCCACGATGAATGACGAACAGCAATTTATTGAACTAATCAGAAAGTCTTTTGATAGAGAATGCACGTCAGGTAATACTGAGATTAAGTATCTGGTTGAACTTCCTATGACTGAAGAGGAGTATGAGAACTTCATTAAAATGATTTGTGGTGAATACATAATATGAAAGTTTATCTTGTTTATGGTGATTATTTTTGTGAAGAGCCTTTTGTTAAGAAGGTCTTTGATACTAAAAGAAAAGCTCTTGACTATGTTATAAAAAAATACTATTCAGGCCCAGAATATTGTAAATTGGGTCCAACTATGTTAGATGACAATGCTAGTTGCAATGTTCAAGAAATGGAATTAGAATAATAAATTATATGAATAATTCACTACAGATTGATAATAAGTTGCTTTCATGCCGTGTCGCTTATCTTCCAGTAAGAGGGGAAAGAGAAGAAGGATTTGTCAGAGCTTGCTGGCTTAATAGTGGAGGAAATCTTGTTTTCTTACTTGAATTGGATCGTGGAGGCTTTATGGAAGTGTTAGCTGGTTGCTGCAAAAGAATTATGTAAGAAAATGGTGATAGTCGCAAACTTATTGTCAAGGATATTTATCGGGTAGAACGGGTGAAATTTTCTGAAAAAAGCTGTTGACTTTCCCGCTGAAATCCTGTAAAGTATTTCCATGACTGATTCCCCGAGTGTTTTGGTTGGTAAGGTGTTTGGCATTGCTGCTACTGCTCACAATGGTCAGTTTCGGCGTGATGGCAAAACTCCGTACATCAAGCATCCCATGGCGGTTGCTGATAGAGTTAGCAAATATGGTCATGAATATGTTTGTGTTGCGATGCTTCACGACGTAATTGAGGATACCAGTGTTACTTATGATATTTTGATTGAGGAGGGTATTCCTGAGAATATTGTTAAAGCTGTGGAGATTTTGACCAAGGGAGAAGGTCAGAATTATGATGAATATTTGTATTATGTTAAATCTAATGAGTTGGCTAAACGAGTGAAGATTGCTGATATCTTGAGCAATTTGGCTGATGATCCTACTGATAAACAGATTGTTAAGTATGCCAAAGCGTTGACTTATTTGATGTCGTAAATTCTTGAAAAAAGCTAATAGTATATTTCCACGATGAAAGATTTTCTTGGTAAAGAATTACAGATTGGTGATTCTGTTGTAGTTGTGGTGCCGAACTACAGAGAGTTTGTGTTGGCACAGATTGTTGCTTTTACCCCAAAAAAAGTGCGAGTTGTCTATGAGAATAGAGATGGAAAACAGGACTTGATTCAAGATCCTTACCAATTGGTCAAAGTTCTTGAAAAAAGCTGTTGACTTTTCCCAAGTTCTGGGGTAGGATATTTCCACGATGAAACTATATGCTGCTATTGAGTTTAAGACTGGTGATGTTGGTCGTTATGGTGAGTGTACTGATATTGGTTATGTAACTGAAAGTATCAAGGACAAACGCAATAATGAACGGGTCAAAGTGTATGGACCGAATAGAAAGTCTTGGACTCGTTATGTTTTCCGTAAGAATATTGTAACTATTATTCCACTATACTAACCAACGATAGTTGCCAAAAAGTATTGGGTGTGGTTGGATCACGATTGATTGAAAAAAGCTGTTGACTTGCCTCAATTTCTGAAATAGACTATTTCCTCAATGAAAATTCTCTCTACCGACAATAAAGAATTAATCATTGAAGACAGTTGTCAAGATGAATGCCCTAATTGTGGTGATACTGATACTTATATGTATTATATTCCAGATTGGTGCGTTCATAGATGTTATGGTTGTTTGATGAGTGAAGTTAGAAAATATCAGTATATCATTATTGAAGAATAAAAAATATGAATAATTCACTACAGATTGATAATAATTTTCTTTGTGGATGCCGTGTCATTTATACTTCATTAAAAGGAGAAACAGGAGAAGGGCTTATTAGAGCTTGCTGGGTTGATAGCAGATGGAATCTTGTTTTCTTACTTGAATTGGAAAATGGACGCTTTGTGCAAACGTCGCCGGATAACTGCAAAAGAATTTACCATGACCGATATAAATTGGCGTCATAGAGACGATAATGATTTTCACTATGTCTTGTGGCGTTATTATAACCACACTATCTTAGTAGAAACTGATGTAACATTTCGCATAGATAATACTAGTAATTTTGATCCGCAAACTGGCAAACTCATTTCTGTAGATGAAACATTAATTAGATTCGCATTTATTGACTAATATGAGCTACATTGGCGTTCCCGAACAGTATCAAGTTAATTTCCATAATCAAGTATCAGAAGCCCAGAAAGGCTTTAGTGATTATCTTTGCCCAACTACAAAGGAAAGTTACTGGGCAACTGTAGATTATTATTGGCCCCAGATTAAGAATATTGTTTTGATGTTTAGTTATCTTGATGAAAATGAATTAGATAAGTGGGTTAAAGAAAGAAATCCTGAAATTGCTATTGTTTTTAATGATGCTTGGTTCAATGCTCCTGATAGTGGCAGAATTCATTTGATTCCTGCTTGGCATATCTTTTGCGATCTTTGCTCCGAAGGATACTTGCTCCATGAAAATTGACAGAAAAAACCTCTTGACAGTTGGTTGCTCTGGGCTTGTAGGCGCAATCATGCTGACTCTCGGCCCTAAACCAACCTACGTTCATTGTCAACTCTCAATTTGGCTGATGAAATTTTCCATAATTTCTCTTGCCTTGTGGTTCTGCACCTGCGAGACTTCCAAAGATGAATAGACTGGAGAAGGCACGATGGCGCAACATCTTGCGGAAGGCGGCAAAGGCTAACCGTCTTCTCAAGAAAGGGTATTTAGTTTTTGATCATTATGGGAACCGCTTTGATGGATTTAAATTCTCTAATGGCGAGCTATATCAAGGTAGCAAAACGTGCAAAATAATGTGGGCAAGCAAAGATAAGAGATGGGGTTCCGCACTTGACACTTCCATTAAAAAGTATAACTCTGACCGTTTCAACAAGTGGACTGCTGTACATCCTAAACATATTAAAAAGATTTAAATTTTACGCATGACTACGAAAGTAATTACGGTTGCCGACATCATTAAGTTCTTGCAGACCATCCCGCCAGAAACGAAGGTACGGGTCAAAGAGGAAATTTCACGCAATTGGGAAACCTCTACAGCATACACAAATGTTGTGCAGTTTGGGGATGGCGAGTTTAACATTGATTTTGTTGACGGCATTACCTATTGGAAAGAGGGTAAGACTATTGATTTCGGTAAATAATTTTCTAGCAATAGAAACGCAAGTGCTTAACCCTTTGGGCGTATTGCAAGGGAAGTAGCGATAACCTCACGGAAACGCCAGAAGTAACTGCTTATGCCTAGCAAAGCGGGAAAAAGTTACCACATTGAGGGATGATCCTAGCCTCAATATTTTTAATATTTATGAGATCCCGAGACTCTCTTAATCAAATACTTTACGAACAAATTGTTGGCAAAAAACTCGCCAAACAAAAACTAATACATGAAAAATTCTGGGGCGCGACTATCACAGACGTTTATGCCAGCCGCGATCCTTATTGCGAAGATCATGCTATTTACGTTATTAGAACAAACTGCTCAGGGAATAATTTAGTTATTCTTGATCCTGATGATGAAATAGAGTTTGAATAATTATGAAAGTTTATCTTGTTCACGAAACTGCTAAATTCGAAGGGTGCGATCTTACTAGAGTTAATAGAGTTTTTGATAGTGAGCGCAAAGCTCTTGATTATGTCATTAAAAATGAATACTCTGGGCCTTTTTACTCGAAAATGATTCCTGCTTGGTTGGATGACAATGCTCGGGGCCATATTCAAGAAATGGAGGTTGAATAATTATGAAAGTTTATATCATACTTGATGAATCGAATAGTGACGATAGAACTTTTGTTGAAAAGGTTTTCTCTGATAAAGAGAAAGCTATTGATTATGTTTATGCCGATTTTATGAAATACCGTATCCATGCGGGAAAATCAAAAGAAGATTTGACTAAAGAAATTGATCGTGTTATTCACGAAGAAGAAGTAGAATAATTATGAATAAGCGTTACGTTCTAGTTTATATCGAATATCAACATCCTGAACTGGGTGATGATAGCTATTTTGGATGGCAGAATTTTTATACAACTCTAGTATTCACAAACAAAGATGAAGCCATAAACGCATTTAACAAAGCCAAGAAGGATGAATTTAAAAAAGGCGTTTTCCTTGCAGAGGAGATTGAATAATTATGACAATTTATCTCGTTTATGGCTTAACTTATGATGATTTTTGTGATGAATCTTATGTTAAAAAGGCGTTCAAAGATAAAGAAAAAGCCTTTGAATATCTAAAGAAGGAAGCGTCACTTCCTTCTGCTAGTGTAACTGGAAACTGGTATGTCGAAGAAATGGAATTAGAATAATAAATAATATGTTCGAAACATTTTCTATCAAATTTCATAACAGAGAAGCATTTAATACTGCTGTTTCTGTTCTAATAAATAAACATTGGGACGCATTCTTTGTTGATGTTGGTCATGCTGATATGATTATCAGCTTTGATAGTAATAGTGCGTTGCGAGATTTTGTTGCTGAATTGCCTGTTTCTTCCGAGTATTTTACAATTAATCAATAAATATAGCCGCCGACCTTATACTATACAAACAACATGAATTCATCTTGGCATAATATTAAAAGCGTCTGGTTGCATGTCCATTTTCGCGATAAAAATAAGTCATCTTATGTACGTTTGTTTGTTAGCCATAAAGTTATTACAGTTGAAGAAGTTGTAAAACATTTGATTGCTGAAGAAGGTTTCAACCCCAATCGTGACAATGTTGTGTTTTATACTGATATACCCGAAGGAATCCGAATTCACAAAACAATTTGTTTTCTTTCGTAATTTTATCTGAACATTAAGCTGTGTGTCCTTCTTATAGTAGATATTGGTATATCGAAGAAAAAGAATTAGAATAATTATGAAAGTTTATGCTGTTATTGGCGTCAAAGAGGGTGACATTTTTTCAGAGGTATTTGTTATGAAAGTTTTTAAAGAAGAGTATAAAGCGCATTTTTACGCAAGAAAATGTTTAATAGATGAAGAATTACTAGAGGCATACGTTGATGCAGTAGAATTAGAATAATTATGATACTTTCTGAAATCATTCACAGTTCTCCTGATAAGTTTAGTAATCTAAACAATTACTATAATTTCAAGCAAAGAATTCAAAAAGCGCAAAAAGCATTGAATGAAGCGTCTCTTTATCTTACTGAAAACGAAAAAAACGAGTGGTGTATTCAAATTGACGATGTTAAATATCAATTAGATAGATTTGTTTTTGAAGATTAATTAAGCATAAAATATATGGAAGAAACTATCACTATCTCTAAAAAAGAATACGAAGAACTCCTAGAAGATCAAAAACTTCTACAATGCCTACAAGGTGCTGGAGTAGATAATTGGAGTGGTTATGAGTGTGCATTAGAAATGATGCAAGAAATGGAATAACTATGAGAATATATTCTGAAGACTTTATTTGGGGATTAATATTTGTTTTTGTTATTGTTGGTGTTATTTGTTTTGGCATTTGGATCAAAGTTAATAACAATAGCGTCAAAGTAATAGATGGTTGCCAGTATATCCAAAGCTACAATGGTCATGGCTGGAGTCTTGTGCATAAAGGTAACTGCACCAATTTTGTGCATTATAAGAAATGAAGATTACACACATTGACGGTTCATCTACAGACACAGATACTCTGCCCGACACAGAAGCAATGGTTCTGGAAAAGGTAGAGGAGTTTAGGTTATTTTGTTTAAAAAATAAAGTGCCTTTTCTGATGTTTGTTAACTCCAAAGGGCTAGGAGATTCTGATTTTCTTGCGTTTTGGAGTTTCGCTGATAGAGCGAATAATTATGAGGGTGATGGCAAGCAAACAGTAGGAGTAGACATTGTGCCTATTTTAAAAACAATCAATAGTTTTATTTATAGTATTTCTCAAGGAAAACTTTATTTAGCTCAATTTCCAAAACAATAATAATATGAAAACAAAAGTTATAATAATTGACGACTTCTACCCGAACCCTATGGAAATAAGGCAAAAAGCCCTTTCTATGGAATTCAAAGTTAGAGGTAATTTCCCCGGCGCAAGAACTGAACCATACATTAATGGTTTAATTTATGATAATATTCAAAAATCATTAATATCTACTTGTGGCAAAATAACTCATTTTCCTGCTGATGGATATAATGGTTCTTTTCAAGTGGCTTTTGCTTGTGATCGTTCTTGGATTCACTCAGATCCTTGGAATGAGTGGGCAGGAGTGCTTTATCTTACCCCTGACGCTCCTCTATCAGGAGGCACAGGAACTTTCAAGCACAAAAAGAGCGGATTATTTGAACATAATCCAGATCGCCCAGAGGAATCTAAAATAGCAGAGCAGGAAGGGCAGGATATGACTTGCTACGAAAAAGTTGATATTATTGGTAATGTTTTTAATAGATTAGTTTTGTTTCGAGGTAAGTCTTTTCACATGAGTTTAGATTATTTTGGGAATCATCTCAACAATTGCAGACTCTTCCAAGTGTTTTTTTTCAACACCGAAAGGTAAATATGGAATTAAATTATTCAGAAGAACCGCAATGCCTTGAGGGTGACGTTATTCGCCTTTTAAAGGAAGTAAATAAAACATTAAAATCAATTGGCGTAAATCACCCCTGTTACGCCAAGCTGTGCGATGCCGCCGCTGACGTTGAGGAATGGCTCCAGACTGACGACCCCCGCGACATGGGTTGGGTTGGGCATGACGGTTTGCCCTAAAAAAACCTCTTGACGAGCGCGAAAAACCTGCTAACGTCACCCTGCATGACGATAAAAACCTACTTGGCGCACCTTGAGGTCATCAAGGCAGACCTGCTGGCCCTAAACCTGCCAGAAAATACCAGATTAGTTAATCCTCCTGACATGGGGGCAATGATTGATTTTGGTGAAACAAGTCTTGAATTTACCCCAAGAGAAGCCTATACAAAACACGATTGCTGCTATTCTTATGAATATTTAGGCAGCGAAAAGTTGATAGAAAAGGAAAATGTTGTTGTTGTCAGAAGAGTTTGTTTCTTTCGTTAAATATGATTGAACTTTGGGATTCTTTTAATGATGTGTTTATTAGCCGTCATTTTAATCTTAAAAATGCTATTTTGGCGCAACACAAGCATTTACAAAAAGTAAAAAAGGCAAACGGCCAGAATAGTTATTTGACTTATTCTTTCAAAGACAAGAATGGGCAAGTTGTTGATCCGCATGAAGTGAATAAAACCAAAGTAAATCTTTTGTTCTTTTAAATAAAATGAATATCACTTACAAAGAAGGCAAATTACAAATTGACCTGCACGATCTTCTTGACAATATTAGAGAAGAAGATTTGAGTGAATTCCTTGAGTCTGTTTCTTGTAATGATAAGGTAATTAGACACGTTACAGATCAGATTCTTGACAAGTGGACAGAGAATTGCTACTCTGGCGGGTCTGCTTGCATTGCTGACGCTGCCCCGGTATGGGGGCTTGACAAGGCATGGCGAGAGGTGGCAAAACGCTCTGGCGAGGTCGCCAAGCGCGAAATTGAGAGGCTAGAGGATGCCCTCAAGAGGCGCAATGAAGAGTATTTCAATCTAGTTAATGAGTATTCAAGGAAGAACAGAGAAGGCAGATACATTGATTAAATAACAAAAAATGGTATCTTAAAAGACAAAAGAGCTAATTCGGGGCTGGGAATTAGTTCTTTTTTGTTTCTTTTTAGATATAAATAAGGGTAAGTATAGTAACTATTAGGGAAATATAGGGTAAACTAGTAATATATTATGTTTACGATGATAATAACATTTGTAGCGATGGTAGTTTTTGTTGTTTGTTTGTTGATTTTTGCAGCCACTTTCGAGGACTAGAAAGCCACAGAAAAACAGCGTTTTTGTTGGCTTTTTATCAAATTTAATACTTCTTCCCCCATAGAGAAATAATAAGACTAAATAAGAGAAATAATAAAGAGAATAATAGAGTATAGTAGAGAGATATGTTTTAATGAGTTGGTTCTGCCCCTAATTTATATTTAAAACTTAATTTAAATAATTCATTCCCTGAAAAATAAACAAAAAGCCCAATAAAATGGCCCTTTTTTGCAATTATGTAGAATAAATTATTATGAGAAAATCAAAAAAAATGCTTACCTATTACATTCTATTTTGTGCAATTTTAGCAGTAATAAGTTATACTTGTTATTGTTTGCTAGGGGGTTTTTATTAGGTTTTGCCCGGGGTAAATACAAATAAATGAGAACTCAAAGCCCAAATATTACCAAATTTTAGCAGAAATAATGTCTAATAAGAGCCAAAAGAGGGGTTTTTATTAGGTTTCGCCCCGGGAAAGTATAAGAGTATAAGGTTTCTGTAGGGTAAAATACAAATAAAACAAAATTTTGGGGCCGAATTTGGCGAATTTTAATGTAAATAATGCCTAATAAGGTGCATTGGTACAGTTTTTATTAGGTTTTCTCCGGGGTTTTAATAAAGTTATTAAGTTTTTGTAGGGGTTTATATCAAATAATCTCAAATATGATACTAATTATAGGTTTAATAATCACGTTTGCCTCTGTGGCATCAAATAATCCTTGGGGCGTTGCAGCAGGAATAATATTTATTTTATTTTCCCCGCTAGAAGGTGAAATAAATTAATTGCTATTTTGCGCGATTTTGTGCCAGTTTTGCCAAATAATGTGTAAATAAGGGAATTTTGCGCGATTCTAAATAAATATCATTTTTGTGTGCAATATGGTAAATATAGTAGGGGATAATAAATACATACTAGAAATAGAAACAGAAGCCTGTACTCTTGTTTCAGTTTATGAGAAGACCAGAGAGGGACTAGAGAATGCTTTCCTTAGAATAGAATCATTCTTGATGAGCCAAAAATCATCTGAAATAAAGATCCTCTGCTCTAATTCAAAAGAAATAGTGTGGAGCATTTCCGATGCCAGCCTGCCGCAGATGCCGCTGAAAAATATTTGAAATATTTCTGAAAAAGAGCTTGCGCTCGCCTCTGGATGGGCTATGGTTGCCCTCGATGAAAGCGCGAAAGACCATCGAGATCGAGAAGATCAAAGAGCGAGCGAACCATTACCTCGCCAATAGCTGGAACATTCACGACAAGGAGCGCAAAGGATGCGCTGGCCTTGTTACGACCCTCCTCATGGATGCGGGAGCCTACAAGGGTTTCACTTACCTGCGGAAAGAAGATGTTGCGCCGTTGCTGACCTTTGGCGTAGAGTGGGTGGACGGCAAACCCGTGCATCACGACGAAAGCAGAATTCATTTCTTTTGATTTATGATTACACTAGACTCCATCGAAGCCAAGCTGACCGCAGAAGAGCTAATTGAAATAAGGGCAATCCTTTTCGTTTCAGAAAACGCATTCTGGAACCTGACAAAAGCTGACCCCAAGAACACCAGCTTCTACAAGAAAGAGATAGAAAGAATCAGAAGAGCAAAAGACACACTCACCAAGGCAATCCAAAGGGAAATATGAAAAAGGTAATTGGCAGTCTTGTTGATTTCAAAGAAGTCTTGGCCCCGAAATAAATAAATCAAATGAAAAAAACTATTCTTATTTGCGCCGCTTGTTCAATTTTGCTCTATGGTTTCTCTAATAGAGAATATTCTAATTCAGAATTAGCCAAAGCTATCCATCAGGTTGAAAGCTCTGGCAGGACTGGCCCAAACATTGTTGGGGACAACGGTAAGGCAATTGGCCCCCTGCAAATCCATTTTGAGAACTGGAAGGACGCAACAGAATTTGACAGGTCCATCGGGGGCAAATATCTTGATTGCCATAAATTGGAATATTCTAAAAGGATTTTTGATGCGTACCTGCGCCGGTACGCTACAGGCAAGAGCGCAGAGGAGAAGGCGAGGATCTGGAACGGTGGCCCCAAGGGGCATGAAAAGAGTGCCACCAAACGCTACTGGAAAGAAGTCAAGAAGAATCTTTGAAAAATAAATAAAAAATTTATTTGCAATGCCCCGCGACGGGGCTAGAGTGTGTCCTGCCATGACGCTACTTCAAGCAATCGAAAAGATCGGGGGCTTCTCCAAGCCCAGCAAAATGCCCTGCCACTCTTGGTCCATCCCGGCCAAGAACTGCAAGATGGGGTCCAAGCTGGCAAAGCTCAAAACTAGCGTTTGCAATAAATGCTATGCAATGCGGGGTTTTTACCCTACGCCCAACGTAGTCAATGCCTTGGCTCGCAGGTTCGACTCCCTTTCAAATCCTGACTGGGTTGAGGCAATGACCCTTGCAATCTCTGGGACAGAGGGCAGCGGCTACTTCCGCTGGTTCGACTCTGGCGACATTCAATCTTTGGCGCATTTAGAACAAATCGCCCAGATTGCAAAGAACCTCCCAAACATCAAATTCTGGTTGCCTACCAAGGAATTTAGAATTGTTTCAGAATTCACCGCAAAGAATAAATTGCCAGAAAACCTGACTATCAGGATCTCGGGCTACATGATCGACGGCCCTCCTCCGGTGGCGTTGGCAAACCGCATGGGGGTTGTCACCTCCTCGGTCTCCAAGACAAGCTGGACCTGCCCAGCAGGAAGTCAGGGAAACAAGTGCTTGCAATGCCGAGCCTGTTGGGATAAAACCGTCTCCAACGTGGCCTATAAGTACCACTAAAAATGATTTCAAACTAAATTGGAACGATGATGAGTCGAAGAGGGCAGCGGGGTTTGTTTGTTTCCTCGTTTATTGCTAGGCTCATTTGAGAAATTCCTTAGAAAGCACGTTCAGGAAAGAGTTTGCCCCCGGTAGGCCACAACCTCTGCTTTGATTTAGTTTTTACTTTTATGAGAATTGAATTCAAATCTAATACAGATAAAATCCTTTTTTTCCTTTCAATCCTAATTGTAGTTATTGTAGCAATGAAGAAATGATAATAGTGTTGGTCTTGTTGGTGTTCCTCCTAATCCTAAACGAAATAAATTCAGACAAATGATATGAAAAACGACTGTAAAAATGCCCTGCGCCACCTGACGACGAAGACCTTTGAAGTCTTTGCCGAATTCACCAATGCCGTTTCAGTTTTGTCCCTGCCGGGGGAAAACTGGGAGTTTGAGAACTTTGTTTTGAATTATCAAGATTACAGGAATTGCATCCAGCAGATTCCCTTGGATCTTCAACTTGTTTGCTTTGAGAAGAGTTTTCGCATTTATTCCCTAAATACCCTTTTTGATAGGAATAAGGATAATAAAACGAAATACATAAACGACAAATTGAATTTGGATCACCTCAAACTCCTAAATAATAACAATAAATTCTTCTGGTTTGATTTTTGTGGCAATCCGAGCGTGGAGTGCTTGAGGTTCTTGAACAACGTGTTTGCGGATGGGGACAGGGTTTGCGCCATCTTCACCTTTACCTTGGGCTGGCGCATCAAAGACAACCTGCCAATTGAATTGAACCAAATGGCAAAGGAAACTTCCAACCAAGAGGCAATTGAAACTTATTTCAAGAATGCCCTGAATGAAATGAATTCCAAGATTGAAGACATTTCAAATAAAATAAATTTACTCTGGAAGTACACCTACATCAGCAGCCGTGCGCCAATGATCTGCCTCTGCATCACCAACGACCTTATCCTGAAGCGCAAGATCTCCCTGCGGGGCCAAGGCGAGCTTCAGAAGCCCGATCAGGAGGTTACCCCCGCCGCCGAGGTCAAAGGCGATCTGGGAGCCGGTGAGGAGCTTGTGCAGCAGATGAAGGCCAGCAGGCAGAGTCTTGCCGCCCACAAGGCATGGGTGACCCGCAGGGCAAACGCTGCCAAAGCCGCTCTGGCAGGGGCTGGGACGGCCCTCGAAAATAAATAAAAAATTTGTTGCAAGGGGGCCTAGGTTCGCCTAGGCTCTCTTCCGCAATGAACGCTTCAATTCCTACAGACCCAGACCTGCACGACTTGTGCAAGGTCAGCCACCTTGAGCTTGGGGAGGAGATTCCCGCCGAGGAACCAACCATGACCCTCAAGATGCTTCAAACCATTTGCTGCGAGCAGATGGGTTCTCTCACCGAAACTGATCTGAATCTTTTGGCGGCTCATTGCCCAGAGGTCAAGGTCGGTTTCAAGATGGGCTACGGCTCCCGCTTCGTCACGACGGCGGGGCAAGCTAAATCTGAATTGCAGAATAATTTCAAGACCCATGCCGAAATGGGCCTTGACCAGTACGTTCGGGAGTGCTTCATTCCTGCGACCGAGCTGGATTTACTGAACAAGTTTTTCGGCTGGAAATTCAACTGGTAAAGATATGGAAGAAAATCAAATCAGAGAAATCATCGAACTGGTCAACAAGCTCCAGAAGCTGGGTTGTGGAGTGGAGACCGACAACGGGGGCCAGATACTTGTTTATACTGGTCTGAAACAAAACGACAACGGCGAAATTGTGGTTTGCGAATAAAAACAACCTTGGGGTCAGGTCAAAAAGCCCCCTTTTTTTTGATATGAATAAAGAACTATTGCGTAAATTTATCATCTCGGTGTTGAATGATGAGAATGGTATCAGCGGCGAATCATTCTCTATTCTCTATGAGCTTGCCGAAAAGGACCAGTCACTTCGTGACATTATGTTGGCTACTGATGCTTGTGATGATCGTTTCTATCTAAAAGAAGAAGACGCAGCTACATTCAACAAGTAATATGACTACAAAAGAATTGCTATCAAAGTTCGACGAGGCTATTGAGTTAGCTTATGCAGCAGTAGACCTTGCACAAGAGTATGCTGGAAACGAGAGCGAAACTGCCTTGGCAATCTCCAAGAAGATCAGCGAACTGGCGCGAAGCATCAAAAAATAAATAAAATGAATCAAAAATACCAAATAAACCCAAATGATTTAGTTTCTCTGCGGACTTGCCTTGTCATCATGCTGGACAAGTGCGAAGACGCAATTCGGGAGAATAAGACTCTTCCCATCTCGGCAGAACTTTATTCCAAATTGAAAGAAGTTGAAGCCGCCACCAAGTACACCAATCTCAAGCTCGTTCAAGCCAATGACAACCTCTGACAAAAATAAATTGAAAAAACGTCTTCTCGAAAACCTCAAGATGGTTGAGCAGGAGGACCAGAAGACCATTGACGCTATCCTTGCCGCAGCAGGTTCAGAATGTCCTGGCATTGCCCTTTACAGCTTTGCAATGGGAGTCATCTTGGCTTGGATCGAACTGGATCTCGAACACCTTGACATTCTGGGAGCAGACGAGAAGGAACTCTTCCTGATTGAAAGCGCAATTGCCGCAAAGTGGGCCAAATCTTATCTTGATTAGAAAATGAACTCTCTTGAAATAGCCCAAGATCACCTAGAATCAGCCAAGCTCTCCATCGACAATTCTGAAATAAAAGAAATACTCGATGAAATAATCTTTGCTCTAGACCTACTAGCATCAGAAATAAAATGAAAATACTTTCCTTCTTGGCAATGGTTGGGATTTCTTTTGTTTCCTTTATTTTGTCCAAGAGCGCAGGAATAGAAATAGCAATAAGTTATTTTGTAATAGGGTTTCTCTTATCTGCAAGAATTTACTTCTTCAAATAATAAATAAAGAAATAATGCCAGCCTCTCTAGAAATAGAGGGGTTTTTTGTTTGCCAAGTTTTAGATAATAAAAAGGGAAATAGAATGAAGTTTGTGCAATTTTGTGCAAATAGGGGCAAATAGTGCGCCCCCGCCCCCGCCCCCGGCCCCCGCTGGCCCCCCGGCCCCCGCTGGCCCCCCAGCCCCCGCTGGCCCCCCGGCCCCCGCTGGCCCCCCGGCCCCCGCTGGCCCCCCGGCCCCCGATAGCCCAGGACAATGTTTTACCCCTGAAACATACCTGGGCGAAATTTCCCGCAATTTAGATTTGACGGCGGAAAGGCAATCGCGGAGAGTGTCCCTGTCGGTGGGCGTTCCACCGGCCCCCGCCGGGGGGTTCCCGGTTGTTAGTTCAGCAATCCAAAGTTATGTCATCAGGACTCGAAACCAGCCGCGACTTTCAAGTCGGGCTTGAGCAGGCGTGGCACCGTCAGACCCGGATTCTCCCGGTGATCGGGGCGGATGCTTTCCCGGAAATCATCGCCGCCCCCCTGACCTACACGGTGGGCGACCAGTTGCGGGAGTGGGACGGGATGGCCGTTCCGATCTCGGCGGACGATGGCCTTCCGGTGGGGACCGCTTTCGGGGCCTCTTATTCCCTTTTCACTCCCCGGGACGCTATGGCCTACCTCGAAGAGGTGCTGGCCGGGACGGGTCACCGGGTGGAATCGTTGGGGATGATCTTCGACAGGTCGCGGTGGTTCGTCACCTTTTCCTTGGATGAGTTGGCCGGGGTCGCCCCTCGGGGGGAGGCGTTCAAGCTGACCGCCTCGGGAGGATTGGACAAGAGCCAATCGCCATCCTTCAATTTGACGCACACGGTCGCCGTGTGCGCAAACACGGTCCGGGTTGCCCGGGCGGGTCGGGCGTTGTTTTCCTCGAAACTCACCAAGGGTTTCGCGGGACGGCTGGAGGCTTCCCGGGGCGCTCTGGGCGAGACGGTAGGCATGGCGAAGATCTGGAACGAGACCCTGCGGGGGCTTGAAGCCCTCCCCGCTACGGCGGACAAGGCCCGGGCGGTGTACGCGGCGGACCTCGCCGGGAACGGGGCGGATCTGCGGTCGGCGCGGTCCAGCAACCTGCTGGACGATCTGGTCGCGGGTTTCCGGTCGGGCCGGGGCAATGCGGGAACGTCCCGGTTGGACGTTCTGAACGGTTTCACCGAGGTTTTCGGGCAAGGGCTGGTCGGCTCCTCCTCCCGTCGGGATGCGTTTGGCCGGTGGCAGTCCTCCGAATTCGGGGGCAACGCTGACCGCAAGTCAGCGTTTGCGGCGGCAATCGCGGCCCCGGGCGGATGGGATCGGATGGCGGCGGAAGGCGCGGACGCGCTGGCGGATGCTCGCCGGGGGGCGGTCACCGTCGCATGATCGCGGTGGCCCTGCTGCTGGCCCTGCTGCTGGCGGTGCTGGCGGTCCTGTCAGACGAGTGAAGCAAGCCCGGGGGAAACCCCGGGCCTTTTCTTTTCAATTCGGGTTTGACAACGGAACGGCAATCGCGGAGAGTGTCCCTGTCGGTGGCCGTTGCCACCGGCCCCCGCCGGGGGGTTCCCGGTTGTCCGATCCGAAAAGCTACAGCATGAAAACCAAGACCGTTTCCGCCGCCGATCTTTCCGCCTTCGCCGCCCTGCTGGAGGAAAAGCGGGCCACCGCCGCCGCTGCCGCCGCCGCCGCCAAGGCCGCCAAGGTCGCCGCCGAGGCCCTCGGCCTCCCCGCCGAGTCGGTCCTTTTGAAGTCCGACGACCGCTCGATGGAGGTCGCGGCGATCTACACCGTCCGGCCCGTCGCCGCAATCGCGGAGCGGGAAGACCGCTTCCACAGCTTCAAAGTGGTGAAGGGCTAAACCTCCGGCCCCCGCTCACGGCCCCCGGCTCCCCGCCGGGGGCCTTTTCGTTTCCTGCCCCTGCCCCGCCTGCCTGCCTGCCCCCGCCTGCCCCCGCCTGCCTGCCTGCCTGCCCCCGCCTGCCTGCCCCCGCC
>Ga0209990_10001816_pt1 | contig 17652 bp, 8 predicted proteins | sample NOAtaG_6_FD_187304 | JGI IMG/M metagenome (GOLD analysis project Ga0209990, IMG submission 187304) | Freshwater lake microbial communities from Lake Erie, under a cyanobacterial bloom - NOAA_Erie_Diel5S_2200h metaG (SPAdes) (version 2) | ecosystem: Environmental > Aquatic > Freshwater > Lake ...
GCTCCGCAGTCAATGCCGGCTCGACTGCCGGCGACTGAGCTCCCGACTGTTCACCCGGCTGTCCCGTCGGCTGCTGTCCCGTCGGCTGCTGTCCCGTCGGCTGCTGTCCCGTCGGCTGCTGTCCCGTCGGCTGCTGTCCCGGCGTCGGCTGTTGCCCCGTCGGTGGCTGCGCTCCTGCCGGCTGCTGGCTGCCCGGCTCAGGCCCAACCGCTGCTTCCGCTGCTGCAGCCTCTGCCGCCGCTGCCGCCTGCTCCAGCGGATTCAAAGCCTGCTCAATCTGCTCGGCCCGCGCAGTAAATGCCTGTTCAGCCGCCTCCAGATCACGCTGTGCTTCGAGCGCCTGAGCATTGGCGGGTGGAGTTTGCGGCTGAGTTGCCTGCTGGCCGGCTTCCGCGGCCGCTGCCTCCAGTTGCTGTTCAGCCGCCGTGGATTCCTGACTGGCTGCCTGCTGAATGCTCTGTGCCGTCTGCTGCAGCGTCTCGGCCACTGCCGGGTTGTTCAGCCGCCGTTCATGCCGCGCGGCTCTGGCCACATCCGCAGCCGCCGTCTGCACATCTTCCGTCAGTTCCTGCTGCCGCTGTTCGGCTGCCGCCAGCTGATTCTGTGCCGGGGTCAGCTGACTGCCGAAATCCGTCGGCAGACCTTCCGCCGCCTGCTTCAGCTTCTCCAGAGACTCCGCCGCTTCTGCCGCATACTGTTCGGCCAGCTGGGCGGCCGGGTTGTTCGCGGTCAGAGCCGGCATGGCGGCATTATTCACGGCATCGCGATTCTGTTGCGCCGCCTGCACTCTCTGAGTTGCACGGTCCTGCTGCCGACGCGCATCATCCAGACGATCCTGCACGGTCTGTCGCTGCTGCTGCTGAGCCGTCAGCTGCTGCTGCAACCCGGCATCCGTCGGCTTTTTGTTCAACTGCTGCTGAGCCTGCTCAACTCGCTTGTCAGCATTCCGCACCTCATTTTCAACATTCTTCACGTTTTGCTGAGCACGTTTCACGGCGTCTTCCGCCTGCCTGACAGTCTCATTGGCCGTCCGTTTCTGCTGTTCACGGAACGCCTGCCGCTGTTTTTCGGAATTCTTCTGCTGAGTTTCACGAGCGGCAGCGTCCGGGAAAATCGCCTGCTCCTTCGCCGTGGCCGTTTGAGCTCGTCCTTCATTCAGAACCGCCGCAGCCTCCTGAATCGCCTGCTTTGCATCCGCTGCTGTCTGCTGCAGCTCGGACAACAATTGCTCCTCACGCGCACTCGCTGCTTCCGCTGCCGCCGCATTCAGCTTTTGCTGAGTTTCCGCAAGTTTGGCCTGAGCTTCCGGTGCCTTGCCCTGAGCAGCAGCCTGGGCAGCCTGAGCAACCAGTGCTCCGGACAACTGTGCTGCCTGCGTGCCGATCTGCCGCAGATCCTCCGCCAGCTCGCGCTTCCGGTTCTGAAAATCGGTATCTGAGCGTTCGTTGGCCTGCTGCAAAGTCTGATCTTCCGCCGCCGCTTCCTGCAGCACACTTTCGGCATCCGCAAGTGCATTGCGGGCGATCTCCGACAGCGCGTCCTGCATCGCCGGGTTGCGCTGCAGTTCTGCTTCAAGCTCCTGCAGCTGCTGTTCGGCACTGCGACTCAGCTGCTGCTCCAGGGCCTCCGCCTGCTGATACTGGTCCGCCAGTTCCGGCGGCAGCCCCTGCTGCTGTTCCACTTTCCGCAGTTCCGCCCGAGTTTCGGCGACTTCCTGCCCCTGTTCCAGAGCCTTGAAGTGCTGCGCCACCGTTTCCAGTGCCTTCGCTGTCTGCTCCTGCTGTTCCGCCGCTTCAGCCAGTTCCTGCTGACGAGCTTCCTGCGGTGCCTCGGTCGCCTGCTGCAGTTCCTGATTCATGCGTTCAGCCGGCGGCTGAATCAGTGCGAGGCTGTCATCACTGTCACGCGCCCGTTCCCGCTGCTGTGCATCGGTCAGGTCCTGCTGCTCAGCATCCTCCACCAGTGCCTGCAGCAGATCCTGAATCTGATCATTCACCTGCTGTTGCTGCTGCTGCAACTGAGCGAGCTGTGTTTCTTCAGCCTGCGGATTCTGCTGCTCCTGCTCGGCGGCATCCGCAGCCTGCAGCGTCTGTTCCTCCAATGCTCGCACCTGTTCCGCCGCACGCTCGGCCAACTGGGAAACCGACGGGGCATACTTTGCCAGCACCGCGCGAGCCTGAGCCATGGCCGGCTGCAGATCGACTGCTGCCGCAGCCATTTCCGCTGCCATATCATCCAGCTCATGCCCGGTCGCTGTCAGGACTTCCCGACGCCAGCGACGTTCGGAAATCCGCCGCCCCGCGTCCCGCGCCTCAGCCGACCAGCGAGTCTGATTCAGGCGATTGATGACTGCCGCTTCGACTCGCGCTTCCCCCAGCCTGCGGACCGCGGCATCCAGTGCGTGCTGCAGCAGGTCCCAGTGCCGGGGCTGGTCAATGCGGGCCGTGCGCCGACGGGACCCCCAGCGCTCCAGCTCCTGCAGTCGAGCCATGGCGACCAGTGCCAGTGACAGCTCATGACCGGCTTCCAGTGTCCGCCATGCCGGGGCAATCTCACGCAGCTGCTCCGGCAGTTTCACGCCATCCGGATCTTCTGTCTGCTGCAGGTACAGCACTGCATCGACAGCCCTGACGGCCAGTCCGGCGTCAGCCGCGTACTGCAGATCTGCGTCCGGCCGCGCTTCCGCCAGTTTCTGACGACTGCGCAACTGCTGCAGACCGGGTTGAAAACGGAGCATCATGCGATTTGTGGAACGCGATGCCTGCTGTTCAAGCTGGCGAGTTTTTTCGGCGTCGTCGGCCGCTTCCCGCTGCTTCGCCGCCTGAGCCAGCAGCGCTGCACGCTCGGTCGCAGCCTGAGCCATGGCATCCATCAGCACGGCCAGAGGCCCGGAACGATTTTCCAGATCGCGCCACGCATTCTGCAGTCGCCCTGGCACCGCACTGTCCAGCACATCCAGCTTTTGATACTGCAGCAGCTGATCGCGCAGCGATTTTGTCAGGGCCTGCAGCTGCGGCAGTCGATCCTCCGATTCCATCGCCTGCTGCAGCTGATCTCGGCTGGCAGCACTGAAATCCAGCAGTCGCGTGGCATGGCTGACAATCGGTTCCGGCAGATTCACTCGCTGCTCCTGCAGCAGGCGCTCAAAGGTTTCCAGTTGAGTGACCAGCAGCGACTCCTGACGCACCAGCCGCCGCCACGTCTGAGTCGGGCTGCTGACGACGAATTCCTGATGCTCCAGCATCATCTGCAGATCATCCGATGCCGCATCGAAGACATTCCACGCTGCCAGCCACGAAAAATGTTCCGCCAGATTCTTCGCGTCGTCCGCAGCCAGATCGAATGTTCGCTTAATCTCGTCCAGCTCAGCCTGCTGTGACTGCGGATTGCCGGCCTGAGCAGTCGTCTGCAGTGTCGCCCGCAGCGCATTCGGCTGTTCCAAAGTCAGCCTGGCCAGCATCCTGCCCGTCAGTTCCAGATCCGTCGCATCAGCACCGGGCGGCATTTTCCGCACCAGTGCCAGCGTCTGCTGCAGTACAGCATCCGCCGCCTGCTGCTGGCGACTGGCCAGGTCCAGCAGAGCCGTGCGGTCAGTGGCGGCCTGCGGAGCATCAGCCGGCAGCGATTTCAGCCGCTGCACCATCTCCGCCGCCGCCGTTTTCTGTTCGTCCAGTTGTGTGGCCAGTTTGGCCAGCGGAGCCCGCAGCTGCAGCTTCTGCTGCATCTGTGTGTGACGCTCCGGATCGAAATCCCGATCGGCAATCACAATTCGCAGCGGCGCTGATTCTCCGCGACTGCCACGGCGATCCACGGCTGACAGTTTGGTCAGCAGCTGATCGCCCGGACGCAGCGTGTGAGGCACCAGGTCCCACTGCCACTCCGCCGTCACACCACGCCCCTCGGTCCCTGCCACCTCACTTGTCTGCAGCGGCAGTGAAATCCAGTCTTCCCCATTGATCGAAATCTGCTGCTCCAGACTGACCAGCGGCAGATCATCCTCCGCCATCGCCCGCAACTGCAGAATATCGTCCGGAGGCAGCAGCAGCGTGGTCTGCTGCTGATCCACGAAGCCGGTTCGAGGAATCAGGTCGGGCTGCGGCCGAATCTCATACCGCGGACTAAAGACATTCTCAAAACCCGTCTCCTGCGACACCAGATGCACTCGATAAGTACCGGGATCCTGAATCGGCACCGTCGCCGTCCACAGGCCACCCGCTGCCGGCTTCAGGGCCCTGCCCTGCTCTGTCACCGGCACCAGCGGAATCACCACCGGTTCGTCGGAATTCAAGGGATCCAAACGCAGCTCCGCTGCCGATACCGGCTGATTGGGCTGGATCGTCAGTGTCGCCACGGTTCCCTGCAAGGCCTGCAGATGCCCGTCCTCACCACTGCTGGAAGAAGGCTCCAGTTGACTGTATTCGGGAAACTGCAGCAGCTTTGTAAACAGTTCCACTCGCGGTCGTGGTCGCGTGGTGATGCGGTGCCACTGAGTAATGGCGTCGCCGGCCAGAATGCGATACTCAACCGAACCCTGTTCCAGACGCAGATTGGTGGCGAATCGCGATTCGGCCTGCGGCTGCATGTCGTAACGGACCACACCGGTGTTCCCGGACTTCGATTCCAGCACCGCTGCTCCGACAGCACCGCCGGATGTCTGAACAATCACGGCAACCGTCTCTTCCTCGGGCAGCAGCAGCGAATGCGGTACCGGCTGCAGAATCTGCACCTGCACCCGCGAAACCCGCGCCAGATTGGCCATCGGCAGCATGGCTCGCACAGCCAGTTGCCGGAAGCGCGGGTCAGGTGCCCCCAGCAGCATCAAAAAGATCGCTGCAATGACGGCCGCAGCCGCTGTCCATTTCGCCACCAGGCGAAATGGCAGCACGGAAGACGGTTGCACTTTGCCCAGTCGCGCGGCCACCTCACCCTGCAGCAGACTGCGAAACATCGGGGAATCATGCAGACTGGCGGGATCATCGGCTGCCAGCTCCACAGCGGCCAGCAGCTTCTCACGCAGCTCAGGCTCCGACTGCTCAACATGCATCGCGATTTCATCACTGGCCGGGGCTTTCAGCAGCTGCCGACCACAGGCCAGCCACGCTGCCAGCAAACCAGGCAGATACACACAGGCCGACAGGATCCACCGCTGAGCATCAGTCAGCAGCCAGTACCAGTCCACCGCGGCAGCCAGCCCCAGACACAGCAGAAACGTGCTGAGCCCCGCGCTGATACCACGAGCCGTCAGCAGCAAACGGCGACGCCGCCCAAACTGCTGCAGACGATGCACCACAACCGGATCCAGAGGTATGTTCATCGGCTCTGCCCTTACATCAGGCCCGCTCTGCGCCGCAGCAGCCATTCCATGGTCAGCAGCAGCAGAATTGACAGAAACCACCAGTAACTCTGCCACAACAGAGTATCCGACTCGACAATGCGACCATCAGTGTAAACGCTGAGAATTTCCGGCAAACGCCGCAAATCTTCTTCCCGCAGAAACTGACCTCCGCCAGCTTCCGCCACCTGCCGCAGCAGGCCTTCATTCGCTGATCCATCCCGCAGCTCCGCCGCCGCCGTGGCCGTCACGGTGAAACTGCTGCGCGCCTGCAGAGCCTCGGCACTGTAGCCCGCTGCCTGCACCGAAACCTCATAATCACCCGCCGGCAAGCCCGTCACACGACCACGATAAATTCCCGGCACATTGTCGTCTGCCTGCAGCGACACCGCCGCAGCCACCTGCCCGCCACGCCAGACCAGCGCGTCCACGGTGGCCGACACTGCGGGCTTTCCAGCCGCATCCTGCAGCCTGATCCGCACTTCCACCGCCTGACCCGGCTGATAACTGACCGGACCTGTGTCCACCGAGAGAAACTCGCTGCTGACGGAAAACGAGCGTGCCATCACGCTGCGAGCAATCTGGTTCCAGATTCGCTGATGCCACAGATCGGCCGTCTTGTAACGCCAGCGCCAGGTCTCATCCCCCGCCAGATACAGCACGCGGCCAGCACCGTACCTGCGCGACACCATCAGCGGCTGCACTGACCCGGGCAGCTCGGCCTCCACCAGCACTTCCGTACCCGGCAGCGCCTGCACCGGAATCAGGGCCTGCGGCGGGGGCAGCTGCTTCCAGAATGCCCGATTCTGCTGGTCCTCGGCCGCCAGCTTCAACATGGCGTCCGCCGCACCGCGATCCGTCAATTGCAGTGCCACTGCAGCCGACACCGGCCCGCCCGTCCACGATACCGGCAACAGGGCGCCCAGGGACTCAGGATCTGCCGCCCGCAGCTCACCGCGCTGGCCGTCAAGCAGAATCAAACCACCACCACGCAGTTCCACAAAGTCTCGCAGCCAGCGCTGCTCAGCCGCCGACAGCAGAGCCAGATCCAGCTCGCCCAGCACCAGGAGGTCATAACCAAACAACTGATCGCGGTTCTCGGGAAATCGGCCCGGTTCTGCACCACGCAACAGCTCGTGCTGCTGGACTCCCGGCCCGGCCAGAACCGCATTCACCTCCCACTGCTCGTCGCGCTCAAACAGGTTCCGCAGATACCGCGTCTCCCAGCGCGAACGACCGTCCAGCAGCAGCACTCGCTGCCGCTGCACCACCGCAGCCAGCCGCAGCGACGCTTCGTTGTTCGCTGTGCTGGTTTCGCCGGCCAGTGGAGCAATCGATGCGGTCAGCGCCAATGGCACCGCATTCAGCGTCACACCGTTCGCAGACTGGCCCGCCAGCCGCTCAACCAGCGACTCCACCCCGAATGCAAACTCAATCCGCCGCTCACCAGTCCCCGTCGCCGTCTCCTGCTTCTGCCACAGGACCTCGTTGCCCTGCCGAATCTGCAGCACAAACGGAGCACCCGCCGGGCCGCGATCCTGCAGCACCGCCACTCCCCGCACCTGATCCCGCCGAAATACACTCTCCGGATGCTCCAGCTTCAAAATGGCCAGGTCCGGTGGCTCTTCAGCCGCTCCAATGGAAACTGTGACCACTTTCGTGCCGGCCGCCGCCAGTTCGCGAGCCGTCTCGATCGGAGAATCACCCTGCGTGTGCCGCCCGTCGGTTAACAGCACCGCCACGGCATCCCTGCGAGTCCCTGATCCGCTGGCCGCCTGCAGGCCCGTACTAAGATCCGTGGCATCCGCAAACTCCGCAAACAGCGATTGCTGTGTCGCGTCCGTCGGAGCCGTGACCCTTGACAGCAGCTCGGGCGAAACCGGCACCGTCTGCGCACCCTGCAGCAGCAGCACTCGCACCTCGTGCCGCTCCTGCAACTGCTGCAGCAGACTGGGACGACCACCGGTCAGAGCCTGTTCCAGTCGCTGCCAGCGCGGCGTCTGATCGAACATCGCAATCGCCGCACGCACGGCCGGATCGTCGGGATTCGTCTGAGACGGATCCAGCCAGCCATGACTGATCGCCGCCGCCAGCCGACGTTCCGCCGCCATGTGGCCGTCCGTCAGCTGCATACTGGCCGAACCGTCCAGGTACAGATCCAGTCGGCCCGGTTCACCCACAATCGTGCGATGATGCAGGACCGGTCCGGCCAGCACCAGCACGGTCAGCAGAAATGCGGCCGACCGCAGCGATGGCAGCAGCCAGCGCAGGCGGTCGGACAGCGTGCGAGTCTCACGGCGGTAATAACGGAAGGACAGCAATGACATGATCACGGCCAGGCTCAGCCCCAGCCACAGTGGCAGCAGTCCGTTGAATTGCAGGCTCATGCCGTGACTCCTGCAAAATGCTGCTGCAGCACCACTTCCAGGCACATCAGCAGCAGCAGTCCGGCCAGCACCCACGGCCAGATCTCCTGCCCGTGTCGCTGCCGCCGGTCAGCCTCCAGCCAGTCCTCGGCGGATGTCAGCAGAACCGCGTTCAACTGCTGCGCCAGGTCCTGCTGCTGCTGGGGATCCAGCAGCGTCAGATCGGATTCCGCCGCATCAGTCTGCACGGCAAAGTGTGCGGGCCGCCCGTCGGGCAGCGTCATCAGATAAATTCCCGGCCGCTGAGTGGCGGTGGTTTCAGCAGCCAGCCAGCGTCCCTGCACACGGGATGGCAGCGTGCTGCGAGCTCCCAGGGGATCCACCAGCGTGACCGCCGGCAGCGGCGTCGCCGTGTCGGTTGGGGTGTTCTGAGGCGGTGGCGGAGCGGTCGCAGCGGCTTTGGCAGCCACCGCCGGATCCGCGTCCGCTGCAGTCGGCGGATAAAACAGGGCTACCGCTGCACTGCCGGCCGACAGATTGCGAGGCGGCTGAATCTGAACTGCCAGCGTCGCCACGAGCTGCTGCATCAGTGGCACGTAAAAAGGACGCAGCGGCAGATCGGACCAGTCGGTGTCCACCGCCGTGGCCAGCTGCAGCACCACACCGTCACCCAGCCGTCGCTCCAGCAGCAGCGGGTCGCCGGAATCAAGAATTGCGGCAGTCGCCGTGCCGGCCTGAGTCTCCGTTGCAGCAGTCGCCGTCAGAACATGCCAGCGGCGAATTTCTGCCGTCGACAGGTCACCGTTGGCCGGATCATTGAAGAAGGCCAGAGCCGGATGTTCGGAACGCTGCGAAACAATGCGGGCCGTCCGCGGACCCGCTGGGGATGCCGGGGCAGCCGGGGCTGGTGTCGCAGCCTGACCGGCATCGCCCGCACCGCGCAATTCGCCCCACGCCGACGGCAGCAGTCCCGCACCATCATTCCACAGTTTCGTACGATGCCACTCAATGTCCAGGCGGTTCCCCGCACTGATCAGCAGCGAGCCACCACCCCTGACCCACGCCGTCAGCCACTCCGTCTGCGGATCCGTCAGCCTCGGAACATTGGCCAGGACGACCACGCGCGCCGTCTGCAGTGCCGCTTCCGTCAGCTGGGCCGGAGGAATGACCTGTGTCTGCAGCAGATCCGTCAGCGGCACTCGACCAAACGTCCAGGGCGTCAGTGCCACGGCCAGATAGTCTGTCTCGCTTTGCAGCGGCTGTGATCCGGGATCACCGTCGATCAGCAGCACCCTGACGGTGTCCAGCAGGTCGATGACGGCGGACCGCTGATTGTCGGTCGGCAGCAGATCATCGGCCGTGACCGCCACCGTCAGCACGTGCGAGCCGGCCACATCGCTGCGGCAGCGAAACAGCACTTCGGCGGTGCCGCCGGACTTCAGCGCAGTCTGCACAGTCGACACCGGCTGGCCATCCAGTGTCAGAGCCACGGAGGCCGCATCGAGGTCGCGGCCGGAGTAACTTTTGAGTCGGGCCTGCACGGAAAATTCCTGCCCGACTCCGATCGGCTGCTGCGGCAGCTGCAGACTTTCCACCGTGATGTTGTCCGGTCGGGCGTCGGGCTGCAGCGGTGTTCCGGCCAGCAGCAGGAGCTGGGTGGGGATGTCGGAGCTCTGCAGGCGTTTTTGCAGTGCGGCGGCCGGCCCGCCGGACAGTGTGCTCCAGTCCGCCGGCTGATAATCGCTGAGCACCAGCATCTGGCGTCGCACTGCCGGCATGGATTCCAGTAAATCAGCGGCCAGTTCCAGTGACCCCGGGATATCGCTGGCACCCAGCCCGGGTTTCTGCTGCCGCAGACGACGGATAACAGTCTGCAGATCGGCCAGCGGAGCATCAAACAGCGGGGTTGGTCGACCGCCGGTCAGGACCACGGCCACCTGTGAGCCTCGCGGCAGCTCACCAATCACGCGGCAGGCGGATTCCACGGCTGCGGTGAAACGCGTGCCGCCAGGATCCGCTGCCTCCATCGAATAACTGTTGTCCAGCACCACCGCCAGTGCCACCGGAGCGTCGCCCAGCAGTCCGCCGCCCGTCAGGACCGGACGTGCGAGGCAGAAGGCCAGCACGGCCGGAATCAGGCAGCGAATCAGCAGCAGGATCAACTGATCGATCCGCAGCCGACGTCGATTCTGACTGATCACGGATTCCAGCAGATGCATCGCACCCCATTCGATCGTGCGAAACCGACTGCGATTGAAGATATGAATCAGCAGGGGGATCAGCAGCGCACCGGCACCGATGGCCAGCAGCGGATTCAGCAGACTCATCGCACTCGCCTCCGAATTGCCAGCCATGCCGCCAGAGCATCAGCGGTGGGCTGGTTTGTGACGAGCGGAACCAGAGTGATGCGGTTGCGGCTGCAGCCGCGAGTCAGCTGGTCGCGGTATTCCTGCAGCTTCTGCAGATAGGCTTTGCGGAGCTGTGCAGGGTCGACCAGATGACGCTGGGCCGAGTTTTCGAGGCTGGCGAACTGGGTCCACTGACGGAACGGAAAATCCAGTTCATCCGGATCCCAGATCTGGAAGATAATGACTTCGTGTCGGGCGTGGCGGAAGTGGGCGAGTGCTTTCATGAGCTGGTCGACATCGCCGAACAGATCAGACAGGATCATCACCAGGCCGCGGCGCTGGATGCGTGACGCGATCTGGTGGAAGACATCGGCGAGTGATGTTTCGGCACCGGGCTGCTGTGCGGCCAGCTCGGTCATAATATGCTTCAGGTGTCTGGGGCGGGTTCGCGGCGGAATATAGCGGCGGATGGCCGTGTCGAAAGTCACCAGGCCGACGCTGTCCTGCTGCTGCAGCATCAGCCAGGACAGGCAGGCGGCAGTGCGAATGGCGTAATCGTGTTTGGACAGGCCGTCACTGCGAGTTCCGCGGTATCCCATGGAGCCGCTGCAGTCGACCAGCAGCGTGCAGCGGACGTTGGTTTCCTCTTCGTATTCGCGGATATACAGGCGGTCGGTTTTACCGAACAGTTTCCAGTCGATGGTCCGCAGATCATCGCCGGGAACGTACGGGCGATGTTCGCGGAATTCGACGCTGAAGCCTTTGTGCGGGGAGCGGTGCAGTCCGGAGGCGAAGCCTTCGACCACCTGCTTTGCCAGCAGCTGCAGACCGCTGAGGCGACTGACGTCACCGGCGGAAAGAACGTTGGGGGCAGACGCCATCGGACACCTACAGCAGCTTGCGATCGGGGCGAGGAACTTCACGCAGCAGTCGGCGGATCAGGTCATCCACACTGACGCCTTCGGCTTCCGCACTGAAGGTGGGCACGATGCGATGTCGCAGGACGGGCAGCGCGAGTGTTTCGACGTCTTCGAGGGTGACGTGGTAGCGACCTTTCAGCAGAGCGCGGGCTTTGGCAGCCAGGACCAGCTGCTGGCTGGCGCGGGGGCCGGGGCCCCAGTCGATCTGTTCGCGGACCCACGCTGCGGATGCCGGATCTTTGGGGCGGGCGGAGCGGACCAGATCGAGGACAAAGTTGCGCACGTGATTCGGCAGCGGCACGAGTCGGACAGTGGCCTGGCATTCGAGGATTTCGGGACCGCTGACAACGGCAGCCGGCACAGCCGACTGAGTGGAGGTTGTGCGATCGATGATCTGGGCCTCTTCATCGCGGCTGGGGTAATCGACGATGACATTCAGCAGAAAGCGGTCGCGCTGGGCTTCGGGCAGCGGGTAAGTGCCTTCCTGTTCGATGGGGTTTTGAGTGGCGAGCACGAAGAATGGTTCTTCGAGTGTGTAGGTGGTCCCGCCGACGGTGACTTTGTGTTCCTGCATGGCCTCCAGCAGTGCGGCCTGAGTTTTGGGGGGCGTGCGATTGATTTCGTCGGCCAGCAGCATTTGCGTGAAGATGGGGCCGCGATCGAAGACGAGGTCCCGGTGCCCGGTCTGTCGATTTTCCTGAATGATATCGGTCCCGGTGATATCAGCCGGCATCAGGTCGGGCGTGAACTGGATGCGGTGGAAGGACAGGGTCATGGCATCGGCGAGCGAGCGGACCATGAGGGTTTTGGCGAGTCCGGGGACTCCTTCCAGCAGGCAGTGCCCGCGGGCGAGGATAGCGATGAGCAGCTGTTCGACGACCTCCTGCTGTCCGACGATGACGCGGGCGACTTCGGAGCGAACTTTATTGCAGGCCGTGACGAGGCGCTGGGCGCGCTGCTGATCATCGGCCGAGAGGGAATCGGGTGCGCTGGACATCGTTCAGTCTTTTACTGGAGTGCGATGGAGTGACGGAGTGGCAGTGGTGGGCGGTTGGTCCCCGAGCAATCGCGGGGGGAGGATCGTGCGGCAGGCAGCAGGAGTTTTGGACGGGGAAGAGAATAGGCGACCGTGCCGGCAACTGCAAGGAATCCGGGTTGTTTGGCCGGCGGGAGGGGAATTGTTTTTTACCGCGGCAGTCTCGTTCCCGTGCTCGTACTCGAAAAGAAACTGCCGTGTTGTCCGACTTTTTTTGATTTCGATTACGATTACGAGCACCAGTTTATAGAGCACGACCATGATCCGAACGTGACAACACTCTGGCTCTGAGGAGGATCGTTACCGATGATGGATTCAGTGGTAACTGCTGTCACCTCGGGGTTGCATCTATGTTGATCATAAGGCTTGTTGCTATTCTGGATGCCGCCAATGCCAATCTGTCTTTGGTGGATCTCCGCTAATTGCTCAAGGTATTTCGAGCCACTGGATACCATGCCGCAGGAGTAACAGCAGGCTTGTCCGTGTCGCGTTGAATCCGTCGAGCAACTGCGGAGTTTTCGTTTGAATTATGGCCTTTTTTGAAAGTCGCAGCACTTATGTCTATCGTCGTCATCCCGGCCTGGGCGGAAGAATCTGGTGAGGATGAATACGGTGTGTACTGCCGATTTCGCATCAGTGATGTCTGGTTCGTGATGCGATGGATTCCTCCGGGGGAATTCACCATGGGTTCGCCGGAAAGTGACACCGGCCGAGATTTCGACGAAGGTCCACAGCATCGGGTGGTCATCAGTCAGGGCTTCTGGCTGGGGGAAACACCGGTGACACAGCAGCAGTGGCGAGCTGTGGTGCAGGCGGCAAAGGCGTCGGAACTGCCGGACAGTCCCAGTTCGTTCAAAGACAAGCCACAGCATCCTGTGGAGTCAGTGAACTGGCATCAGAGTGTGCAGTTCTGCCAGCAGGTGCAGGCTGTGCTGCAGTCAGCCCAGCAGTTTCGTTTGCCGACGGAGGCGGAGTGGGAGTATGCCTGTCGTGCCGGGACCAGCGGAGCATTCCATGACGGTTCGCCCTGCACCGAACCGCGTGGCAGAGATCCGGCACTCGAACACCTTGGCTGGTTCGACGAAAACAGCAACGGGTCGACTCAGCCGGTCCGCCAGAAAAAACCAAACACCCGGGGCCTGTTCGACATGCACGGGAACGTGTGGGAATGGTGCCGGGATGGGCAGCGTCCGTACAGTGCTGAACTGCAGGTTGACCCCGTGTGCTCAGAGACCTCAGGCGCGTCCCGTGTGCTTCGTGGCGGCAGCTGGATCAGTTACTCCAGACGCGGCCGGGCGGCGTACCGCTACACGTACGCCCCGGGCAACGGTTGGTACACCACTGGCTTGCGCCTGTCCGCAGGTCCCGGTGCCCAGTCCGGCGGAGCCGGTGCAGAGCGAGTGGAGCGAGCGGAAACCTGACAGCAACGCTCATGCAGCCGGCTGACGCATTGCGGAGCAACGTCATCCGGTGCGACGACGAAACACAGCCAGAAACAGTGTCATCGCCACGCCGGCGACCAGCAGCCAGGGCAGGAAATGCGACGGATGCGCCGCATAGTGCAGCACACCATGCTGGTTCAAAGGATCACCATGACCTTCGTGCGCCGCGACTACCGAGACCTGCACAGTCAATGCTGCCAGCACCGCCAAACTGCCCCTTACCGTCCGCTGCGAAACCATGAATCTGAGTACTCCGGTGAAACCCCTGCACAAGCCTTGCCGCCCAAGCCGAGCATCCTGGCGGGTTGCGGGCCATCGTGCAAGTCGGGGAACCACGGATGAGGGGTGTTTTTGAACCACGAATGGACACGAATGGACACGAATTCATGTAGCTCGGGCTTAGCCCGAGACGAATGGGATGCAAGAGGGTGGTTTGAATCACGAATGGCCACGAATGGAATGCAAGAGGGTGGTTTGAATCACGAATGGCCACGAATGGGAGGCAAGAGGGTGGTTTGAATCACGAATGGCCACGAATGGGATGCAAGAGGGTGGTTTGAACCACGAATGGCCACGAATGGAATGCAAGAGGGTGGTTTGAACCACGAATGGCCACGAATGGAATGCAAGAGGGTGGTTTGAACCACGAATGGACACGAATGGAATGCAATAGGATGGTTTGAATCACGGATGGACACGAATGACACCGGAGCGGCTTCGCTTTGCTCAGCCGCAACCACGTTTTTCGTGGATGACTCGCGCACGGGACGTGGTTTCACCCGGCAGACTGCTGTTCGATGACGAGCACGATTTGGCGGTGAAACAGATTCCGGAGCCCGACCCGAAGCTGTTGGTCCCGGGATCCCCTCGCGACTCGCCCCGTAAGACTCGCGGCACAAACCTGCTCGCCTACGTGCTCGTCCCTGCAACCGCTGCGCCCAGGCTCTCCCCTTCCAGGGGCGAGGAGTGCCACGCGCACCTTCCACTGCAAAAAAAATACACAATCCTCCCCTCGCCCCCGGAAACGGGGGAGAGGGGTTGGGGGTGAGGGGGCACGTCCCCCTGGCACTCACCCCTGCCTCCCTCTGTGATCTCTGTGACCTCTGCGGTAAAAAAACACCCCTGACAGGTGACGTGTCGGGACAGAACTCGGGCTAAAGCCCGAGCTACTGGAATCGCGTACCAGGGTAGTTTTACCCCTCACCCCCGGCCCCTCTCCCCTTCCAGGGGCGAGGGGTGCCACGCGCGCCTTCCACTGCAATTCAAAAACACACAATCCTCCCCTCGCCCCCGGAAACGGGGGAGAGGGGTTGGGGGTGAGGGGGCCACGTCCCCCTGGCACTCACCCCTGCCTCCCTCTGTGATCTCTGTCCTTTGTGGTTAAAAAACACCCCTGACGCGTGACGTGGCCGGACAGAACTCGGGCTAAAGCCCGAGCTACTGGAAGCGCGTACCAGGGGTGTTTTACCCCTCACCCCCGGCCCCTCGCCCCTTCCAGGGGCGAGGGGTGCCACGCGCGCCTTCCACTGCAATTCAAAAACACACAATCCTCCCCTCGCCCCCGGTACTCACCCCTGCCTCTCCTCTGTGATCTCTGTGATCTCTGTGGTTAAAAAAACACCCCTGACAACTGACGTGGCGGTACAGATCTCGGGCTGGAAAGCCCGAGCTACGGTGTTGCGTGGCAAGTCTTCGTGCCCGAGCTGGCGGGAGTGGCGGCCGGCAGCCGCGCAAAAAACAACGGGGTGCCGAATCCGGACGGATTCGGCACCCCGTTTGTCATTCACTCGCGCAATCAAAAGCTGCGCGAAACAGGATCACTCGGCCTGCGGACGAGTTCCGCGACCACCCTGACCACCACGCTGGCCACCACCACCCGGGCCACCAGGTCCGCCACCGAAGCCGCCACGGCCACCCATCATGGCTCGCATGTCAATTTCAAACTTCGCACCCTGCATCTCTTCGAGCTGCTTCTTCTGGTCGTCCGACAACACAGCCATCGCGGCGTCTGTGGATTTCTTGCGAGCCGCTTCCATCTTTTCTCGCATCGCTTCGAAACCTGCACCCGGACCTCCTGCGCCAGGACCACCGGCCGCCGGAGCACCCGGAGCACCGCCACCTGGTCGGCCGCCACCAAAGCTGCCACGCATCTCTTCAAACATCTTCATCATGTCAGCCTGGCTGGCCTTTTCGGCTTCATCCAGTTTGGCAACCTGATCGTCAGAAATCTTCAGCTTGCCCTTGACGTCGTCAGCCTTCAGCGTTGCGACAACACCGGAAGCAATCCGCAGCTGCAGGGAAATCTGGTCCAGACGCCCCTTCTGAGTTTCTTCCAGCAGAGCATTCAGAACTTCGTCAGTCTTTTTGCTGAGCTCGTCACGCTGCTTCTGCATGTCGGTGAACATCTTTGTGCGTTCTTCTTCCGACATGTTCTGCACGGCGTCACGGTCCGGCCGCGGAGCATTGTTCTGCTCTTCACGGTAAGCGTCCAGAGCCGCATCGATGACGGCTGACTGAGCATCATCAATCTTCAGTTCGGTCCGCACCTGCTCAATGCCCAGCAAACGAGCACGGTCGAAACGCGGAGCCATCATGCCGCCGCCACGACCGCCGCCAAACATCCCGAAACCACCGCCACCGAAGCCGCCGCCGCCGCCACGCTGGCCACGACCCTGTGGAGGCTGACCGCCACCGTCACCACCCTGCTGAGCCGCAGCGGTGGCGGAAAACACCACTGCCGCGAGACTGAACAGGCAGACCCGCCGAATCATCTTACTGAACTTCATGCGCCCCTCCAAAACCACAAAGATGGGAAACTGGCAGACAGGAATCCAATTCCGCCGTATCTGCTGCAGGCGTCGGCGAATTGCTGATGTCTTACCCGCTTTAAACCGAATTTTCTGCCGATGGTGCCCAGGAAAATTGCGGTTCAGGGATTTTTCGTCAAAAAAGTGGTGGTAAGCACCGCAGGCAGCCTCGGTATCACCTGCCAAATTTCCCGGCAGCAGTCGCCCCGGAAAGAATCGGAACTGTCTGGCACAAAAGAACTTGCAGCACTTTGCTCAGCACCCAGCCTGTGTCCGGGCCGGTCCGGAATGGTTGCAGTCAGTGGCCGGAATTGCCCCAAAACAGTAAAACGCCGACTCGGAACGGTCGCGGCATTTTTCCACACGTCTGCTGCAGGCCGCTTCAGGTTCCGCAGGAGCACCACGATGGTCAGTCGATCCAGATCCGGGCCGTACCGAGGTTTTCGCCGCACAACGCCTGTTGGCGCCGTCCCGGGGACTCTGCACCGCGCACCCGAACCCGTATCCGCCGCCTGCCGGATCACTCGCATCGAATGGTCCAGCGACTTTATTCACGAAGAAGTGATTGATACGTTCGAGGAATTGAACGAATTGGTGCCGGCTGATCGCCGGTACTGGTTTCGAGTGGAAGGGACGCTGGATGTCGAAACCGTCAGGCGCCTGGGAGAAACCTTCGACCTGCACCCGCTGGCGCTGGAAGACGTCCTCAATACTCACCAGCGCTGCAAGGTCGAAGAGTACCCTGATGTTCTGTTCCTGGTGACTCGCCTGCCCGTTCACGAACCGGAAGGTCAGCTGGCGACAGAGCAGGTCAGCATGTTTCTGGGAGACGGTTTTCTGGTGACACTGCATGAGGGGCGAGCACCGGTGCTGAACCCGGTCCGTGATCGCCTCGTACACGCTCGCGGTCGCATTCGCGAATTCGGTGCGGACTACCTGGCATACGCGGTGCTGGACACTGTGATTGACAATTTCTTCCCGGTGCTGGAGCGTTTGGGGGAGCGATTGAATCAGGTGGATGATTCGCTGGAAACGGGAGTTCGCGTGGATACTCGCAACGAACTGCGGCACGTGCGAGCCGATCTGCTGCTGCTGCGACGTACGATCTGGCCGCAGCGGGATGCCCTGTCGTTTTTGCTGCGTGAGGACTGTCCATTGATCACCGCAGCGACTCGCACCTGGCTGCGGGACTGTTATGACCACACGATTCAGCTCATGGACGTAATAGAGACATGTCGGGAACTGTGTGCGGACCTGCGGGACTTTCATGTGGCGGACATCAGCTATCGCAGCGGTGAAGTGATGCGAACCCTGACCGTGATTGCCACGCTGTTCATGCCGCTCAGTTTCATTGCCGGTTTTTACGGGATGAATTTTGATCACATGCCGGAGCTGCACTGG
>Ga0209990_10001818_pt1 | contig 17649 bp, 12 predicted proteins | sample NOAtaG_6_FD_187304 | JGI IMG/M metagenome (GOLD analysis project Ga0209990, IMG submission 187304) | Freshwater lake microbial communities from Lake Erie, under a cyanobacterial bloom - NOAA_Erie_Diel5S_2200h metaG (SPAdes) (version 2) | ecosystem: Environmental > Aquatic > Freshwater > Lake ...
GGGCGGGGCCGCGGGGCATCGTGGGACACGATGGGTCGGCGGAGGGATGGGGCGCGTCGGGTGTTTGCCCCGCGTCACGTGGGGGAAGGGCGCGATCTGGTACGGGTCGGGGAGATCCCCTCGCGGGATGGGGGGGTGGTGCCGATACTGGTGGGGAGTGATGGGGTGTAGCTCAATCGGCAGAGCGCCGCACTGTTAATGCGGTGGTTGGAGGTTCGATTCCTTCCGCCCCAGTGAGAGAGAACCTCCGATAAGGCAAGCACTTATCGGAGGTTTTTCATGTCCAGCGCGGGGAACCACCCCGCGCCCACGCCGGTGCGGGCTACCCCAAGCCCCCCCTACATAGACGCGGGTTGCGCGCGGGTGTGACGCGGCCGCTCGGTGGGACATGCCCACCATCCGGAACCAGCGCTCGGCGCTGCGCGCGCAGTTGCTCGCGGATGCTCTGGGGCGCCTCCTGGCGGCCCCCGGGGACCCTGCGGTGCGGGGCGAGCTGCGCGATGTCCTACTGGCCCACGCCCTCACGACGAAGCGGCCCCGGGCGTCGGCGGCGGCGTGGCTGCGGCACCACTTGGCCTCGCCTCACCCGACGCTCTACCGGGGGCTCTACCTCGAGCTCGTGGCGGCGCTGCCGAGCGGGCCGGGGCGCGGCCAAACCCCTGAGCATAGCGGTACTTCAGGGATGGGTCGGGACTCGCGGCGGTTGCCGGAAACACCGACGGCCCCCGATCCCTGAGGGACCGGGGGCCGCCGGAGCCGTGCGTACCGAGCCTTACGCCTGGTGCGTGCGCGCCGTAGGCAGATCGACGGCGATCGTCAGGAGGTTCACCACCGCCTTGTGGTTGTCGCTGCGGCTGGTGCGGGCCGGGCCGACGCTGAAGGCGGGGGCGGGCGCTTGCTCGACGGGCGCCGGCGCCTTGGCCTGCCCGAGCCACCGGTAGAGGGTGGGCGGCGACATCTCGAAGTGCTTGGCGGCGGCGGTCACCCCGTGCGTGCGGGCGAACGTCACGACCTGCTGGATCTCCTCCTTGGTGTACCGCTTCCCCTTGGCCGGCTGGGGGGCGGGGGTGCTCTGCTTGCGCTTCGGCATGTGCGGGTCTCCGGATAGCGGGTGATGGCAGCCCGGGAATCGGTCTGCGGCACCAGCGTAGTGGAGGTCCGGCGGGGGGTGACAAGCCGGGGGGGCCGGGGGCGCGTGTCGCCGCCTCCGGCCCCCCCCCCCCTGACCGGCGAACCCGGCCGGGCCGGCGAGCCTTACGGGGCCGGGAAGTGGAAGAAGCAGCCGGCGCCGCTCGACTGCGCGGGATCGGGGGCGAAGCGGTGGATCGGCACGTTCGGCAGCTGCTGCAGCTTCCACAGGCGCTGACTCCGGACCTCGGGATGCGCGAGGAAGGACCGGGCGCACGCCAGCCAGCGCGCCTTCTGTTGGCCCACGTCCAGGCCATTGAGGGCCTGCTGGACGTACAACCACACGGTGGCAATCCGGAAGAACGGGACCCCCAGCATGGGAAGGAACCCGCGGGGAACCACGAGCACGTTGTAACCGACGATCTCACGTTCGAAGAGGACGAACTCGAGGAGCGGCTGAACCTGATCGAGCGCCGCGCAAATGCCGTACTCCGTGAGCTGGTCCTCGTCGTCCGCGAAGTGGATCTTCCGGAGCGCTTCGGCGGCGAGTTCGTCGCACGGACCGCTCGCGCGCGGGGGGACGGTGTCGGGGCCGTTGAGGCGGTAATGGCGCCAGCGGGCGATGAGGGCGCGGTTAGCGGCGCCGGGGGAGAGCGTCTTCGTCTTCGTGTGCATGGGTAGTGCTCCGGTTGAGGTGGGAGACACTACCGGTGCCGGTCGGGCGCCGGGTCTCTGGCGGAACGCCTCAGGTGCGCGCCAGGAGATGTCGCGCTGCTGCGGAGTCATTTGCTGAGCATGGACACGACCTTCGCGCTTGCTGGGCTTGGGCGCCCATGCTCCGCATGACACGCAAAATGAGACCCGCGCTTGACATTCACCTTGCGCCATTCTGGAAAGAACCGCACAGTATGGAGTCAAGCGCGACGCCGCGCGGACGTAGACGGACAACGTCTATGGCCGCGCGGCGTTGTCTTGGGGAGTGTCGAGCCCTTAGTGCATAACGCCAGCTGCGGCGGTTTAGAGAAGGAGCCGCAACTTCGTCATACAAGCGTTCTTGCGGGCCAGAATCGCTTGAGAATAGGAGGCGCTACGCGACGCGGGATGCAGCCTAATGCACGTTCTGCCCACCGAAAGGAGGTCTGGGTCTTGAAGATTCGCAAGCTCCGAGTTCGTCATTTTCGCTCGATTGCGGACATCGAGATTGAGTGCGGCGACCTTGTGGCACTCGTGGGCCGCAACGGCGCCGGGAAGTCTTGTATCCTTCGCGCCCTCGAAGCGTTCTATGACTCGGGCGGTGGCATAGGCGTTGATGACTTCCACCATCGCGAGCTCACTCAGCCCATTCGGGTCCTAGTCAGCTTCTCTGAGCTCAATGCTGAGGCGCAAGAGCTATTTGCTCCCTATATGCAGGGGAACAACCTCGACGTCGAGCTGGTCGTCAACACAGACAACGGACGCACGTCGGCTAGGTATCACGGGTCGCGGCTTTCTCGTGCCGAGTTCAAGAGTGTGCGCTTGGCCGGTACGGCCGGGGAGAAAAAGGCCGCCTACAACGCGCTTCGTTCCGATGCTCAGTTTGCCGCGCTCCCGGCTTGGCAAAATCAAGCTCAGGCAATGGATGCGTTGGCGCATTGGGAGGCCGTGAATCCTGCCGGTCTCGTCAGGGAGCAGGATGATGGCCAGTTCTTCGGCTTCAAAGCAGTCGGTCAAGGATACCTGGGACGTTTCACAAGGGTCGTTCCGATTCCAGCAGTGCGGGAGGCTAGTGCCGTTGGAACGGAAGGGCGCGGCACACCTCTGACGCAGTTGATGGATGTGCTGGTGCGGTCGACGCTTGAGAAACGCGAGGATGTGGCAGCATTCAAGAAGAAGCTGCAGGACGACTATCGCGCGCTTCTGTCACCAGAATCCGTAACGGAACTCGCGAGCGTCGAGTCCACACTCACTGCGACCATCGCAGCGTTCGCTCCCAGCGCCCGTGTGGCAATGCGATGGCGCACTCTCGGGGAGCTTGATGTTCCTCTGCCGACCGCGGATGTCTCACTGGTGGAGGATGACTTCGAGGGTGGAGTCGATCGCGTCGGACACGGCCTGCAGAGAGCCTTCGTGCTCGCGTTGTTGCAGCACCTTGCCAGCGCAACCACTCCGATAGCGTCCGGTGGAATACCGAGCGCCTCACCGGCACTGTTGCTTCTATTCGAAGAGCCTGAGTTGTATCAGCACCCGAGTCGCCAACGCCATATCTCCGCGATACTTAGGCGACTCGCCGGCGGTGAGATCGCCGGTGCCATGGATGGCATGCAGGTGATCTACTCGACGCACTCGCCGCTGATGGTGGGCATCGATCGGTTTGAAGACATTCGGTTGCTCCGCAAGTACCCATATGCAGCGGATGCGACGCGAAAGGAGACTCGAGTAAGATTCACGTCGGCACAGGCGGTTGCCAACCGTAGCTGGTTCGCCTTCGGCTCGGAGGGACCGCCGTTTACAGCTGAGGCTGAACGCGCGCGAATGCTGTCCGCTCTCACCACATCAGTGAACGAGGGATTCTTCGCTGATCTCGCGGTTCTTCTGGAGGGAGAGTCTGATCGGGCAGCAATCCATGCTCAGGCGATGCGAATGGACCTTTCGCTCGACGCACTCGGATGTGCGCTGATCCCGTGCGTAGGGAAGTCGGGGCTATTGCGTCCGTTGAGCGTGTTTCAGCAGCTGGGAATACCCTGCTACGTGGTTTGGGATGGCGATGCAGCCAAGGCACAGCAACCCGAGCAGAACCACCGCGTTCAACGGCTCGTCGGCGCACCAGTTGAGGACTGGCCGGGATTGGCGGTGACGAATGCCTACGCATGTTTTCCGAACACACTAGAGACCACGCTCAAGGCCGAATTGGGTGCGGCGATCTATGACGCCGCAGTCGACGAGGCTCTCGTGGAGTACTCTCTATCCGCACGCACCGATGGCATGAAGAACCCGTACGTTGTACGGCGAGTGCTTGATATCGCCGCTACCAAGGGCAAAGAGTGCGCCACCCTTAGACTGATCGTAGAGGCGATTGCCGCCGCCGCGCAGTCCGTCTAGGGACGGTTGGCGCTGACGGTCAAGATTCGGAAGCGCCGGGTTTGCCGCAGCCCTATACGGGGCGCCCGAAGCGCAATGAGGCGCGAAACGTTAACCACTTAGAAGCGCGCCACAGAACATGACTATTTGGGACGAGTGGGGCCGAGTTACTCGCTTTCTGCAGAGCGCACGGATCGCATTCGCACGCGAAGACCGCCTTTGGGGCACCATCGAGCTCGCAGATCCAAGTGTCGCTGAGGTTCGCGTCACTCGCGGAGAATCGCAGTACCGAGTGAGTCTGAAGCAACATCGCGAAGCAGTTCTTGACGAGCAGATTCTCTTCGCCTCAGTACTCATTCACAGCCATGCTTTGGTAGAGGCCGGCGCATCCGACAGACTTGGGGCGAACGCGTCGGAAATGGGAGGTATTGAGGACTGGGGCAATCGGCTGCTGACCGCGGCCGGCACTAGCTGGTCAGAAGTGTTGGGTGGAAAGGCGGGGCTGGTCGAGGTTGCGACCATCCGAAACTGCTTGTCGCATGGAGCGCACACGATGGACAAGAAGGGATTCAACCGTATTCGAGACGCGGATCCAGCCACGCCTTGGACAGCCGGAGCGCCGATCATCCTCACTCTGGAGAACCTCGAGATCTACCGCGCTCGCCTGCGCAGCCTCCTGCGCCTTGGAGGAGTAAAGTAGGCGTAAGGCGCACACTTCTACCCCTGCCGTTAAAGGCTTGCGCTTGAACTGGCTGATCTCCCCGGACGGCGGGGCTCCCCGACCTTGGACCACCTATCGCGTTACCCGGACAGCCTCGGAGGGGCTCCCCGATGTTGGACCACACGTCGTAATGGTCCCGCGTTGGGGTGCAGGTCAATCGGGATCTTGGCGCGTTCGCCGCCACCTCGTCCCACTGTCAGACTGCCGCCGTACCCTGGTGAAGGGCCGGCGCGACTCGGGCACCACCTTGCGAGGGAACCCGGACTCTCTCGACTCCCGTCTTCGGCTCTCGCCTAACTCTGGCCCTCCACTTCGGGTCCACTCCGCATTCACCCGCTCGCTCACCGCCGGCATGCCAAACACGCACGAAGCCCCTCCCCGAGCCGCCATGCTGATCGAGAGCATGCGCGACATCGGGTATTCCCTCGAGACGGCGCTAGCCGACGTGATCGACAATTCCATTACCGCGGGGGCAACGGAGATTCGCCTGCTGGTCGACAACACGGGCACTGAACCGCGGATCGGCATCCTCGACAACGGCAGCGGCATGAGCCGCGAACAACTCTTGGAGGCGATGCGGCTGGGAAGCAGCGATCCGCGAGCCACGCGCCCGAGGACCGATCTCGGCCGATTCGGCTTGGGAATGAAGACCGCGTCGTTCTCACAGTGCCGCCGGATGACCGTTGCTGCCCGAAAGGGGGCCAAAACCAGCGTCGCCATATGGGATCTCGATCATGTGGAAGACGAGGATCGGTGGGAGCTGCTCACCCCATCCTCCCCGCAAGGGGTCCCGTTCGCTGACCAGCTCGTGGGTGACGGCGCTCTTGTTGTCTGGGAACGGATGGATCGGGTCGTGGAGGCCGGGGGAAGCGAAGCCGGGAAGAAGCACTTCAATCGGCGTCTCGACGAGACCAGACGACATCTCGAACTCGTCTTCCATCGGTTTCTCGCCGGTGAACCGGGCACTGCTCGGGTCACGATTCTCCTGAATGAGCTCCCTTTGAAGCCGTTCGACCCCTTCCACAGTCGTCAGTCGGAGGCAAGTCCGCCCGAGCTGGTCCAGGTCGGCGAGCACACGGTCGAGATTACTGCATACACACTGCCTCATCATCGCAGCGTGACCAAGGCGGACTGGGAGCACTACGGCGGCCCCGAGGGATACCTCAAGACGCAGGGTTTCTATCTCTACCGGGAGAAGCGCCTGATTGTCCACGGTACCTGGTTCGGACTGGCGCGCCAGATGGAGCTCACGAAGCTCTGTCGGGTGAAGATCGACACCCCCAATGGTCTCGACGCGGAGTGGCAGGTTGACGTGAAGAAGGCGTCCGCCCGCCCTCCTCTTCCGCTTCGGGAGCGACTCCAGAAGCTCATCTCGGAGATCGGCGCCCCGTCCAAGCGCAAGTACGTCGGTCGCGCCCAGAAACAGGTGCACGGGGGTCGCCTCCCTGTCTGGACACGAACGGTAGTGGACAATCGGGTGACGTTCGAACTCAACGCCGAGAATCCCGTGGTCGCCGACTTCCGGCGACGCCTCCCCGACGATCTCGCGCTGGATCTCGACCGACTGTTGCGCACAATGTCCGCCGCGCTCCCCCTCGATATCATCTTCGCGGATCTGGCGGGCGAGCCGGAGAGTGTTCGGCAATCGACAATGTCTCCGGAGGACCTCGAACGCGCCTTCACCGTGACCCTGTCAGGGCTCGTCGCGCACGGTGTGAGTGTAGCTCTGATTCCGGACATGCTCCGGCGCGCGGAGCCGTTCCGGTCGAACTGGACGCAGGTTGAGAGCTTTTTAAACGAGATCGTGCTGGGTGACGCTGACGTAGACGCGGAGGAAGAGGATGACTGAAGTGCTGGACGAGCTCGAAGCGGGTGTCGACGCAATGCTCGCCCGGGAGGATCAACTCACGCCAGAGCTGATCCGAAGCTGGATCGCCAAGTACCGTGTCATCTTCCCTGTGTCTGACGATGACGCCGAACGGCTGGCGAAACGGCTGGAATCGCGGCATGACGTCACCATGCGGTTCGGCGCGCAGCTCACGGCGCACGGGTTCAAGCCGTGGCTCGAGTCCGCCAAGATAGGCATCGACTGGTACTATTGGCCCCGGTATCGCCGTCTCCTGAGCGAGTCGATGAAGCTCTCGCGTGGCGTCATCGGCACGATCCACGACGAAACCGAGCGCATTCTCGGCCTGCTCGAGAATCCGGCCGTGGCAACTTCCTGGCAACGCCGCGGCATGGTCGTGGGACACGTGCAGTCGGGAAAGACCGCGAACTACATCGGCCTCGTCGCAAAGGCAGCCGACGCCGGCTACAAGGTCATCGTCGTCATTGCCGGGGTGCACAATAACCTGCGCAACCAGACGCAGGTGCGAGTCGACGAGGGGTTCATCGGACGCGATAGCGCGCGTCTCCTCTCTCGCAAGGCGGACAGGTTCATCGGCGTTGGCAAATACGACGCGACTCGACGACCCGTCTCCTTCACCAACGCAGTCAAGGATTTCGACACCAGGATGGCCACCGGGCTCGGGCTGCCGCTGCACAGCTTGTCCGAACCTGCTGTCTTCGTCATCAAGAAGAACTACAACACGCTGAAGAACCTCACAGAGTGGATGCAGGAACACAACGGCAGCTCGGTGGCGCGCGAACTCCCGCTGCTGTTGATTGACGATGAGGCAGACAACGCGTCGATCAACGTCAAGTACGGATCCGGCGAGGTCACTCGCATCAACGGTCAGATCCGCTCTCTGCTCAAGCACTTCAATCGCAGCTGCTACGTCGGCTATACCGCCACACCATTTGCGAACATCTTCATCGACCCGGACACGGTCGACGACATGCTAGGCGCTGAGTTGTTCCCTCGTGACTTCATCGTAAGCCTCGACCCTCCGTCGAACTACTTCGGGGCGTCGACGGTGTTTGGAGCCAGTTCTCTGAAGCATGTCCGTCACATCACGGACAACGAGGATGTGCTCCCCATGAAGCACCCCAAGTCGCATCCCTTGATCTCCCTGCCGAGTAGTCTGGAGACTGCGGTGCGTGCTTTCTGCGTGGCCAAGGCGATCCGGCTGGCACGCGGAGGTGTCACGGAACACTGCTCGATGCTCGTCAACGCCTCCCGCTTCACCGGGATCCAAGGGACGATGCGGGGTCTGATCCAACAGCTTGTGGAAGACATAGGCGCCGGCGTGCGCCTCAACGCGGGTCTACCTGTCGCGCGCGCGTTGCAGGACCCGGGGATGAGGGCGCTACATGACGTCTGGCGCGAGGAGTACTCGGACGCCGGTCTGGACTGGGCGACTGTCCAGAAGCTGCTTCATGAAGCCGTTGCACCAATCAAGGTCGTCGAGGTCAACAGCAGGTCGCACGGCACGCTGAACTACGCCGACTATTCCGACACCGGGCTCAGCGTTATCGCTGTCGGCGGCTACTCGCTCTCACGCGGCCTGACGCTCTCAGGTCTCATGGTGAGCTACTTCCTGCGCAACTCCGTCATGTACGACACCCTGATGCAGATGGGGCGATGGTTCGGCTATCGTCAGGGCTATCAGGATCTCTGTCGGATCTGGATGCCAGAGGAGGCAGAAGGCTGGTACGCGCATGTCGCGGAATCGATCGAGATGCTGAGGGAGGACCTGAGGCTCATGGCCGCGGCGAATGCCACCCCTGCCGATTTCGGCCTCAAGGTGCGGTCACACCCGGACACACTGATGGTGACGGCGCGGAACAAGATGGGCGCCGGCGAGAAGGTCATAGTCAGCATCAGCCTCGATAAGGCATTCGTGGAGACGGCGGCGCTGCTACGAGACGAAGGCGCTCGCAAGAGGAACCGCGACGTGGCTCGAAACCTTGCCACGCAGCTCGCCCAAGCGGGTCACCCGCTTTCCGGCGCTGTGAAGGTGAGTGGTGGCTACCTGCTGAAGGGGGCTCCGGCGGATCCCATCCTTGCCTTCATCGCGGCGTTCCAGAACAGTCCGACCTCTCTCCTCACGCAACCTGAACCGGTGACGCGCTACATCCAGCGGAGAAAGGCAGACGAACTGGCGCATTGGGACGTGCTGGTCACGAGCACGGACGTCGACGGGGCGTTGTCGGACAGCTCGCTCGGCATTGCCGTCAACTGCCAGCGCCGCCGAGAGGGCAAGGCGTCGGACAACAAGACGATCCGCGTCACGAACAAGCAGCGCGTTGCATCTCGCGGTGTTGAGCGGACGGGCCTCAGCGCCGCGGAAATCGAGGAAGCGGAGAGCGAGTATCGCGCAAACCACCCGCCGGGCATCAATGGGACCTACAACTATCCCGACTGGGTCTATAGGACCAAGCGGCGGACCCCGCTGCTCATCATTCATCTGCTCAACCTGACCAGTAAGGAGGATAAGACGGCCCCGCTCTTCCCCGAGGCAACGGTCGCATGGAGTCTCGCGCTCCCGGGGACCGCGGCGCCCGAAGAGCGTGTGGAGTACATCGTGACCCGGCAGTGGCAGCGCGAGAACATGCCCCAAGACGACGACGTGGATGACGAAGATGACGACATCTGAGCGGAACCCTTGGGCCGCGATTGGTCGCCCACCGGACGCCAGCCATCTCGCAATGCGGCGCGTCCGATCCGATGGGCGTTGGGACTTCTACTGGGCCAAGGACTGGAGTGGCAACTGTGCACTGGTCTTGAGAGTTGCCGCATCGGCCCTGCCCATCACCCGTCTGCCGCGCCTGAAGGGTATCGACCTCTCCATCCAACAGCCTTCGGGTGACGAGAAGGCCTCGCTGGGCATTCGCCTCCTAGAATCGGCGCACCAGGACATTTTCGTCAGGCTCTGCGAGGACATCATGCATTCCGCGGAGCAGGCGATCAGCGAGGCCGAGGCCGCGGCTCGCGCGGTGACCCGGACTTGGCGATGGCATCATCTGCTTCGCGGGGGTCGGGGGCTTCTCACTGCCGACGAGCAGATCGGGCTTATCGGCGAGCTGACGCTGCTTGAGAGCGTATTCGTGCCGCAGTGCGGACCCGTTCGCGCCGTGGAGGCTTGGCGGGGGCCGCTTGGCGAGGTGCAGGACTTCAGCCTCGGTTCGCTTCGGGTCGAAGCAAAGGCCAGAGGGCCGCGAACCGCGGAAGACATCCACATCAGTTCGGAGCGTCAGTTGCAGACTCCTGAGGGGGGCACGCTGTTTCTCTCGGTCGGAGTGTTCGAGCCGGGTGACGCGAGCTCCGATGGCCAGACGGTGACGGAAGTTGCCCTGAGAGTCCGTCAGTTCATTGCCTCGATCGACTCCACGGCGCTTCCGCGGTACGATGCGCTTCTTGCAGCGGCTGGACTCGAGCTGGGCGACGACTATTCCCCGTGGACGTGGCGGCAGAAGGAGCGCTCGACATTCGTCGTGCGCGAGGGCTTCCCTCGATTGACGCCGGATGCCTTGCCCCGGGGTGTCACTGGGGTGCGCTATGGCGTTTCGCTCCCTCGCTGCGGGGAGTATGTGGTACCGCCTGGTACCCTCACGGATGCAATACGGGAGGTGGTGGGTGACTGAGAGTCTTGCGACGTTCCACGAGGAGCTTTTCCAAGAGATTCTACGAGACGCCGACGCCGATGGCCGCTTCACAGAGGACGCCTTCTTTGCCCGCGTCTGCGACCATCTCGTCGATGCCGGGGCCCTCGAAACGCACGACCGGTCACGCTACCAGGCAACGGGGATGCGAATCGATGGGTATGGCGGTGATCCGGCCACCGCGGACGGGGTCCTCACGCTCATCGTCGCCGAGTTCAGTCAATCCGCCACCGTCGAGACGCTTACGAACACGGCGATGGACGCGATCTTCAAACGGGCAACCACCTTTCTGAAGAGATCGCTTCAGTCGTCGTTCCGGGACAGTCTCGACGAGACCACCCCCGGCTTCGGCTTGGCGTCGATGATCGCCGAGTCGTGGAGCGCAGTGCATCGCGTGCGCATCCTCCTCATCACCAACAAGGTGCTGAGTTCGCGAGTGGACGGCCGGGAGTCCGGGGAGATTGACGGCCGTCTGATCGGTTACACCGTTTGGGACCTCGGCCGACTTGAACGGTACGTTCGCTCAGGTAGAAGCCGCGAGGAGATGGTGGTTGATCTCACGGAGCACGGCGCCCCCGTCCCTGCCCTTCGCGCACACCTGACGGGGGCGAGCTACGAGGCGTACCTGCTCGTGCTCCCCGGAGAGCAGCTCGCCTCGATCTACGGCCAGTGGGGTGCTCGGCTTCTCGAGCAGAACGTCCGTGTTTTCCTGCAGGCGAAGGGCAACGTCAACAAGGGGATCCGCAACACCCTCGAGAACGACAGCGAGATGTTCTTCGCCTACAACAATGGAATCACGGCGACGGCAGAGGCCGTCGTGAGTCGGGTGGAGCGATCGAGTCTCGTCGTGACCGCGATCCGAAACCTCCAGATCGTCAATGGCGGGCAGACGACCGCGTCCGTCTTCGCCGCCAGTCGCAAGAAGGAAGTGGACCTTTCCAAAGTCTTCGTGCAGATGAAGCTCTCGGTGATCCCCCCGGCGCGGGCCGAGGAGGTCGTGCCTAGGATCTCCGAATACGCGAACAGCCAGAACAAGGTGAGCGCGGCAGATTTCTTCGCGAACCATCCCTTCCATCTGCGCATGAAGGACCTATCCGACAAGCTCTATGCGCCGTCTCCGGACGGCTCATTCAGGGAGTCGAAGTGGTTCTACGAGCGGGCCCGCGGGCAGTATCAGGACGCGCGCGGAAAGCTCACGGCCTCGGCGCTCAAGAAGTTCGAGCTGGAGTATCCGAAGCGCCAGGTAATCACGAAGACTGACCTCGCGAAGTATCTGGCCACGTGGGACGGGTTGCCACACATCGTCAGCAAGGGGGCACAGAAGAACTTCGCCGAATTCGCGGCGGCGATCGGGCCCGCATGGAAGGCGAATCCCGATCGGTTCAACGAGGCGTTCTTCCGGGACGCTGTGTCGAAAGCGATTATCTTCAAGGCAACCGAGGCCATCGTGAGCAAGCAGCCCTGGTATGACGGGGGCTATCGGGCCAACATCGTGACATACGCGATCGCGAAGCTCGTCCACGACGTGAAGCAGCGTGAAGCAGGCATCGATCTCGATCTCGTTTGGAAGGCGCAGCATGTCCCCCAAGCTCTGTCAGATGCTCTCGTGCTCGCGGCGGAGGAAGTTCGCGATGTCATCGTAAATCCCCCGTCATGGGCTCCGACGAATGTGACAGAGTGGGCCAAGAAGGATGGTTGCTGGACGCTGGTCCAGAATCGCTCCATTTCTTGGCCTGCGTCGCTCGAATCCGTTCTCGTCGGGCACGAGGAACTCGAGAAGAAGGAGTCCGATGGACAGAAGGAGCAGAGAGTGCTCAACGGGATCGAGGCGCAGACCGCTGTGGTGACGGCGGGCAATGCCGTCTGGTCCCAAGTCCTCGCCTGGGCGTTGCAGAAAAGGCTGCTCAGTCCGAAGGAACTCAGCTGTCTTGCGCTGGCCGCAACTCCCGGGAAGCTCCCTTCTGACAAGCAGTCTATCATCATCATGACGGCGCTCGGCAAACTTCGAAGCGAAGGGTGCCCGTTCGGCCCTAGCTGACCTGGACGCAACCGGCCCAGCCGTTAGACTACGTCGGCTCATGATCAAGGTCATCGACGTCTTCGCGGGCCCCGGCGGCTTGGGCGAGGGCTTTTCATCGTATCGCGGTGGAGGACCCGATCGTCGATTCGAACTGGCTCTATCTATCGAGAAGGATCCCGTCGCCCATCGGACCCTCAGACTTCGAGCATTCACCCGGCAGTTTGCGGGTCGCCACCGCCCTGCCGCGTACTTCGCGCATATCCGCGGAGAACTCTCGTGGCAGCAATTGGCGGGTTTGTTTCCCGTGGAGTCGGCAATCGCGGACCGGGAGGCGCTGAACCTGACGCTCGGCCCGGGGGCGGTTGAAGACGTGCGTGCCCGGGTCGCCAAAGCGCTGGGAAGGACCGACCGCTGGGTCTTGGTCGGCGGGCCGCCCTGCCAGGCTTACTCTCTGGTCGGCCGTGCGCGGCGCCGCGGCAGCAAGGGCTACGATCCCAAGACGGACGAACGCCAGACGCTTTACGTCGAGTACCTGCAGATCTTGGCAGACCACGCTCCGCCGGCATTCGTGATGGAGAACGTGAAGGGACTGTTGTCCGCTCAGCTCGACAGCCGCGGCCTGTTCGACCGCATCCGCATCGACCTCCACGACCCCGCAGCGGCGCTGCTGCGCGAGGGAAGGAAAGCCAGCACCCGCCGCCCCCGATACGAGCTGCGGGCGCTCGTGGCGGACGATTCACTCGCGACAGACGATCCTCGCCGCTACGTGGTCCGCGCCGAGCGCTTCGGGATCCCCCAGCGGAGACACCGCGTGATCCTGGTCGGCGTCCGCTCCGATGCTTGCGGCCGGGTACCGAGTTTGAGGGTTTCGAGCGAGCAGCAGTCGGTTCAGTCCGCGCTCGAAGGACTTCCTCGTATCAGGAGTGGACTCAGCCGAACCGAGGATTCGAGCGAGGCATGGCTGAAAGCCGTCAGCGGGTCGCTCCGTCGCGGATGGCTGTCACAGTTGGATCCGGACGTGCGGGATAGGGTGAGGCAGGTCGTGCAGTCAATCTCTGCACCGAGAGCCGGAAGGGGAGGTGAGGTCCTCGGCGCGCCGGACGACGATCTCGTGCTGAATCATTCCGCACGCGGCCACATCGTCGAGGATCTGGATCGCTACCTGTTCGCCAGCTGCTTCGCGAGCGTACGGCGAGCATCGCCTGTCCTCGCGGAGTTTCCTCGCGCGCTGCTTCCTGCCCACGCCAACGTGCGCGGCGATGTCTCGGGTACCGTCTTCAGTGATCGTTTCCGCACGCAGCTCGCCGGGGAGCCGTCCACGACCGTCACCTCGCACATCTCCAAGGACGGACACTACTACATCCATCACGACCCGTCCCAGTGTCGCAGCCTCACGGTGCGCGAGGCCGCGAGGCTGCAGACGTTTCCCGATGACTACTTCTTCTGCGGACCTCGGACCGCGCAGTACCAGCAGGTGGGCAACGCCGTGCCCCCCAAGCTCGCCAAGCAAATCGCCGCATCGATAGCGGCGCTGTTTTAGTCGTGGATACCGTCAAGCCCGCTGTCCGCAGCCGCATGATGGCGAGCATCGGGGCGCGGGACACGCGGCCGGAGCTTCTCGTTCGTCGCGCGATGCACCAAGCAGGCCTCAGATTTCGCCTGCACCGTCGAGATCTACCCGGAACGCCCGACCTCGTCTTCCCCAGATTCAGGACTGTCGTATTCGTGCACGGCTGCTTCTGGCACCGTCATGCGGGGTGCCGGTTCTCGACCTTGCCCGCTTCGAATCGCGAGTGGTGGAAGGAGAAGCTGAGAAAGAATCGGATGCGGGATAGGCGCCAGCAGAAGGCGCTGCGAAATGCCGGCTGGCGGGTGTTGGTTGTTTGGGAGTGTGAGTTGCGGGAGCCACGCGCCCTTGCCAAGCTGGCTTGTGCGCTTCGCTCGCGATCGACGGAGACAGGTGAGCACCGCCCCCGGAAAAGCAGCATTCGCAGCCGCTTGCGAGAACCTCGCTAGACAAGTCCCTCACCTGCGGTGTCCTCGACCACGGGTTCGCGCGCATCCGCTGCGACGCGTGCATGCACGAGGCCGGACGAGGCCGACGCTCAAAACCTGACGCAACAGCTGGACATGTTCTCGGGGTCGAGGCCCGGGTCAGTGCCCCAACCTACCGCGTGGTCCCGTTTTCGGGGTGCAGGTCAGAGTGCCTGCACTGCGCTCCGATTGATTGCGCCAGAAGCGCAGTTGCTGAAACTGGAAGGAGGAAGGACCCTCGCAGTATGCTCGGCTTCGCCAACACTTGTCCGAACCCTCGCACGGCAGGTCACTGCACCTGCACGGGCTTCGCCGTATTCTGGTCGACTTGAACGGAGAAGCTTCAACTCTCGCAGGCACGACGCACCTGATCTGAGCCAAGAAAACTAGTTCGGCCGAGCGCAGCGACGCGGCGGCTATCTCTTTCAAGATGCGAACGGTGCGCCGAAATGTCACACACTGAACGGACTTCAGATTACGGAGACGGGGGACGTAGCATGACGCTCGCATCCGATCGACCCATCGACGACCCAAGGCTTGATGCTTTCGGGCGTACTAGGCTTGCACAGAACATAGCCGCAGTAATCAGACAGCTTGACGCGAAAGAGAGTTGGGGAATCTCGATCGAAGGGTCTTGGGGCTCCGGGAAGACCAGCTTCATGCGCTTGATTGAGCGTGAGCTAGCCGTGCAAGTGTACCCGACATACACCTCAACCATCTGGTTCAATCCATGGCAGTTCCGAACGCCAGCTGGACTTGTGCGCGCGTTCTTCCGCTCACTAGAGACTCGCCTCGGTCGATGGCCGCGGCTATTCCCTTTCTCCGCGGAGTCTGCTCTAGGCTTACTCGGCAAGGCGATCGCAGCGGCGCAGTCCTCAACGCCAGCAGGAGCACTGGATCTCGTGGCGAGTACACTCAGCGCGGTCGGCGGCAGAAGACGAGACATTGACTCCCTTCGGCTTGAATCCGAAAAGACGCTGTCGTGGTATGCACGTCAGCCGCAACCGGTCAAGTGGATAGTATTCATTGACGACCTTGACAGATGTGGCGTTGACGAAATCAATGCTACGCTGGGGTTGATTCGACTCTTCGCAGATTTGCCGAGCATCGTGTACGTAGCCGGCTTCGACCCTGAGATCGTTCAAGGATTGCCGCTCCTTCCGACAAGCGCGCGTCCGGCGAGCAGCTACCTGGACAAGATCTTCAGCTTCCGCTTCCCGTTGCCGCCAATGCAAAGGCGACACACGCTCGCGGCACTTGTCGGAGACCTGCTTCGTACTTCCGATCACTGGGCGAGCGCGATGGAGCAGGATCCGGTCAAGGCGACAAAGGCTGTCGATATCGCCTCAAAGCACGCTACTACGCCAAGGGAGATTCGGCGCGTCTGCAATCAGTTTCGTATCATTTGCACATCCAACCCAGACGGCAGAACGCTGTTTGGGCCGGACGCGCTGTTGGTTGCACTGTTGCTGTGTCGAGACCCATCGAATGGCCGGATGCTATGGGCGGCAAAAGATGAACTCGTCGAACCAAGCGAAACCGATGCGTATGTAGCAAAGTACATCGAGAGGAAGAATTCGGGCAACAAAGAGTCCCTGCCGCCAGTAACCCTCAAGGGGGTTGACGAAGCTACGCGACGTGAGATTCTCACTTTTCTCTTTCCCTTCGCAGGTAACGTTTCACTTTCTGCCATTGATACATGGGAGCAGCAAGCATTGCGAAGAATCGCCGATGCCGGATCCTTTGATAGGTACTTCATGCTTCAGGATCAGGATTCTTTTCTGTCGCGACAGGACCGGGACGCTATTCGGGACGCGCTGCTATCACCCTCCGGACCCTACTTGCTCTTGGAGCGCGTACACGAGATCCTCCAAAGGACCCACGACGCTTCGGAGGCAGAGCGCGGGATTGCCGACGTCATTGATGAGTCGGCCTCCTCTGTCTCTGTCTCATTAGCAAGACCGCTCGCAGCGAAGCTGCTCGACCTACGGCCGCTAATGCCGGATCCGTCGATCTCCGGGTTAGACGTGTTGGTTACGTCGTTGTCGGTTCGCTCAAAGCACTCACCAATCATCGAAGGCGTCGCCGTCGACATCGCAACTCTTGCCATGAACACGCTCAAAGAGGAACCTGTCGCGGTAGCTCTCGCTGCGACATGGTTCTATCCGCTTAGCCCGTTTCGAACACTCGCGAAGAAATCAGAGCAGTTCATGGCCAGCTCTCGTGCCGTCGTCCTCGTATACATGGAGGACCCTGAGCGGTTCTCCCGGATGTCGCCGCGCGATGCGACCAAGCTCTTCTGGAACGTTAGGCAAGTTTGCAACGCGTTGGGTGAGGCCGATTCACTACGTCGTTCACTGTCGCATTGGGCAGCCGGCTCAGACCACGCAGTGCTTTTCGCCGCGTACACGGCAGTAAGCTGGGGGACAGGGCCGATAATCCATGAGTCTAGCGCCAAAGATGTGGCTTCGTCACTCAATGATTTCGGCCTCACCCCTGCAGTGGTTGCTAGACGTCTTCAGCCAATGATTGGGCAACTTAGCGACGAGAAGTTTCCGGATTTCGTTCGTAGCTTCGTGAGCTTCTGCGAGAACGCGTCGTCCGCCTCCTCCTGAGGGGCCCCGCGCCATTCCCTCCACTGGATGGTTGACAGTCGGGCTACGGTCTGAGCCCCAGAAAACACGTCCAGCCCGGCTCTCATTCTGATAGCGGAGCGATGCGGAACGACTCTCTCCTGCAGGAAGCTGCACCGATACAGAAAAGCGGATTCACTCCCGCGCCGATCCTTGCCGCCCTTTGGCGGGCCGAGGCGCCGCCGGTAAAGTCGACGGACGGCGCTATCTTCCCCATGGGGAAAGTGGGACAACCGGTAGTAAGGTGTGTGACGTAGATCGCATCGTCTCACTCCCGACCGTCTCACTCGAAGCCACGCAAAGACCGACTCGATCCAACATCAACTGCAGGTAGCCAAACAGGTAGCCAACTCCACCGCAAACCACGCAGATTTATTCGTTCTATGCCCGTCGCTTCCCCCTGAAGCGCCTCGGAGGGCTCCCTGTTAATGCGGTGGTTGGAGGTTCAATTCCTCCCGCCCCAGTGAGAGAGAACCTCCGATACGGCTGTCGCGTGTCGGAGGTTCTTCGCT
>Ga0209990_10001827_pt1 | contig 17598 bp, 29 predicted proteins | sample NOAtaG_6_FD_187304 | JGI IMG/M metagenome (GOLD analysis project Ga0209990, IMG submission 187304) | Freshwater lake microbial communities from Lake Erie, under a cyanobacterial bloom - NOAA_Erie_Diel5S_2200h metaG (SPAdes) (version 2) | ecosystem: Environmental > Aquatic > Freshwater > Lake ...
TCTTCATACCACTTAACACTCTCGACAAAGAACACAATGTTCTGATCATCCCAACCCCATGAGTCTGCGTGCCACTCACCAAATAACTTACCGCCTTGTGCGTTCACAAACAGTTTTAGGTGCGTGCAGAACTGATCAAACTGCGCCTTCTCTCTTCCCTTTCCTGAGATGCATATGCCAACATCAGATCTGTAACCCATGATTGACCTCCGTATTTGTTTGTGTATCGGGTGATTGGAATTGGTTATCTCTCTCCGGAACTGCTCGGAACTGTCTACGACTTGTTTCCAAGACCTCTCTTGCCCAACGATTGCACGCAGATACGCCGCATTCCGTTTGATCCTGTGCTTGATTCTCATGGTCTGTCCTCATTCCTTTGCCTTTCTCCAATCGGTCATAGTCCACGACTGCATGGCCTGCTTCATGCTCGGTGGTTTTTGTTCGGGTTTAGGTTTGGGTTTAACGGAACTCGGTTCCGGTGGGGATTGTCTTTTGTTGATACGATTTAACACACCCCAAGTTGTTGTCATGTAATACTTACGCTCGCACATGGATGTAAGGCCGATCTTCTCGCCATCAATCCACGCGATGTAAAAGGGCTTGCCGTGAAACCGCACGACTTCGCCCAACGAATAACCTTCGGTTTGCTTGCTCATATTGATACCCCCTGTTCCTCGCTCAGTTGATGCAGTTTGTATATGTAGTGGGCAAAGCGAATGATCGACTTGCCACGCTCAGTCTTGGGCTTTAGTTCTTTGTCTGAGTTGGCATACTCGTAATACGCATCAGACGCCTTGACCATGTAGAAGAACAATTCCTCGTGGGTCATGTCCTCAAACTTCTTCTTCATTTCCGCACCTCTTTCTGATTGGTCATCTTCAGTTCCTCGGGGTCATAGATCAGTTGATACGCACCCTTGCCATACGGGATACCGACTGTCCACTTGACCATACGCGCTTCACGCTCTCCGCAGGTCTTGCAGGTTTCATACCCCGCCTCGTATCGGGCGGGTGTTACAACGGCTTTCTTACATTTTGCGCATTTCATAATGTTTCTCCTGTAAAGATGTTGCATGGTGTTATGGTGTATTTCGGACAACAACTCGTTCCTAAAAAACACACCGCCGAATAGATTGGTCTTACAAGTGAGTCCCGTTTTACGCATACGGGACAGGAGACGAACCACATACACAAACGCTACTCCACTAGGCCAATCCACTCGGCGGTATGTTCTACCGCTTTTGCCTTCTGCTATTTCGTTGCAGTCGGGGTCACCGAAAGGTTCAGGCATGGGGGAACAAATAAGTAGGCATGACCGGAACTCGGTTCCACTCGGCTCCGGCAACGATCAACAAGAGCAAGACGCACCACCACAACAGTTGAGAACTTGGTTTGTATGATTTTTCTCAGGGTGTTGTGGATCGGTATCTTGATTGATGGGGTCGTGTCTAATTTGTTACCCGCAGAGATACTGCTACTTGGCATCGCTTGTTCAACAGGGAGAACCTTCAGGACTTTGGTTTGTCCTGCTTTGCGGTTCTGTGAATGGACTGTGTTTGAATAGGTCGGGTTGGGCTTTATTGCGCCACCTATACTTTATTCCCGCCTACCTACGCACCGCCTTATGCACGACTTGGAGTTCGTGTTTGCGACTTGCAAGATACGCCTACTCTGCACCCCGAACGGAACTCGGTTCCGGTCGAGGCTTTTGTGCAACTAGATTGTAAAAGAGCAGGGAAGTAGTGACAGACTACCTCCGAGGGGAGAGTATACCATAGATTAGACAACAACGCAATATATTTGACAACTATTTTTGCACATTGACACAAACGAGAAATCATACAAAAGGCACATAAATACTACTTGCACATTGGAACATTTGGACATTCTTGAGAGCCGCATCAGGACTCGTTTGTGCAAATGTGTAATGTGGATTGTAAAAGAAATAAGGTAGTTGTAAATGTTCAAATGTGCAAAAACTGAAATCGGGTTTGGAATTTTTGCACATTCGATAAGTGCTTGATTTGCAAAGGGAAAATGCGTTGAATGTGCAAATGTGCAAATGTGCAAAGGGTTTTAAGTGAGCGCGCCAAAAAATTGGAAAAACTGCATGGGTGGGGGGAGAGAGGGTTAATTTAGATTTCTCTCTTTTTTTTATGGAACATTTGAACATTTGAACATTCGGCCCGCAAACCCGCATGGTTGAGCCAAAGTTGAATGTGCAAAAGTTTTTTTGCGTTTGGACATTACAGACAATTCAATGCTGGCGCGGGTCTGCGTGTTTTGGTTAATTATTGACCACCCCGCAAAGCCTTATGCCATAAGGGTTTGAGCCGTTTTTGATGCGTAACTGTGGATAACTTTTTTGGAGGGTGCTTTTTGGGGTCGCGCGTGTCAGCCGACTCTGTTGTCACTGGTTTCGATTGTCGTGCGTTGGGGAGTGCAAGGGGTTGCGGTTGTATGGTGCGTGGGAAGATGTTGAGTGGAACTGAGTTCCGTTGGGTTGGGTGGCGAATGTTTGGCATTTGCGCGGTGCAGACGAAAAAAAACCCCGCAAGCCCGAAGGCCTGCGGGGTAAAGTGCTTGTGTCTAATTACTTCTGTCCTGCGGGGACTGCATACTTGATCTTGGACTTGAACCACTTAGTAGCCCATGCCTGTAATTCAACGCTCGCTTGCTTGAGATCGTTCTTGTAGCACGCGTTATAACATCTTTGCCCATGATCTTGGACAATCTCTTGCACGCTCTTTTTGTTCTTAGAACTAGACTGCCGATTGTTTGGATCTTTGTCCTTGAATTTCCCTGCGAATTCAAGTCTGCACCAATCAGTAAACTTCTTGAAACGGCCTTTGGCTCCGTCTGCCGCTTTCTTTACTCGCTCCGTTTGCGAGGCGTCTACTGCATCACTTTTTATTTCGCCACGCGAGGGATTGATTGATACATTTACAGCAAGACCCTTTGACTCAAAGTGCGCTTTGTAAAATATCACGCGGATTTGATTCGTAATACTTTTATCAGCATCAAAAAACTTCTTGCCATATGATTGCTGACACTCCGCGTAAAACACTTTACGGGCCGCGCTTACTGCATCGCCTGCCGTATCTTCGGCATTGAACGCATTGACTAATGCAAGCGCGCTAGACTGCAACTGTTTCAAACGCGCATTGATCGCATCGCCTATTTGCTTGGCCTTGCGAGTAGCACCTGCCACGCGCTTGTTTGTTGCTTCCCCTTTCAAGTGTGATTGAATGGGGGACTCTTTTACTGCAACTTCTTTCTTGGCGGATTTAGCCATTTGATTACATCTCCTGTAAACAAGTTGATAGACAGCGAGTGGAACTCGGTTCCGTTCGCCGCGAAGCAAGCGGAATCGCCTGCTTCTACCCTTAGTGAATTCCTAGCCCCAATCGCGCCTCAAGTTGTTGTCCAGATCGCACCCTACCGGCGTGGGGGGTCCGCTTCCACAGCGTTGTTCGGGTCCCATCGCTCTACACAGTAATCCGCACAAACAACTACAACTTTTTTACAATCACCATCAATTGGCAACAAAACGTACTGATACATCACCTGTAAACAAGTTGACCCCCACCCCTCAATCCTGCAGACCCACCCCCTTCGTTTTAATTACCTCCCCTGCCCCCCACCCCCTATATTTTTAGACACTCACAAACATCTTGACTTTTAGACAGTTTCAAGGGTACATTCCGCCCCATGCTGATTTTGACACCCGACCTTGAGATCCCCCTGATTGACGACCTTGATCAGGACTTCAATAAATTGACACTGCGGGAGCGGGCCGAGGTAGCGTGCAGAACCATCGAGATCCTGTCTGCGGCGGGAGCCGACTTCACAGGAGAAGAGCCTCAAGACATGGCTATAGCCAGGGATGTAATTCGGGGCAGCGAATCACTAACTACAAAGACGGTAAAACAAAGTCCGGGTGCATTGGCTCATGTACGCCGCTTGTTAACAGAGTACGAAGAACAAGTTGTTATAGAAGCAGCCCAACTTCGTAACTACATTACCAATAAACTAATTATTGAGTCGGATGACAACGATCCACGCATACGGATTAAAGCGCTTGAACTTCTTGGCAAGATTAGTGATGTAGGGTTGTTCACAGAGAAGTCTGAGATTACATATAAGAACAAGTCTGATGAAGAGTTGGATAAGACGCTTGAGTCTAAGATCCAAGAAATTCTCAACCGCAATACGATTGACCTAGCCCCGGAGGATGTCTTTGGAGACCCCAAAGAGCGAAGCCCATTCCTTGAAAAGTTTAAACCCGCAGATTCTGAGCAATCTCAGCAGGGTTGAGAAGGAAAAACTTCTGGAAGCGCTCTTGGAAAAAGAGCGTAGGCAGCGTGTTGCCTCTTGTAAAGCAGACTTTCTTGAGTACGTTAAGCAAATGTGGCCCGGGTTTATATCAGGTAGACACCATCGCATTATGGCGGATGCGTTTAATAAAGTAGTAAAAGGGGAACTAACTCGTGTCATCATCAATATGCCACCCCGGCACACCAAGTCTGAATTCGCTTCGTATTTGTTTCCATCCTGGTTTCTTGGAAATAACCCACACAAGAAAGTCATCCAAACCTCTCACACTGCCGAACTTGCCACCGGATTTGGTCGTAAGGTCCGGAACCTTGTGGACGGAGGCGATTACAAAAAAATTTTTGAGGATGTTGAACTGCAAGCGGACAGTAAGGCTGCGGGCCGTTGGAACACAAATCACGGCGGGGAATATTTCGCAATTGGTGTTGGCGGTGCAGTTACGGGTAAGGGCGCCGATCTACTTATCATTGATGACCCGCACTCGGAACAAGAGGCGGTTCAAGCCGAAACTAACCCGGAAATCTATGACAAAACCTATGAATGGTATACGTCTGGTCCGCGCCAGCGCTTACAGCCAGGGGGCCGCATTGTCATCGTGATGACACGGTGGAGTAAAAAAGATCTGACCGCTCAAGTTTTAAAATCCTCACTACAAAGAAACGGTGAGACGTGGGAAGTGATTAACTTCCCAGCGATCATGCCGAGTGGCAAACCACTGTGGCCTGAGTTTTGGCCTCTAGAAGAATTAGAAGTACTAAAAGAACAACTGCCCGTACACAAGTGGCAGGCGCAGTATATGCAGGACCCCACCAGTGCAGAAGGCGCGCTGATCAAAAAAGAATGGTGGCGGATGTGGGAGAGAGAACACGCACCTCCTTGCGAGTTCATCATCCAGTCTTGGGATACTGCATACACTAAGAACACACGGTCTGACTATAGCGCCTGCACCACATGGGGTGTGTTTTACCAAGAAGATGAAGACACGGGATATAAGAAGCCCAACATCATATTGCTCAATGCGTTTAAAGAACGCATGGAGTTCCCAGAATTAAAACAAAAAGCGTTGGAAGAATATCAATATTGGAAGCCCGATGCGTGTATTGTTGAAGCGAAGGCGGCTGGCGCGCCGCTCATATTTGAGTTACGTCAGATGGGGGTTCTTGTTTCCGAATACACCCCTAGCCGTGGCAACGACAAGATTGCCCGAGTTAATGCGATTACGGACCTCTTTGCTTCAGGCGTTGTCTGGGCACCCGAGACCCGCTGGGCTGAAGAAGTCATAGAGGAGTTTGCGGCGTTCCCGGCTGGCGAACATGACGACTTGGTGGACTCCAGCACCCAGGCGTTGATCAGATTTAGACAGGGCGGCTTCATACCATTAGACAGTGATGAAGCAGATACTCCGTTTGAGGCTAGGCCAAGGGCGTACTACTAATGGAACAGTGGAAAAAGAGAAACTGGGTGCAGATCACGGGAATTCTGTGGCGCGATGGGTTTGATGAGAGGAATTTATTACAGAGGTTGCGAGACTATGCGCTTTGGCGTTGGTACAGCGCTGTACGGGCTATGAAAAACCCAGCAAAATGGTGGAAGCGCCGCCAACGGGTGCGCCAGATCAACCGATATTTACTAGCCGAGGCTCGTAAATATGAACAAGACCGACAAGGAATTTAAAAATGGCTATTGACAAAGCGCTTTACGAGGCTCCAATGGGTTTGCAAGCCCTAGAAACTGAGCCGCTTGAGATTGAAATTGAAAATCCAGATTCCGTTTCTATTGGAATGGACGGAATTGAAGTTGAAATTGAGCCTGGCCGCAAAGAAAAAACAGGAATTAAAGACTTTTCAGCCAATTTGGCTGAACACATGGACGAAACTGCGCTTCAATTGCTATCAGATGAGTTAATTGACAATTTTGATAACGATAAACGTTCGCGTAGAGACTGGGAACAGACGTACAAAACCGGTCTAGACCTGCTGGGACTCAAAATTGAGAACAGAACTGAGCCTTGGCCGGGGGCGTGCGGGGTGTACCACCCCATTTTGACTGAAGCCACAGTGCGGTTTCAGTCAGAAGCCATCATGGAGACGTTTCCAACGCGTGGTCCGGTCAAAGCCAAGATCCTCGGTAAGGAAGATGATGCTGCTGAGAAGGCTGCAGAGCGTGTCAAAGACTATATGAACTATGTGTTGACCGAGAAAATGGTCAACTACCGCACCGAGCATGAGCGGATGCTCTGGGCGCTGCCTCTAACAGGCTCGGCGTTTAAGAAAATCTACTATGACCTGACGATTAAACGCCCAGAAGCCATATTTATTCCTGCTGAAGACTTTGTAGCGCCATTTACAGCGTCTGATCTTGAGTCATGTGAGCGCTTTACGCACGTAATGCGTAAAGTTAAAAATGAAATTAAGAAAATGCAGGTGTCAGGGTTCTATAGAGACATAGAACTTGAAGATCCGCCTGAAGTTGTAACTGATGACGTTAAAAAAGCAGAAGCCGAGGCTCAAGGCATCGACATTATTAAAGATGATCGGTACACGCTGCTTGAGATGAACGTCAATCTAGACTTAGAAGACGATCCGTACCGTGCAGAGGGTGAAATTGAGATCCCATACGTTGTTACGGTGGACTACAACAGCGGTCAAGTGTTATCCATCTATCGTAACTGGAGCGAAGATGATGACACGTACAAACGGCGTATGCACTACGTCAAGTACGACTACGTTCCTGGGTTTGGGTTCTACGGTTATGGTCTGATCCACTTAATTGGTGGTCATGCTAAGAGCGCAACCTCACTGCTTCGACAATTGATTGATGCTGGCACGCTGGCTAACCTGCCAGGTGGACTGAAAACCCGTGGTATGCGGATCAAGGGTGATGAAACACCAATCATGCCGGGTGAGTTTAGGGACGTGGACGTGCCTAGTGGCAAGATACAGGAGAACATTGCGTTCTTGCCATATAAAGAACCAAGTCAAACTCTTCTTTCGCTCTTCGATAAGATCGTAGAACAGGGCCGAGGGATGGCAGCGGTTGCTGATCTAAAGATTGGTGATGTAGACCAGAACACCCCAGTAGGCACTACGTTGGCGGTCCTTGAGCGGATGCTCAAGACCATGTCTGCGGTCCAGGCACGGATGCACTCCACACTCAAGAAAGAGTTTGGGCTGCTAAAAGCCATTATTGAGATAACTCCACCTGCGGCCTACGAGTACAACGTGGACCCAGACCGCATGATCAAGACTTCGGACTTTGATCGGGTGGACATTATTCCTGTATCAGACCCCAACGCCTCTACATTCTCACAGCGGATGTTGCAGTACCAGGCTGCACTACAACTTTCTCAACAAAAGCCTGAGTTGTATGACTTGCCTGAGTTGCACCGGGGCATGATCCGGCTAATTGGGTTTGAAAACGCTGACAAGATCGTGCCTAAGAAGGACGAGATACCGTACCGCGACCCCGTGTCTGAAAATGCCATGGTGCTGCAGGGCAAGCCTGTCAAAGCGTTTCCTGAGCAGGACCACGAGGCCCACATCATGGTGCATACAAACGCTATGAAAGATCCCAAACTGCGTGCCTTGGTTGGTCAGTCTCCTAACGCACAGGCTATTGCTGCCGCCATGGAGGCTCATGTTGCGGAACATCTGGGTTATGCCTATCGCACTGAAGTTCAACGCGCCCTAGGTATTGAGATCCCGCCGCTTGGCGCGAAGATGGACCCGCTGATGGAGAACCAACTGTCTCGTCTGATGGCAGATGCGTCTCAGAAAGTGTTGCAGCAGAACCAGGCAGAGATGGCCCAGAAGGAAGCCATGGCTCAAGCACAAGATCCGCTTAATGAGATTCAGCGCCAAGAACTGCAGATCAAAGCCGCTGAAGTTGAACGCAAGACTAAGAAAGATATGTCTGATGCAGCGCTTCGGTCAGCCGAGGTTGCTATCAAACAGGAAGAGGCTGCTAACAAGAAGGCAGAGCAAGAACAAAAACTTGCATCTCAGGAAGTGTTGGAAGGATTCCGTGCAGCAGTCAACTTAAGAAAGGGGCCGTCACAACGTGGCTAAGTCGTTTGAAGAATTATTTTTAGAAAAAGTAAAGGTGGAAGTAGAACGCTACACAGAAGATGTTGTCATGGGATCAGCCAACGATTACTCAGAGTATCGGGAAAAAGTTGGCTTCCTTCGCGGCATGATGAGTGCAGTTGGTATTTTTGAAGAAATCATTAATAGAGCAAGAAAGGAAAACTTAGATGATTAGAGGTGTTGGCGCGCCAAGCGTTGAAGCAACAAAAAACAAAGTCGAAGAAGCAAGAGCCGCACATACGCTGCCGGTTCCGCAGGGGTGGAAGATTTTGATTGCCATGCCGGTCTTGGAAGAAAAGACCTCAGGCGGCGGGATCATTCTGCCTAGCCAAACTAAGAACGCTGAAGAAGTTGCAGCAAACATTGGATACGTTGTATCCATGGGTCCAGATTGCTATACCGACATGAGCCGATATGCCAGCGGCCCGTGGTGCAAGTTAGGTGACTGGATCATCATGCGTTCTTATTCTGGCTCGCGCTTCACTATTGGTGGGCATGAGTTCCGCTTAATCAACGAAGACACGGTTGAGGCCGTGATTGAAGACCCATCAGGGTTTACCCGAGCATAAGGAGCAATACATGGCAACTAATAAGATGAAGGAAATGATCGAGGACGAGGGTAACGGCCTTGGCCCCGATGGGCTTCCTGAAGAGACGCAGATCCTAAAAAAATCTGCCGAGCCGGAAGAAAAGTTTGAGTTTGTGGTTGAGGGTGAAGAAAATGTTGCACCGCAAAAAAGAACCGCCCCCAAGGACGAACTAGAGCAATACAAAGAAGATAAAGACGATGAGTACGCAAAACTCAAAAAAGAACTTGAGGAAGAGCGTGCCTATCGTCTTAGGGTGCAAGAAGAACAGGAAGAGGCTCTTCGGTACGCTCAAGCAGCGGCTGAAGAGAATAAGCGACTTAAGACTGTTCTTGACCAAGGCTCCACACTCTATACCGATACTGTCAAATCTAAATTAGACACTGAGTTGGTTTCTGCTCAGAAGGCTTATAAGGAAGCCTATGAGTCTGGAGATTCAGAGGGCATGGTCCAAGCCCAACTTAAGATGGCAGAGGTGGTTGCTGAAAAAAGAGAACTTTCTCGCAATCCCCCTTTACAAAGGGCAGAAAGCGCTGTATATAGTCAACCTATACAGCAGCAAGTTGCTTCAAGTCCATCTGCACCAAAAGCTGACCCAAAAGCCGAAGCGTGGTATGAACGGAATAAAGGTTGGTTTGGACCAGATGATGAGATGACGGCAATTGCTTATGCTGTTGACAAAAAACTCATGCGAGAAGGCGTAGACCCTCGCACGGACGAGTATTACAGGCGTATGGATGAACGTCTGCGTCAGTTATTCCCTGATCGGTTTGACGATGTAGAGCCGCCTCAACAACGTACTGTAAGACAGCAATCCACTGTGGTTGCTCCCGCTTCTAGAAGTACTTCCCCAAAGACCGTCAAGATCCCGCCCGGTGGCGCGGCTGTTGCACGTAAATTGGGTATACCTTTAGAAGAATACGCTAAACAATGGGCTGCTGTTAACGGAAGGAGTCAGTAATGGGTAATCAAAATCGTATGAGTCGTGAGTTGGAATCTCGTGAAAATGATATTCGTGATCAACCATGGGAACCTCCATCTTCAATACCAACCCCCGATCCACAAGACGGGTATGCATTTCGTTGGGTACGTGTCTCAACGATGGGTCTAGACGATGCTAGGAATGTTTCTATGCGCCGTAGAGAAGGTTGGGAGCCTGTAAAGGCTGAAGACCACCCAGAACTGCTTCTAGATTTAGGCCTATATGATGGTTCCGCCCCGAAGAATGGACTAGTGTTATTTGGTGGCCTAATGTTGTGCAAGAACCTCGAAGAGAAGGTCGAAAAGCGTAATGGTTATTACGAAAATATGGCTGATCAACAGATGAGGTCCGTGGACAACAACTTTATGAGAGAAAGTGACGTTCGTATGCCTTTGTTTAGCGACAAACGTGCGGAAGTTACTTTTGGACGTGGCAAATAACTTTTTAGGAGTATTAAATGGCTTATCCTACCATTAGCAAGCCTTACGGCTTGAAGCCGATCAATTTGATCGGTGGGCAGGTATTTGCTGGTGCTACTCGTCAAATTGCCATTACCACTGGTTCGGTCAACTACAACACCGCTCTATATAACGGTCAAGTAGTTCAACTGAGTACGGATGGTACTGTCATTGCTTCGACTTTGGAAAACCAAGCAGATGCTTCCACAATCCCCGGTGTTCTGGGCGTCTTTCTAGGATGCCGTTACACCAACCCCACAACTAAACAGCCCACCTATAGCCAATATTGGCCTGGGTTTGCCTCTGGCGTAACTGATGCATTTGCTTACATCAGTGATGATCCGGATGCGCTGTATCAAGTCGCTTCTGTCGGTGCAACTGCCGACACTACTGGTCTGGACATTACTCCGGTACAACAGACCGCCCTTGGAACCAACGTAGTTCTGGTGTTGAATGCAGCAAATACTACTTATGGCAACGCCCAAACTGGTATTTACTACAACAACGTTACTACTGCATTGCCGTTCCGTATCGTTGATCTGGTACCCGATACTTCCTATGTTTCATCTGGAAACATCGTATATCCAGAAGTGATCGTCAAATTTAACTTTGGCTATCACTCGTACTATCAAGCCGTTGGCAAATAAGGAGCGAATAAATGGCTATTTCACGCGCACAATTACTTAAAGAGTTGCTGCCCGGCCTAAACGCTCTGTTTGGCATGGAGTACAACCGCTATGGTGAAGAGCACAAAGAGGTCTTTGTAACTGAGACTTCTGAGCGTTCTTTCGAGGAAGAGGTCAAACTGTCAGGCTTCTCAGCCGCTCCGGTTAAAAACGAGGGTTCGGCTATCGCTTATGACAACGCGCAGGAAGCATTTTCTGCTCGTTACAATCATGAGACGATTGCTCTGGGCTTCTCGATTACTGAAGAGGCAATTGAGGACAACCTGTACGACAGCCTCTCGGCTCGGTATACCAAGGCCCTGGCTCGTGCCATGTCCTATACCAAACAGGTTAAGGCTGCAAACATTCTGAACAACGGGTTTAGTTCATCCTACCCCGGTGGTGACGGTGTAGCGCTGTTTGCTACAAACCATCCGCTGGTGTCTGGTGGAGTTAACTCCAACGAGCCGTCTACTCCGGCTGACCTGAATGAGACTTCTCTGGAAGCCGCTGTCATTCAGATCGCTGCATGGACAGACGAGCGTGGCCTGCTGATTGCTGCAAAGCCGCGTAAACTGGTTGTTCCTCCTGCTCTGATGTTCGTTGCAACTCGTATTCTGGAGACTGAACTCCGGGTCGGTACGGCTGACAACGACATCAACGCTCTGAAGAACAATGGTTCTATCCCCGAGGGTTACACCGTTAACCACTTCTTGACGGATACGAATGCATGGTTCCTCACGACAGACGTTCCCAATGGTCTGAAGCACTTTATCCGTACTCCGATGAGTACCTCGATGGATGGAGACTTTGACACAGGTAACGTGCGTTACAAGGCCCGCGAGCGTTACTCGTTTGGCTGGTCTGATCCGCTGGGCGTATTTGGCTCACCGGGTGCGTAAGACAGAAGGGGGGTCACAAGCCCCCCTTTTGACATTAAAATATGTTGACTAGGATTTTTACTCTTATCGACTGACCTAGCAGACTTAGTAGAGATGATAAGAGGAAGTGCTACTACACGAGAGGATTATCATGGCACGTACTACTTTTTCAGGCCCAGTTCGGGCTGGTTATCAAGGTGGAAACGCAAACGCACAAAATCCGATAACTCCCACCACTATTAACGCTGGTGATGTTATTGAAGTTAATCAAGGCACTGGAGCATATGGCTTTTATGCTCGTGTTGAACCTACTGTAGGATTTGGCTCCAGCACTTACCAAACTCCCGGTGAGTCCTATGGTGTTTTTGGGCGTAGTCAATCTGGCGCACCATTTGCAACCCTCCCCAGCACTACGTTTAACCATGTGGCTGGCGTAGTCGGTAACTTTGCGGTGATCGGCACCTATAGCAATAACGGTTTAATGGCTGGCGTAATGGGTATTATTAATACCAACACCCTGTCTGGCGATGCTGCTGTTATGGCATTTATGCAAGGCGATTCCGGTGTAACTACCGCTCGTTGCGCCTTCGGTGTTGCAATGGCTCAAACTACCGGTGGTTCAGGCTTTGACTACGGTATTGACCTCAAGATGCAAGATCCGGTTCTTGATGGTGGTGGCCCTTCCGGTGTTATTCCCTACAAAAAAGCCAACATCCGTATGGAAGATGACGTTGTAGTTATGGTTGATGCTGGTGCTCCTGTTGATGGTACGACGGGCGATAACTTTGCTGGCATTGGTTCTATGTACATTGATAGCACCGCTGGGAATCTCTATCTTCAAACAGGCGTTATTACAAGCCCGGTTTGGAAATTGGTTACTCGGGCCGCTTAGTGCTGACTCATAAAGACCCAGAGGTTCAGGCAATGCTTGAACTTCTGGAATCCCAACGAGATCATGTTATGGGCCTAGTGGCTGCTCAAACAAAGCAAATCATGGAATTACAAGCCAAGATTGTTGCGTTAGAGGCTGTAAAAACGGAGAACAAAGATGGCGACAATGCAATATGACGTACTAGCGACTAAACCGTTAACGTCTACAGGTGATTTTAAAGATCAAAATAACAACAGTATCCAACGTACACGTATAAAAACCATTTATACAACTAATGGCACAGATGCTGGTTCTGTTGTAATTCGTGAAGGTGGTTCTGGAGGTTCTATATTAATTACTGTTAATACGGCAGCCAGTGGTACAGCCGGTTACACAATCATTCCAATTCCTGGTGAAGGTATTTTGTGTGAAAGTAACCTTCATGGAACCATAACCAATACAGCATCCATTACTTTAATATATGGCTAAGTCCAAAGGCATGGGGATTAAAACTTCTGTGAAGTCGGGCAACTTTCGCCCGACTAAGCAGGGTGCAGGTATGACTGCAAAAGGTGTTGCAGCATATCGTAGGGCTAACCCTGGTTCAAAACTTAAGACGGCTGTGACGGAAGATAAGCCTACTGGCGAAAGAGCCAAACGTAGAAAGTCTTTTTGCGCTCGTTCGGCCGGTCAAATGAAGCAATTTCCCAAAGCCGCCGCAGATCCCAATAGTCGAATTCGTCAAGCACGTAGAAGGTGGAAATGCTAATGGAACAGTTGATTTTGTTTTCTTGGTCTGGCGTTCTGTCCGCTTTAGTTGCCGTGGCAGGCTTTGTTGCTCGTGAAAAGATTAGTAAGTTAAACACATTGGAACAACTTTTAAACAACACAAAACTGGAGGTGACCCGTGATAACGTCACTAAAGCAGAAATTGAAAAACTTGAGCGTTACATTGACGAACGCTTTAACAAGTTTGAAGAAAAAATTGACCGGCTTATTGAAGCGAGGTAAATAAAATGGCTGATAAAGAAGACAGCGTTGGTAAAAAAGTTTTAATGGCTGGGTTAAAAGGTGTTGCTAAAGGTATTGATAGGCCCGTAGCCGAAGCCAATGCTTTTTTAAATAAAAAGTACAAGGAATACATACCTGAAGGTGAGAAGACTGAAATTTTTCGAGAAAAATTGTTTGGTAAAGATCCAGAAAAAAATCTTGAGCGTGCTAAAAATATGGCAGCAGACACTAAAAACATGAAAAAAGGCGGCAAAGTCTCTTCTGCTTCCAAGCGCGCTGATGGCTGTGCCCAGCGTGGCAAGACCAAGGGAAGGATGGTTTGAGATGGTTCCTCAACTTGCAGCGTTAGCTGGCCTTGGTGCTGCAGGTGCTCTTGCAAAAATGGAGCAAGATAGAAAAGCGCCTGCGGCTATGGATAGATACAAAGAACGTGAAGAACAGAAAGAAAAAAATAGGCGTGAAGCAGAAGCAGAAAAGAAGCGGGAAAGCCGTGGTATGAAATCAGGCGGCAAAGTTTCTTCCGCCTCAAAGCGTGCTGATGGTTGCGCTGTTAAAGGCAAAACCCGTGGGAAGATGGTCTGATGCCTGCCGTATCAGCCAAGCAAGAAAGATTTATGCAAGCAGTGGCTAATAACCCAAAGTTTGCAAAAAAGGTGGGTGTTCCCCAGTCTGTGGGTCGTGAATTTACTAAAAAGGATGGTGGTCAAATGAAATACGCAAAAGGTGGTGAGTCCAAGGCAATGATGAAAAAAGAAGTGTCCTTTATGAAGAAAAAAGGCGCTCCTAAATCCATGCTCAAGCATGAAATGAAGGAAGCCGGAATGAAGAAAATGAAGTCTGGTGGTCTAGCCGCTGGTCATAAGGCTGCTGACGGTATTGCCAAAAAAGGCAAGACCAAAGGTATGCAGGTCAAAATGCGTTATGGTGGAAAGTCCTGCTAAATGAGACCAAGCCGAGGCATGGGGGCAGTTAACCCCAAAAAATTGCCAAAGGCCATGAGGCCAGCCAAGACCGTCAAGAAAAAAGACGGTGACTTGGCTGTTGCCATTTTTTCTCAGGGCGGCAAATCTAAGGTGAACGAGGCAGGTAATTACACCAAGCCTGGTATGCGTAAAGGTTTGTTTGAACGTATTAAGGCTGGCGGAAAAGGTGGTGCTCCGGGGCAGTGGTCTGCGAGAAAAGCCCAAATGTTAGCCATGCAATATAAGGCTAAGGGCGGTGGATACAAGGATTAGGTTTCCAACATACGATGCTAAAACAGATGGCAATGTATTTCGGTGGATTTTAGAGGCGTCAGAGGACTTTAGGAAAATTAGGCAGCGAGAACGATATGTCGAACTTGAAAAAGCCGCAGCAAAGTCTGAAGGCGTGGACCGCTCAAAAATGGCGAACTAAAAGTGGCAAACCATCTACGCAGGGATCGAAGGCTACGGGGGAAAGATATCTCCCTTCCGCCGCCATCTCAGCGTTATCCCCGCAAGAGTATGCTGCCACTACTCGTGCCAAACGAGCCGGAAAATCTGCAGGAAAACAGTTCGTTGCCCAGCCAAAATCTGTTGCCAAAAAAACTGCAAGGTACAGATAAATGACTACTTCGGGCACAACAGAATTTAATCTCGAACTTCGAGACATCATAGAAGAAGCATTTGAGCGGTGCGGTGCTGAGTTAAGGACCGGCTATGACCTTAGAACAGCACGTAGAAGTCTCAACTTATTGACGATTGAATGGTCAAATCGAGGGATTAATCTTTGGACGATTGAAGAGGGTGCAATTACCCTGCAAACAGGGCAAGCCACATACCCACTTCCTGTGGACACAATTGATCTGCTAGAACACGTAATCCGCCAAAATGCCGGAAACACAGCCACACAGTCTGATATTACGATTAGCCGTATTAGTGTTTCTACCTATGCCGCTATACCCAATAAAACCGCCCAAGGGTTGCCCATCCAGATTTGGATAAACCGCCAATCTGGCACCACGGCTGCATCTGCCCTTACTTTAAACGGAACGATTGATTCTTCTGTTACTACGATTACGCTATCTTCTACAGATGGACTGTCGGCTACTGGGTACATACAACTTGGTACAGAAGTAATTAACTACACCGGTAAAACGGCTACTCAACTTCAAAACTGTATCCGTGGGCAGGCTGGAACCACTGCTGCATCGCACACAACCGGTGCCTCGGTGTCTGTTCCGTACCTGCCAAACGTCAACATTTGGCCTACGCCTAACCCCCCTGGAACCCAGTATCAACTAGTTTATTGGCGCTTAAAACGCATTCAAGACTCTGGGGACGGCGGCGTAAGGACGCAAGACATTCCGTTTAGGCTTCTTCCTTGCCTTGTGGCGGGGCTGGCTTATCACCTGTCTTTGAAGATTCCTGGCGCAGAACAACGGACTGAGATGCTGAAACTAGCCTATGAAGAACAATGGAACTTGGCTTCTGGCGAAGATCGGGAAAAAGCCTCAATCCGCTTTGTTCCACGTGAAATGTACATTGGCAGCGGTGGGTACTAATGACTACCAAATTTACCTCTGGTCGCCTAGCGATTGCGATGTGCGACAGATGTGGATTTCAGTTCAGGCTGAAAGAACTTAGAACACTTATTGTAAAGACCAAAAATGTCAACCTTAAAGTCTGTAAAGAATGTTGGGAGCCTGATCAGCCCCAGTTGTCGCTTGGTCTATACCCGATCAATGACCCCCAAGCCGTTAGAGAGCCTAGACGTGATACATCATACTTGGCGGCTGGCACTACTGGGTTGCAGTTATTGGCTACAAACAGCACTTCTGTGGATGGATTTGGTACACCCTCGGAAGGAAGTAGGCAGATCCAATGGGGGTGGAACCCAGTAGGTATGGGTAATGATGGTGGTTTAACCCCAAATAACTTGGTTGGGGACGGGCAAACAGGTACAGTAACAATTCAGATTACTTAGGAGAAACAAATGACTTCACACACTATGAAAGACGTAGCCAAAAAGGAAGTTAAGGCCCATGAAAAGCGTATGCATGGGGCTAAAAAAATGGCTAAAGGTGGTAAAACTAATCTTCAGATGAAGCAATTGGGGCGTAACCTAGCCAAAGTGGCTAACCAAAAGGTATCATCCTTTACATACAAAACCTCTGGAAGGGGTCGATAATGAACAGTGATAAATTTGAATATTTTTCGGCGGATACTAAAGATCCGTGTGGAAAATACACGCAGCCTAAACCGTACACCGCAGAAATAGGGGGTAAGGAAAACGTTGGATATCCAGACTCTATTACAAATACTCAAACTCAAATGACTCGCGGTGGTAAGGCTCAAACTAAAGGTCGCGGCCATTCTACAAAGATGGGGTAAGTTGTGAACTACGCAACGCTGTTTCAGACAATTCAGGCTTATTGCGAAAACGACTTCCCTGACACGGTAGTCGCTACTACCACTGCTACGACTACTGACTTTCTGACTAAATCTCAGATTGACACGTTCATCCAGCAGGCTGAACAGCGTGTATTTAACTCCGTCCAGATCCCTGACCTTCGTAAGAACGTAACGGGAAACTGCACATCCGGCAATAAGTACTTAAGCGTTCCGACTGATTGGCTGGCTAACTTTTCTTTATCTAGGATTGATCCAGACGGTACTCAAGAGTTTTTATTAAATAAAGACGTTGAGTTTATTCGTTCTTGTTATCCAAGCCCTACTGATACTGGAGCGCCTAAGTATTACGC
>Ga0209990_10001830_pt1 | contig 17565 bp, 16 predicted proteins | sample NOAtaG_6_FD_187304 | JGI IMG/M metagenome (GOLD analysis project Ga0209990, IMG submission 187304) | Freshwater lake microbial communities from Lake Erie, under a cyanobacterial bloom - NOAA_Erie_Diel5S_2200h metaG (SPAdes) (version 2) | ecosystem: Environmental > Aquatic > Freshwater > Lake ...
ACAGCGTCGCGTCCCGGGCGGCGTCACCTGCCCGTGATCGCGAAGATGCTGCATCGAATGAGCGACATGCCATGAACTGGCGATCGAAGCGAACGCCCCTCGTCCTCGTCCTCGTCCTCGTCGCGGGATGGATCGTCTCGCTGGCGAGCGCGCGCGAGTGCGGGCAAGCGTCGGGCTTGACGCCCGGTTCCGCTTCCCACGCGCCGCCTTCCTCGCAGGAGGCGTCTGCTCCTCCCGCTCGAGGCACGAACAACGGCTTTGATCCCGCTGCGCTGGGCGAACTCGACCCGATCCCCGTCGTCTGCCACTCGACCGACCGCGAGTTGCTCGCAGGACAGTCGTTTCCCCTGATGGTTGACTTCGCCGATGTGCTCACACGACGGGAGCTTTCAGCGTACCTGACGACATCGCCTGCGGCACCGGCACTCCGCAGCCTCCTGTGGCAATGCGCCTGTGAGCAATGGCCGGCGTTCGTCGCGTCGCTGAACGAGCGCCGCGCGCGCTGGCGCGACGCGATGGTCGCGTCATCCAGCGCCTTGCAGGCCGCGCTTCCGCACAACGACTGGGTCATGGACGATCAGATCGCAACGAGTCATGTCGCGCTGGTGTTGCGCATGCAGTCAGAGCGCGCAGGGATCGAGGAACGCTTCCTACTCGACCTCGTTGCGTGCGTCGATGGTGCCAAGTCGCGCTCGCGGAGTCGGATCGACCGTGCACTCGACCCCGAACTCGCTGCCGGAGATCCACTCGCCGCGCTCGCTCCGCTGATCGAGCGCGCACGGGCGCGCGGCACGAAGCACGAGCTTCCACATGTCGTCGCACGATGGAGCAACATCGACCTTCGCGCCGCACGGGCAGAATCGGGTTGCACAGCCGAGGAGTGCGCGGCGACGGAGGACGCGCTGCTTTCGTACGAGCGCTCGCGCGCGGCGCTTGATTTGCTTGCCTTCCGTGTCTGGATGCGCTCGTTCGCGCAGCCGATCGATCGTCGTATGTCGGCGTGGGAGCGAATCGAAGCGCTTGAGCGCAGAAGTCGTGTCGAGACGAGGAGCGCGCTGCGGGAACTGGCCGGGCTGGTTTCCGCTGGCGCCGCCGATCGATTGTGCTGGCGATGCACCGCGATGGCGTATCCAGAACTTGCCGGACGCATCGAGCGCATTCTTGCTTGGCGGGCGAAGGCTGTTCACGACGAGCCGATCGACGAACTTCGCCGGGCAGTCGAGTCGGTGTTCGCGATGCTCGACGCACGCGCGGAGCGGCGTGGATTCGTGACGAACCTCGAAGCCGATCTCGAGTGGCAGACCCTGATCGAGGACGCCGCAACGAAGCTCGATCTCGCGCTCGACGCGGCCCGCACCGATGCACCCCGTCGCGAGCGTGAAAGGGCTGCTTTGTCAGAGGACTCATGACTCGTCTCACGCGGTGCACGGCACGTGCCGTGCAGTGCCTGGCACTGCATGGCACGTGCCGTGCACCAAAGCAACCCGCCCGTGCCGGGCGGCACGGGCGGGTTTCCAGGAGCATTGATGCACGCCGGTCGGTCCCCAACTGGTGGCGCGTCATCGCATGGGATGGTGTCGTCAGAGCTCGGAGCCCTTCAGAGTTTGGAGCCCTTCAGAGCTTGGATCCCATGTTCGAGAGGGTGATCGCGAGGTCCTGTCCGTCGACGATGCCGTCGCCGTTCACATCCTCCGCCAGCGTGCCCCAATCGCTCAGGACGAGCACGACATCGTGGATGTCGACGGAACCGCTGAGATCGAGGTCGCCGGCGGTGAGCTGGCAGGTGTCGAGCATGCCGTTCCCATCGGCGTCCGCCCAGCCGTTGTCGATGTCGCAGAGGTCGTGCACGCCGTTGCCGTTGCAGTCCTCCGACTTCACGCTCGTGACGCAGGGGTCGGACGGAAGGGGCTCGTCGGTCTCGTTGATCGGCGGGTGCGTCGTCGGACCGCCGACGGGGGTGGGAACACCGTCGAACTGATTGCCGGGGCGATGCGCGGTCGGCTCGCCGGCGGGCGTCTGGTTTCCGCTGGTCTGGGCGAGTGCGGGAGCGACGGCCGCAAGTGCGGCCGCGGTGCCGAGCCCGAAGAGGAGAATTGCGAGAGGGCTGGTACGGGAGCGGTCGGTGTTGCTGTTGTTCATGTTCTTGTTCTGCATGGCGAAGTGCCTCCTTGCAGACCAAGCGCGCCGCCCCGAGCCGGTGTAACGGGAAAGTTCGGAAATTCCATTCGGCGAGAGTTTCGCGGGTTTGGCGGGTTTCGCGAGGTTCGCATCGGCCGCCGACGGTGCACGGCACGTGCCGTGCAGTGCCAGGCACTGACTGGCACGTGCCGTGCACCAAAACAACCCGCCCGTGCCGGGCGGCACGGGCGGGTTGGAGAGAGCGGCGGTGGGCGCGGTCGGCCCCCGGGACGAGGCGCCTCGCCGTTGCGGGGCAGGTGTCGTCAGCCCGCGGTCTGCGTCGTCAGAGAGTCCAGTTCGACAGGATGGCCGCGAGGTCGAAGCCGTCGACGATGCCGTCGCCGTTCGCGTCATGGCCCTCGGTGCCCCAGTCGTTCAGCACAAGCACCAGGTCGGTCGCGCCGACCACGCCGTCGAGATCGAGGTCGCCGGCCGCGAACTGGCAGTGGTCGAGGATGCCGTCCTCGTTGGCATCGGCCCAGCCGTCCGCGATGTCGCAGAGGTCGTTGATGCCGTTCTGGTTGCAGTCGTACTCGCTCGCACCGGCGGCGCACGGGTCGGGCGGGAGGATGCTCGCGTGCGCCACGATCGGCTGACGGTCCTTGGGCTTGCCGGCGGGCTGCAGGCCGCCCTTGGCGTCGGCGAGGGCCGGGGCCGCCGCCGCGAGCGAGGCGGCGGTGCCGAGGACGAAGAGCAGGGTTGCGAACGGGGTCGGACGGGTGTTGTCGGTGGTCTTGATCTGCATGGCGTGATGCCTCCTTGCTGATCAAGCGAGCGTGCCCGCATCGGTGTGACGGGAAAGTCGGGAATTTTCGGGCGCCCTCAGGCGGCCACGATTCCGGCGACGGCGGCGGTCATCCAGCAGGCCAGCGCGCCGGCCGTCATGGCCCGAAGCCCGAGCCGCGCGAGGTCGCCACGCCGCTCGGGCGCCATCGCTCCGAGGCCACCGATCTGGATCGCGATCGACGGAAGGTTCGCGAAGCCGCAGAGCGCATAGACCGCGAGGGTCGCGCCCCGCTCGGAGATCGCCCCCGACGCCTGCATCTTCGCAAGATCGAGGTAGGCGACGAACTCCGTCGCGACGACCGCCTGACCCATGAGCGAGCCAAGCGCGTGCGAGTCGGAGCCGGCACCCATCGTCCATGCAAGCGGCTGAAGAACGAATCCGAGGATGTTCTGGAAGGTGAGCACGGGGATCCCGAGGTCCTCGCGCCACGAGGCGATCGGAAGCCAGCTCGCGTTCACCTCGCTGAGCGCCGCGAGCGGCCAGTTGAGGAGCGCGATCAGCGACACGAACGCGACCAGCATCGCGGCGACATTGAGCGCGAGCTTCAGGCCGTCGGCCGCACCCGCCGCCGCCGCGTCGACGCCGTTCACGGTCTCGCGCGGCATCTTTCGGAGCGCTGCGATCGATTCGTCGGGAGGAGCCTGCGTCTCGGGCAGCATCAGCTTTGCCATCACGATCGCTGCCGGCGCGCTCATCACGCTCGCCGTCATGAAGTGCTTGGCGACCTCGATGCGAAGCGCTTCATCCGCTCCGCCGAGCATCGAGATGTACGCCGCCATCACGCTGCCCGCGATCGTCGCGAAGCCGCCGACCATGACGCACATCAGCTGCGACTCCGTCATCCGCGCGATGAACGGGCGTACGGTGAGCGGTGCCTCGGTCTGCCCGACGAAGATGTTGGCCGACGCCGACATGGCCTCGACGCCGGTGATGCCGAGCGCGCGCCGCAGCAGCGACGCGAGCAGCGCGATGACGCGCTGCATGACGCCGTAGTGGTAGAGGACCGACATCAGCGCCGCGAAGAAGATGATGATCGGCAGGACCTTCACCGCGAAGATGAACCCCCACGCGCCGCCGGCGTCGGCGGCGTTGCCGAAGATGAACCGCGTGCCCTCGTCGGCGAACGAGATGACCTTCGAGATGCCGGCTGCGAACGCGTCGAACGCTGCGACCACGGGCGGGAACCGGAGCAGGAGGAACGCCAGCGCGAACTGGAGCGCGACGCCGCCGAGGATCGTGCGGGCGCGGATCGCGCGGCGGTTCCGAGACAGCGCGTAGCCGAGCGCGAGGATCACGATGATGCCGAGCAGCCCCGTCGGGTTCATAGGACCTCCGAGCCCCGCAGGATACTGCCCGCCCCGCGTATGCTGACGCCGTGCAGGACGGACCGCGCATCATCGATGGGCTCGACGCGGCGCGCGAGGCGATTCTCGCGGCGGCGGGCGGGCGCGGTCCGCGCGTGGTGATCGGCGTCACGGGCGCGGTGGCGTCGGGCAAGTCGACGCTCGCGCGCGCTCTCTCTCCTTGCGTCGTGTCGACCGACCACTACCTGCCCGACTACGACGCGACGCCCGAGCATCTGCGCGACCTCCCGGAGTCGTCCGATCTGGCTCGGCTTGCACGCGACCTCGCCGAGCTGCGCGCCGGGCGCGCGACCATGATGCCCGAGTGGAGCTTCGACACGCACTCGCGGGTCGGCGAACGGCGGATCGAGCCTGCAGGGCTCGTCGTGGTGGAGGGGCTGCATGCCCTGCATTTGCTGCCGCGCGCGCACATCGATCTCGCCGTCTTCGTCGATGCGCCGCGCGAAGTTCGATGGGCGCGGGCCGCTGCGCGCGAGCGCGCGGGCGACCGCCCATGGCCGCTCGAGTACCTCGAGCACTTCTTCCACACGGTCGCAGAGCCGACCTACGCACGGCACGCCGACTCCTATCGCGCGGTGGCGCACTTCGTCGTCGCGAATCACGGTCCCGTCAGCGGCGGCTCGGCCTGAAGCACGCGGCGCAGGTTGCGATGAACTCGGCGGCGCCACCGACGATGATGCGGTCGGTCGCCGCGACGAGCCGTTCGCTGTGCGTGCTCGGCGCGCCGCAGCGGCCGCAGATTCCCGTCTTGTGGACGCGCTCGTCGGCGCGCGGCAGCAGCGCGTCGAAGGGCGCGAAGAGGTCGCCGAAGTGATCGATGTCGCAGCCGGCGACGACGACCGTGATGCCGCGCGCGAGCAGCGCGTCGATCGGCGCGACCGCATCGGCCGCGAAGAAGTGAACCTCGTCGATCACGACGAGGGCGGGGGGCGCCGCATCGGCGTCGACGAGCGCCGCGAACTCGGCCGCGCTGCATGCGTTCCGAGCTGGGATCCGTTCGCCCGTGTGCGTCACGACCTCGTCCGACGCATAGCGCGTGTCGCGTGTGGGCTTGATGACGAACACCCGTTCGCCGCGTGCGCGTGCATCGGCGACGCGCGCGAGGATCTCGGTCGTCTTGCCCGCAAACATCGGGCCGTGAATCACGACGAGGCGTCCTGTCCTTCGAGCCGGGTCGCTGGGCACCATCGCGCGCAGGGTAGGCGCAGCGCGGCGCGGGCGCCGCCTCGCGGGTCGGCAACGCGCGCTCGTCCCCGGGGTTCGCTTGCCCCCGGGGGGCGTGTCCGCGCACCTGCGCGTCCAAAGCGGCGGATTTGTCATTGCCTTGACCCCCTCGGTTGGGGTACCGTTGAAATTCTCGGGCCGCTTCCGCACGCGCCGTGCGCCTTTCGCGCGGCCTCTATCCGCGGTTCGTCACGCTGGAGTTCGACATGAAGACGATTCAGACGCTTCCTCGGGTCCTTTCCATGGCAGCGGTGGCGCTCGCATCCGCGCTTCTTGCGGGGCATGCGCACGCGCAGTCGTGCGGAGGCGACATCAACGACGACGGCCTCGTGAACAGCGGCGATCTGGCCACCTTGCTCTCGAACTGGGGCGCATGTGCCGTGTCCGCGCCGACCATCTCGCAGGTGGCGCCGAACTCGGGGCCTGCGAGCGGTGGGACGGTGATCTACATCGGCGGAACAAACCTCAACCGCGCGACGAGCGTGACCGTCGGTGGCGTCGCAGCGACGGTCCTCGCTGCATATCCCACGGTCATCGTCGCGACTACGCCCCCGAGCGCCACCGGTGGCGCGAAGACGGTCGCCGTGACGACGCCGGGCGGCACGGCCTCGGCGAACAATGCGTTCACCTACGGGGCAGCGACTCCGAGCTGGGCCACGCTGCTCGAGGCTGCTCCCGATCCGGTGGTGGTGACAAGTGCGAGCCTGCGCGCAGCGATCGCGGCGAGCGGTTTCGCGTGGCGCGTGCGCGACACGGCGACGCAGATCGAGATGGTGCTGGTGCCCGCGGGTACCTACACGATGGGGTGCACGGCGTCGAACACATTCGGATGCGCCGCCGCCGAGAATCCGACGCGTCAGGTGACGATCACCAACGCCTTCTACATGGGCCGCTACGAGGTGACGCAGGCGCAGTGGACGGCGAGAATGGGGTCGAATCCTTCGAACTTCCAGAGCGCGAGCGCGCAGGTTCCTCTGGCGCAGGTCCCCAGCCGTCCGGTCGAGACCGTGTCGTGGACCACGGTTCAGGGCTTCCTGACGGCGACGGGCATGCGGCTCCCGACCGAGGCCGAGTGGGAGTACGCGAGCCGCGCGGGCACGACGACGGCGTTCAACAACGGCTCGAGCGACGACAACACGGCGGTGAACATCGCGTGGTACAACGCGAACGCGCTCAGCCAGACGCGTCCGGTCGGCGGCAAGGCCGCGAACGGACTCGGGCTGCACGACATGTCGGGCAATGTGTGGGAGTGGGTGAGCGACTGGTACGGCGCGTACCCCGCGGGAGCGCAGACGAACCCAACAGGTCCGGCGACCGGGACGAACCGCGTGCTGCGCAGCGGCTCATGGGGCTACAGCGCGAACTTCATGCGTTCTTCCTACCGAGGCTTCAACACGCCGGCCTTCTCTGGAATCGACATCGGATTCCGCGTGGCGAGGAACCCCTGAACTTCCGTTCCCTTCGTTCCTCTCCTCAGCCGTTTCCTCTTCTCCTTGAAGTTCAACACCCCGGGGCGGATTCGAACCGCCGACCACGCGCTTAGAAGGCGCGTGCTCTATCCAACTGAGCTACCGGGGCTCGGTGGGTGTTTCGATGGTATCGGCCTCCCCGTCGGGGGCGGGTGAGAAGAGAGTGGCGGGTTGGGCCGAGTTCGCGGGGCCCGGAGCGCCAGGGCCGCCGTCGGGTGGCTTGGGCGGGATCAGGCCGTATCCGACCCCGCGGCAGGCCGCGACGGCGATGTTCCGCAGGAGCCGCAGCCGGCGCTGCTCTGGCGTGCCGAGGGCGCTCGGCGCCACCCGCAACCGGCAGGGCAGCGGTTCGCCTGCGACCGGCTCCCAGCCCTTCTTGAGCGCCTTGGGCTCGACCTCGACGAGCCCCCAGCCTGCAGGAACCTCGCGGGGCCGCAGCAGCCCTGCGGGCGTCACGAGGACGAGGTGGTCGGCGGTCCGCCAGCGGGCGAGTTGCGCGAACTTGGTGTCCACGCCCAGCTTCTCGTCGATCGCGACGAGTTCGGAGAGCACCTTGCGGTATGCGGTGATCCGGCTCTCTCCGAACTCCCAGTGCGCGAGCTCCTCGAACAGGCTCGAGCCCTCGACCTTGAGGTGCGTCTCGCGCACCTTGACGCGCAGTTCCTCGATCACCGCGCGCCGCTCGAGGAGGTAGGCCTTGCGGCGCGTGAGCTCCGCCGGATCCGCGTCGTCCGACGCGAAGTCCGCGCGCGACTGCTTGCACTCGACCGCGATCGTGCGCGGCGCGCGCGGTTCGCCGATGGGCGCGCCGAAGGCCTCGACCGCGCGCGCGTCGTCGGCGTGGTCGAGCCAGCCGAGCGCGTCGAAGCGGTAGCGGTGGAACGGGCACGCGACTTCGGTCGCGACCGCGCGACACCCGACCGCACGCAGCCACGCGAGGGCGAGGTCCTTGAGCTGGAGATGGCGCTTGGTCTCGGGCACGGGATTCGGGGGAACTCAGCAAAAAGAACGCGCGCGCTGGGAGGCCATGCGCGCGCGTCGGAATGTCGATCGTCGAAGTGGTCTTGATCGAGGACGCGCTCTTAACGCGACTCTCTCGTCAGCGGCACATGGTGCTCGCGCTCGCCGCGACCGCGCAGCGGATAGTCCTTGCGGAGCGGGTGGCCCGGGTAGTCCTTCCACATCAGGATGCGGCGGAGGTCCGGGTGGTTGCGGAAGCGGATGCCGAACATGTCGTACACCTCGCGCTCGGGCCACTCGGCGCCGGCCCAGATGTCGCAGGCGCTGTCGGTCTCGAGCGCGGGGTCGACGGCGGTGCCGCTCGTGTCGAGCGTCGGCTCGAGGTAGCACTTCACGCCGAGACGGAGCTCGTGCTTGTGCGAGTGGACGAGGTAGGTGACCGCGAAGCGGCCCGGCTGCTTCACGGGGTACTTCAGGTAGTCGATGCCCACGACATCCGTGAGGAAGTTGTAGTCAAGGCGCGGATCGTTGCGGAGCTCGCGCAGCACATCGTGCATGCGGTCCGGCGGACAGATGAGCGTGGTCAGGCCGCGGAACTCCGCGGCCATGAACTTCACATCCGGAAAGAGCTGCTTGATGATCGGCAGGGACGGGTGGTCGAGGACGGGCTTGTCGGCCATGGGCGCAGTATAGGGGCTAGGGAACGGTGCACGGCACGTGCCGTCCAGTGTCAGGCACTGCACGGCACGTGCCGTGCACCGGGAGCGGTTGATCATGGGACAGCCGACGAAGATGGGCGCCCGCCACTTCCGCGTACCCCTGGGGGGGAACAGGGGTGCCTGGCACGTGCCAGTCAGTGCCAGGCACTGCACGGCACGTGCCGTGCACCAGTTTGAGCGCACCAGTTTGAGCGGGCGCGGCTGCGGCCGCTCCCTTTGGTGCGATCCGCGCTAGAGGCGGCTGCCGCAAGCAGCCGCCGCTCAATCACGCGCTCGTATCGCCAAAGGCGGCTGCCGCAAGCAGCCGCCGCTCAATCACGCGCTCGTATCGCCAAAGGCGGCTGCCGCAAGCAGCCGCCGCTCAATCAATGCCGGAAGCGCCGCGCGCCCGTCACCAGACAGGTCACCCCGCGCTCCTCGCAGAGCTTGAAGGTGTCCTCGTCGCGCTTCGAGCCGCCCGGATGGACGATGCACTTCACGCCTGCATCGATCAGGAGCCGAGGGCCATCGTCGAACGGGAAGAATGCGTCGCTTGCTGCGACCGCGATGCCGGAACCCTCGCGGATCCGGGCGCCAGCCTTCTCGACGGCGTTTCGGCAGCTCGCGACGCGGTCCATCTGGCCAGCGCCGGCCCCGTAGAGCTGGCCATCCCGGCCGATGCACACGGCGTTCGACTTGAGGTGCTTGACCACGGCGGTGAGGAACGCCGCGTCGCGGAGCACGGCGGCGCTCGGCTTCGGGCCGGCCGCCAGCTGGAAGTCCTCGGCGACGATCGCATGGGTATCGGCTTCCTGTGCGAGGAAGCCGCCGGCGATCGAGCGGACGAGCACGCTCTTCGGCACCGCGCTCACCGGACCAACCGCGAGGAGCCGCGCGTTCTTCCAGCGCGCGGAGAGCAGGGCAAGCGCGTCCGCGTCGTAGCTCGGGGCAACGACGACCTCGAGGAACTTCTCGCCCGCGACGATCTCCTCGGCCGTGGCGCGATCGACCGGCGCGTTGAGCGCGACGATGCCGCCGAATGCCGCGAGCGGGTCGCCCGCATACGCCTTCGCGAACGCCTCGCGCAGCGTCGAGCCGGTCGCGGCGCCGCAGGGATTCGTGTGCTTCACGACCACCGCGCCCGGCGCATCCGGGGCGAGTTCGCGCAAGTCCTGCACGAGTTCCAGCGCGGCGGCCGCGTCGAGCAGGTTGTTGTACGAGAGCGGCTTGCCGTGCAGCAGTTCCGCCGCGACCACGCTCGGACCCCGGTAGGTCGGATCGCGGTAGACCGCCGCAGCCTGGTGCGGATTCTCGCCGTATCGCAGCTCGCCCTCATTGACGCCGCGGAGCTCGAACACGGGCGGGAAGCGGTTGCCGGCGCGCTGGCTCATCCACGCCGCGATCGCCGTGTCGTACGCCGCCGTGCGCGCGAAGGTCGCGGCCGCAAGCGTGCGCCGCAGTTCGAGCGTCGTCGCGCCGTCGTTGGCCTTCAGTTCGCTCGCCACGCGGTCGTACTGCGAGGGATCGGTCAGCACCGCGACGAACTCATGGTTCTTCGCCGCCGAGCGCAGCATCGACGGGCCGCCGATGTCGATCTGTTCGATCGCCTCGTGCTCCTGCACGCCTTCGCGCCTCACGGTCATCTCGAACGGGTAGAGATTCACGCACACGAGATCGATCGGCGCGATCCCGTGCTCCTCCATCGCCTTCACATGCTCGGCGATGTCGCGTCGGCCGAGCAGGCCGCCGTGCACGCGCGGATGCAGCGTCTTCACGCGGCCATCCATCATCTCGGGGAAGCCCGTGAGCTTCTCGATCGGCACCACGGGAATCCCGGCGGCAGCCAGCGCGGCGGCCGTTCCGCCTGTCGAGACGATCTCGACGCCGAACGACGCGAGCGTCTTTGCAAACGGGATGAGATCACGCTTGTCGCTGACGGAGATCAGCGCACGGCGGATACGGACAATTCCATGCATGGCGGGTTCCTGTCGAACGGGCGATCAGCCCTTGGGCTCGGCCGCCGCTGCGACCTGGATCGGCGAGAGCCGCAGGATGCGGCCGTCGCTCGACCACGCGACGAATCCGCCGGTCTCGAGCGAATCGGCCTCGAGGTGCTCGACCTTCGGCAGCTCGACGGTGCGGATCACATCGCCATTGCGAAGGTCGACCATCGTCACCTTGCGCGACTTGGCGCACCAGAGGACGACCGCGTCGTTGCCTCCGAGCTTGGAGGTGCCGATCGGCTTGCCCGCGAGACCATCGCGCTTCCAGCGGACCTCGCCGCCGATCTGGCCCTCGGGGTTCTGGGTGAAGGCCACGAGACCCATGCCGGGGATGTGCTGGAGAACGAGCGAGCCCGCGGGGAACGGCGAAGTGGCAAGCGGAGTCTCGGTGAAGAACTTCCACAGCGTGACGCCGGAGCCAAGGTCGAACGCGTAGAGGTACTGGTCCTCGCTCGCGACGAACGCGATGCCGTTCGCGACGGCGGGCGTCGCGGTCACGCCGCCGAGCAGCTGCTTGCTCCACATCGCCGAACCGCTGCGTGCGTCGAGACCCACGACGGTGCCCTGCGTCGATCCTGCGACGATCATGCGATCGGAGGATGCCGGACCGGCGACGATCGGGCTCTTCCCGACCGGGCCATCGACCGTGTACGCCTGCATGTCGAAGCCGGTGGCGCAATCGAACCACGCGATCTGGCCGGTGCGCGTTCCGAAGACGAGCCCGCGGCCGAACACGATCGGCGAGGTGCTCGGAACATGGCGGAAGCGGCCGCGGAGGACCGACGAGCCGTCCTTGAAGTCGAGGCCGTAGGCCAGGGTGTCGGTGGTCACCATGACGCGCGGCTGCTCGCCGTCGCGGGTCAACACGCGCACGATCTCCGCCGAGAGCACGCGGTCGACCTGCTGCGCGGCGGATGCCGTCCACGCACGGTCGCCGGTCTCCGGGCGCACGAGGGTGATCTCGTTGCGCGAGTTGAGCGCGAGGACTCCCTCGGGGGAGCTCGAGACCAACCGCATGTTGTGGCCCGCCGGGAGCGGGATGATCGCCTGCCAGGTGATCGAGCAGCCTAGATCGGACGCCGTCTTCGGTCCGAGGAGGTAGGCGTCGTTGACCTTCGCGACATCCTGCGCCACGCGGTCGGTGCCGGACTGGCCTTGGGCGGCCGAGGCGCCCGCGAGGGCCACGGCCATCGCGACGACGGTGGGCGCGAGCGTGCCAGGGCGACGGGTGGCGGACTGGGCCAGAGAGGCGATCGACGCGAGGGTCGGCTGCATGGTCAAGAACATCGTGGGGGTAGCTCCATCGACCGGTTGGGTCGAGGCGGGGAGTATCGCCCCTTTGGGGCGGAAGCGTCAAGCGCGGGAGAGGCCCGAAACGGCCTTTCGTGCTCATACGCACTCCCAAGGCCGCTCGCGCGGGCCGCCGCACGGGTGCTTTCGGGCGGCGGTATCCTCGCCGCGTGTTCACAGGCCTCGTTCAAGCCCTCGGCGCCGTCCGCGCCATCGAAGCGCGTCCCAACGCCACCCGACTCGTCCTTTCGCTCGAGGGCTGGGACCACCGCCCCGACCTCGGGGCGTCGATCTCGGTCAATGGATGCTGCCTGACCGTCGCCGCCGCGGACATCGCGACTGAGCCGACGCTCGCCTTCGACATGATCCCGCAGACCCTCGCGGTGACGGCGCTCGGGCGCCTGCGCGTGGGCGACCGGGTGAACCTCGAGCATGCCGCGACGCCGAACACCTTCCTCGGCGGCCATGTCGTGCTCGGCCATGTCGACGGGCTCGCGGAGGTCGTCGGTCTTTCGACCGCAGGCGAGTGGAGGGTGCGGCTGCTGCTGCCGGGAGACCTCGGTCGCTACGCGGTCGACAAGGGTTCGATCACGCTCGACGGCGTGTCGCTCACGATCGCACGCGTCGAGGAGTCGGCCCGCGGGACCGTGATCGATGTCTGCCTCATACCCGAGACGCTCGCGCGGACGAACCTGGGCGCGCGGACCGTCGGGGACCTTCTCCATGTCGAGGCGGACTACCTCGCGAAGCTGGTCGCGCGTCAGTTGGAGTGGCTGAAGAGTCGCTGAGGCTCACGCCGCGAGGGGTGTACTGCTCACGCCGCGAGGCGTGGTCTGCTCACGCCGCGAGGCGTGGTCTGCTCACGCCGCGAGGCGTGGTCTGCTTACGCCGCGAGGCGTGGTCTGCTTACGCCGCGAGGCGGGCACTCTCGAGATCGCCCACCGAGATGCACAGGAGCGTCAGGTCGTCCGCCTGGTGCAGCGAGCCGAGCTGTGCGTCGATGCGCGCGGCGATCTCCTGCACGATCGCGTCGGGGTCGCCGAGTTCGGTCATGTTGCCGAACTCCTTGACATGGCTCGGCGTGCCGTCGTCGGTGAACGCCTGCTCGAAGCCGTCCGAGTAGAAGAGGATCTTGTCGTTCGGCTCGAGATCGAGCTCGATCTCGTTGTAGACCTCGTCCGGGAAGATGCCGAGCAGGCCGCCGTCGCACTCGATCTGGCGCGGTGCCTGTCCCGGCCGCAGCAGGATCGCTGGCGGATGGCCGGCGACGGCGAGGCGAAGCTTGCGCGTGCGACAGTCGAGTACGCCCGCAATGGCGGTCGCGAATCTCGTGGTCGCGCGCTGGTGTTCGGCGAGGCGCGTGTTGGCGCGGGCGAGCGTCTCGCCGGGGCCAAGCAGGCGCAGCTGTCCGTGCACGCGCTCGGTGGTCTCGAGCGAGCGGCAGACCGCCATGCCGAGGAGCGCGGCGGGAATGCCGTGGCCGACGGCGTCGGCGAGGAAGATCGAGAGGCGGTCGTCGTCGAGCTGCTCGACGTGGTAGACATCGCCGGAGACCTGCGCGAGCGGCCGGTAGAAGGTCGCGATGCGCACGCCGTGGAGTTCGGGAACCGCGAGCGGAAGGAAGTCGCGCTGGACGAGCGCCGCAAGCTGCAGCTCCTCGTTGCGCTCCTCGAGCTCGTTTCGCATCGATCCGACGAACCGGTTGAGGAGCGACAGTTCGCGTCGCGCATCGCGGAGCGTCGGCGCGCAGGCGATGACGCCCCGCAGGTACGGGACGAGTTCCGCGCCGGATCGAGACGACGGCATCGCATCGGCGGGCGGGCGAACGCCGCGGGCCGCGAGCACATCGCTCACGATGACGACGCGCGCCGAGTTTGGAAGATGGGAATCGCTCTCGGGGTGCTCGATCGCGGCCAGCGTCGCATCGACGGTCGCCTCTGCGATGGCGGGATCTTCCCCTGCGAAGACGATGATCGCCTCGACATCGAGATGGACGGGCGCGCCGGAGGAGGTGTGCAGCGTCTCGGTCGTGAGGTGCGCGGCGCTGACTCCGCGGAGTTCGCGGCCGATGCGGTGACGCCAGTCCTCCGCGGCCGTGAAGACGGATTCCGTGCTCACGATCGCGATGCGGAGGCTGGTACGAGGCTGGTCCATAAAGCTCGATTCGCTGAGGCCGGAGGGGTCACGCGCAGTCACCCCGATCACGGTCAGGATCGGCTCAACGGATGAAGGGCTTGAGGGCCTCTCGGTCGAATTCGGCACGGCTGCCGCGGCGAACGCCGAGCGGGGTCAGCGTGCCGGGCGCCACCTCGAGCGCATACTTCGCCTTCCCGCCTGACGGATAACGCACGAGCCTGTCGAGGTAGGCGGACTCGCTCTCGCCCTCGGCCTGCAGCGGCTCCTTGGGCATCGTGTGCACGGCGGTCACGAACCCCTGCTGATCGAGGAACGCGATGTCGAGGTCCATGATGCAGCCGCGCATCCAGAAGGTGCGCTCGGCGGAGTCGGTGAACGCGAAGAGCATGCCTTCGTCGGGCGCGAGGCTGGCGACGCCGCCAAGGCCCTGTTCGCGCGACGCGTTGTCGATCGCAAGCTTGCAGCGGAAGGTCTTGCCGCCGACCGTCACATCGATCGTCGTGGGCGGATTCGCCGGCGTGTTGCCGCAGGACGCGAGGGGAAGTGCGGTGGCGAGGGCGGCCAGGCCGATGGCGAGGGTCACGGCGAGGTTCACGGGGAAGCGCATGTGTGGATGAGAATGGGGTGCCGTGCCCGAGTCAAGCGCCTTGGAGCCACTTGAGGTCGGCGTCGGAGAAGACGGTGGGATTCGCGTGCGTTCGGACGGCGGCGTGGCGCAGGGCGCCCGGGGCGCAGAGTTCGACGAGGGAATCCGCACGGAGCGGCGCGCGCTCGGGAATCAGACCGAGGCTCCATGCACACCAGCCGATCACGCGTTCGGCGGCGACCCCGGCGTCGCGCAGCGCCGCGAGGCTGTGGGAGCCATGGCGCTTCGCGAGCCGCTTGCCGTCGGCCTCGTAGACGAGCGGCAGGTGCCACCAGCGAGCGTGCGGGACCCCGAGGTGCCGCGCGAGCACCTGCTGGCGCGCGGCGCTTGCGAGGAGGTCGTCGCCACGCACGACATCGGTCACGCCCTGACGCGCGTCGTCGACGACGACCGCGAGCTGGTACGCGGGCACCCCGAGTTTGGTCCAGACGACGAGGTCGCCCGCCTCGAGGCCGGGGTCGAAGGTCTGTGCCCCGAGAAGTTCGTCGCTCACCGCTTCGGGCATCGGCTCGACGCGCAGGCGGTGGTTCGCATGCCAGTCGTCGCGTGCATCGGACAGCGCGCGCGGCCAGGGCTCCGCGGGGCGCAGGTCGGGCGGGTAGCGCGTTTCTCCGTCCTCCGCGTGCGGTGCGCTCGCGGCGTTTCGGATCTCGCTGCGCGAGCGGTCGCAGCGGAAGGTCAGTCCGCGCGCCGCGAGACATTCGAGCGCCGTGCGGTACGGGCCGAGGTCGGCCGACTGGACGATCGGTTCGCCATCCCAGTCGAGCGCGAGCCATCGGAGATCGGCGATGGAGGCGTCGTGCGCGCCGGGCTTGACCCGTCCGAGATCAAGGTCCTCGAGGCGGAGGACCACCCGCCAGCCCTCGTGCCGTGCAAGCGCCCAAGTGGCGAGAAAAGTGCGCGCGTTGCCCACATGGAGCGCGCCCGAGGGGGTTGGCGCGAGGCGGGTGAGGCGGGGGCGCGCGGCGGTCATTCCCCGCAAGCGTACGGCAGGGCGGGAACTTCTACACTACCGCCTATGTCGCTCACCAAACTCAGCGATGCGGAGATCGCGGCTCGGCTCGAGGAACTGCCCGAATGGTCCCAGCCCGGCGAGGAGATCCAGCGGACCTACCGCTTCAAGGACTTCGTCGAGGCGATGGCGTTCGTGCAGGCGGTTGCCGCACACGCGGAGGCGGTGCAGCATCACCCGGACATTCTGATCCGCTACAGCCGCGTGACGCTTTCGCTGTCGACGCACGACGCCGGTGGAATCACCGACAAGGACTTCGACTTCGCGCGCACGGCCGACGGCCTCGCGCGCAAGCACGGCGGGTCGTGATTGAGCGGCTGCGGCTGCGGCTGCTTCCTTTGGTGCTTGGATTGCGAATCGGGGTCGACGCGGCTGCGGCCAAGCCCTCCGCCGCGCGCTCAAACTGGTGCCTGGCACGTGCCGTGCAGTGCCAGGCACTGCACGGCACGTGCCGTGCACCTTTCGCGGTTGCGCGTGAGTAACTGCCAGGCAGCGGTTTGGATCGAACTTCCGCCGGTGCCAGGCACGTGCCGCTCTGTGCCAGGTACTGAACGGCACGTGCCGTGCACCGTTCGTACCAACGAACGCGCGTGCCGCCAGCGGCCGCCGCTCAAACCCGCGCGATCTCTCGATCCAGCAGCCTCTGCGTCGCCGCCGCGTCCGCCAGCGTCACGGGCGCCTGCGCCGCACCGGTGCGGATCGCTTCCACCAGCGCCGCGATCTCGTGGTCGTAGCCGGTGCCCGACGGGTAGTCGCTGCCCGCGACCAGCGCGCGCTGCACGCCATCCTCGACCACGATCAGCTCCTGCTCGCGACCGAGGCGGAAGTCGATCACCGCGCGTTCGCACTGGATCGACGCCACCATCATGAACGCAAAGTTCGGATCGTCCATCCAGCCGCCCTCCGCCTCGACCACGAGCCCTGCGTGCGGCCCGGACTCGAAGCGGTAGCGCGTGTCGACATGCATGCGCGATCCGCGGGCCTCGACCGTCGTCGGCTCGCCGAAGGCGAAGCGCACGAAGTCCGCGTCGTGGATGTGGAGGTCGACGATGGCGCCGCCCGAGCGCGCGACATCGAGGTAGAAGTCCTGACTCCACGCCGGCCGCGCGCCGAGTCGGCGGAACGACGCGCGCAGCGGTCGACCGAACCGAGCCGTCCGCACCGCCTCCGCCATCCACGCCCACGCGGGCCAGAACCGCATGCAGTGCGCGGGCATCGCCAGCACGCCCGCGGCGCGCGCCTCGCGGTCGAGTTGATCGATCAGCCCCGCGTCGAGCGCGGTCGGCTTCTCGACGAGGACATGCTTCTTGGCGCGGATCGCCGCGCGCACGAGGTCGGCGTGCGTGTCCGTCGGCGTGCAGATCGAGACGAGGTCGATGTCCCTGCGCGCGAGCAGTTCCTCGACGCTCGACGCGCGCGGCAGCGATGCAAGCAAGGCGTCCGCTCCGCCGCCGGTGATGAGGTTGCCTGCCGCAGCGGCGCGCTGCGCGGGGTCGTAGAGCGCGCGGGCCGCGCAGCCCGGCGTGCCCGAATAGGCCCCGAGATGGGTGCGGCCCATGAAGCCGACACCGATGATCCCGACGCCGATCTCGCGCGGGTTCACGCCTGCGGCGTAAAGACCACGCCGCTCTCCATGTAGAAGTTCACGATGTCGCCGGCCATGAAGCTCCGCGCCGACTGATCCGCGGAGAGCGTGATCCACATCGGGACGACCGCCTGCAGCAGGAGACGGTTGCCCGTCGGGTCGGTCTCGCGGACGCGGCCCTGCACGATGCGCGGATGGCCCTCGACGGGCTCG
>Ga0209990_10001847_pt1 | contig 17400 bp, 16 predicted proteins | sample NOAtaG_6_FD_187304 | JGI IMG/M metagenome (GOLD analysis project Ga0209990, IMG submission 187304) | Freshwater lake microbial communities from Lake Erie, under a cyanobacterial bloom - NOAA_Erie_Diel5S_2200h metaG (SPAdes) (version 2) | ecosystem: Environmental > Aquatic > Freshwater > Lake ...
CGTGGAGCACGGCCTGGTAGTTTATTCCCCCGGGTACCATCTGGGCTGAAAGCCCTGCGGCACAGAATAGGCCATAAATGAGAAAAATGCTGCGTAGATGTCTTTTCATCGCAATAACGCTTGATTGTGATTTGATACTTGCTTTAAATCCGTGACAGCTTGCCCTTACTGAACTTTGACGACCCGCAGGGTCTGCAGATTATGCCCTGTTGCAGCCTCTGAAATGCTGAGAAAATAAGTGCCTGCAGATAAATGGCTGAGGTCAATGGCTGAATTACCGGCCGAAAGCCCGGTTGAGCGGAGTAGGATCCTACCCTTTACATCGGCTAATGTGACCGCCCATTCCTCCCTGCTATCGCCGGGAATATAAATATTGAGGATGTCCCGGACTGGGTTGGGCGCTACCTGGACCAGCGTGGGGTCTGCCCCTTCGATCAGCGGCATCAGGCTGGGCTGCTGGAAACCTTCTGTCATTCGTCCCGCACCGTTGGCGGCTTTCAGATGGCCTACAGCGACTTCACCCAAAGACCAGCTAAGCTGAACGTCGCCAACTCGCCCGGAACTACCTGCAGAACCGATTAACTGCCTTCCCAGCGATTGACTACAAAGCGGCATGGAAAACGCAAAAAATACGGCAATACCCAGAAGAGATTTTAGCGATGGGAGAAATGAATCAGGGATGGAAATGGAGACTGATCTGTTGCTGAATTTTAGCTTGACGGGGCTGACGCTCCGTTGTTGAACAACCAGTCCACACTTATGCCTGGACCGCGCAACCACATGAGATGGAAAGGACATCTGCATACTCGTAGGGGTAATTTTTTTCATGAGACAGTTATGACTACTGTTAGATAAACTATTAACGAGGCCATCTCAAAAGACATTTGACGGCTTGCACCGCCGAAGAATATTTTTTCAAAGAGACCGTCTCATAAGTCCTTTGGTGTCGAAGACGACAGAATACTTGTGAGACACCCGCTTTAAAAAAATTTATTTTGCCGCCTTCGACGACAAAATATTTTGAAATACCCGTTCCCAAAAGTATAATTTACCCCCCTGCATCAGTCTTCAAAAAAGATATATAAACTCCCAAAAAAGCTAAAACTCGTTTTCTGTATTAGTCATAATGGGAATATATACTTACATTCACCGAAAAATGGTCCCTCAGCTAACCTGGTCTTCGCTCTTTGCCATACTGTATTCCCTTTGTTTTGGGAATGTCCATCCCTTACGAGATGACTATCTCAGGCCGCTTCCAGTCATTTTTTGTTCATACAACCTGTTCCCCGACGACTGGCAAATGGAGACCCTCGATATACCTAGTACCCCATCCAGCCTGGAAAAAAAAATATTGTCCACTGTCAAACAAAAAGACAAGTTTGTAATGGCACAACAAACCGGACAGTTCAAAAATCTGGCCATTGCCTACCTTTCCCTCCTCCTGGTTATCTTGTTTATCCTATTCCGCATGCGTCAATTTAGTCACCGACTCTACCTCATAGAGCAAAAACATACCGGATTGGCTCCCCAGGCCAATCATGTCCTGACTCCCGCCGGACCTCAGGAGACGGCATACCCCTTACCGTTAAATCCCGAAAAAAATGAAGAAACCGGACGTCCGGAAAACCCTTCACTTGCTTTATACAACCAAATCCTCGAACTGATTGAGCGCGAAAAACTCTATCTGAAGCCTGATTTGGATCAAAAAATGATTATCCAAAAGCTTGGCACCAATAAGACCTATGTTTATAATGCAATTAATACACACAGTACGCAGAACTTTAAGCGCATAATCAACCATCTTCGCGTTGAAGAAGCCAAACGCGTAATTCAACAGCTTGTACTTGACAAGAAAACCATGAATTATGAATTGATTATGCAATTGTCCGGATTCAATTCAAAAACTACGTTCTATCGCATTTTTAAATTGCAGGCCGGCATGAGCCCTTCAGATTATGCCGAAATGTGCGCTGCTTATCCAGATTCAATTTGATTGTATGCGGAACACCCGGCAGCTAACAACGCCCGGGTGATGCAGAGCAATATGGGGTTGTGTAAAAAGCCGAATATTTGAATGAATATCGTTTTTTTGATTTTGCTCCGCAAAACCAAAAAAATGGGACAACGCACAATATAATATATAAATTTGCATCAAAACCTGTTACAGGCACACCGCAGCCTCTGTATAGATTATAAATCAGTCTCGAATGAAAAGAGCCCTTATCACCGGAATTACCGGCCAGGACGGCGCCTACTTATCGGAGTTGCTCCTGCAAAAAGGCTATGAGGTACATGGTATGAAACGCCGCAGCTCATTGTTCAATACTGCGCGCATTGACCACCTCTACCAGGACCCGCATATTGACCACCGGAATTTCATCCTGCACTACGGCGACCTGGCTGATTCTACCAATACCGTGCGTATCGTCCAGGAAGTGCAGCCCGACGAAATTTACAACCTCGGGGCCATGAGCCACGTAATGGTCAGTTTTGATGAGCCGGAATATTCTGCGGAAGTGGACGGCATCGGTACCCTGCGCATCCTCGAGGCGGTGCGCATCCTCGGGCTTACCGGCAAGACCCGCATTTACCAGGCTTCAACTTCCGAACTGTATGGGCTGGTGCAGGAAGTACCGCAAAGCGAGCGAACGCCGTTTTATCCGCGTTCGCCTTACGCGGTGGCCAAGCTCTATGCTTACTGGATTACCGTCAACTACAGAGAAGCTTATAATATGTATGCCTGCAACGGCATCTTGTTCAACCACGAGAGCCCGCTGCGTGGCGAGACCTTTGTGACCAGGAAAATCACCCGTGCCGTGGCCAAGATCGCGCTTGGCCTGCAGGATAAGCTCTATCTCGGCAATCTCGATGCCCGGCGCGACTGGGGCCACGCACGCGATTATGTAGAAGCCATGTGGCTGATGTTGCAACAGGACACTCCTGAAGATTTTGTTATCGCCACCGGGACAACTACTCCGGTGCGCGAATTTGTCCGGATGGCTTTTCGGGAAGCTGGTATAGAAATCGAATTTTACGGCAGTGGCACCGACGAAAAAGGTATCGTCGTCAAGTGCATCAACCCTGCAGCCCATGTGCTCCCGGGTATGGAAGTCGTAGCCATTGACCAGCGTTATTTCCGACCGACCGAAGTCGAGCTGTTGATTGGCGACCCCACAAAAGCCAGGGAAAAGCTAGGCTGGATCCCCCGTTGCCCACTTCAGGAACTCGTACGGGAAATGGTTACCTCCGACCTGGAATTGTTCCAGCGGGATGCCCTGCTCCGCGACCATGGCTTTGAAGTACGCAAAGAATTCGAGTAACTCCGCCCTGCCAAATCTAACGAACTCAACGGCAATGACGCCATCAGATAAAATATATATTGCAGGACATACCGGAATGGTAGGATCCGCAATCGTCCGAAAACTACGCGCAGCAGGGTATGACCATCTACTGCTCCGTACGAGCCGGGAACTGGACCTGCGCCGCCAGGATGAGGTGGAAGCTTTTTTTCACAGGGAACGCCCCGATTATGTCTTTCTTGCAGCAGCCAAAGTTGGAGGGATTTTAGCTAACAATACCTACCGGGCTGCATTCTTGTACGACAACCTCATGATCCAGTCGAATGTGATTGATGCCGCCTACCGCAACGGGGTAAAAAAACTTTTGTTCCTGGGGTCTTCCTGTATCTATCCCAAAATGGCCCCACAACCGCTCAAAGAAGAATACCTGCTCACTGGCCTGTTGGAACCGACCAATGAGCCATACGCAATCGCCAAAATTGCGGGAATCAAAATGTGTGATGCATATCGTTCACAGTACGGCTGCAACTTCATTTCCGCCATGCCCACCAACCTCTACGGGCCTAACGACAATTACGACCTCCTCAACTCCCATGTGTTGCCCGCACTGATCCGGAAATTCCATGAAGCCCGGCGCAACGCTGCCCCGGAAGTGTCTCTCTGGGGTAGCGGTAAGCCCAGAAGAGAATTCCTGCATGTGGACGACCTCGCCGATGCCTGCTTCTTCCTCATGCATTCCTTTGATGAACCAGGCCTCGTAAATATTGGTACAGGCGAAGACATCGCAATCCTCGACCTCGCCTGTCTCATCCGCGAAATTACCGGGTTTAGAGGCCATATTTCCCATGACCGCTCCAAGCCGGACGGTACGCCGCAGAAATTACTGGATGTCGAAAAGCTGCATGCATTGGGCTGGAAGCACCGAATCCCTCTGGATGAAGGGATTCGGTCCGTATATACTTCCCTCACCAGCCAACCATGGTATTAACCCACCCCTTCGGAAGCCAATCATCAATCGGGATATTCCCCCCCAAATCCTGTGATATTCAATATGGCTATCCAAATTTTACCTGTTTTTCAATTTATTATGTAAAAAATACAGGAATATTTTTTTAAAAAAACTTGCACAAAGCAAAAAAGCCACTTACTTTTGCAACCGCTTTGGGGCAGGAGCGTCTCAACAGACCGCAATTGTCAACGGAAATTATCCTATCCAGTGGGCGGGTAAGCATAAAAATCCAAAGCAAAACGTCGGATTTAACTTTGATTCAATCATAAAACATCAAATATCGTGGATACGCGGAGCTACAAAACGATCAGCGCTAAAAAAGAGACCGTGGAGCGGAAGTGGTATGTCATTGATGCGGAGGGAGAGGTCGTAGGCCGCCTCTGTTCGCGGATCGCACATGTACTGCGGGGAAAACATAAGCCCTCCTTCACCCCGCATATAGACACCGGCGATTATATCATTGTCATCAATGCAGAAAAAGTGCGTTTCACGGGGCAAAAACTGCTCCAAAAGGAGTATCAGACCTATTCGGGCTATCAGGGCGGGCAAAAAATTGCCACGGCACGCGAGTTGCTGGCAAGAAAACCTTTCGCAATCATCGAGCGCGGTGTAAAAGGTATGCTCCCCAAAAACCGACTGGGAAGGGCTATGTTCAAAAAACTGTTCGTGTACGCAGGGTCGGAACATCCGCACTCGGCACAACAGCCCGAAGCATTCAAGTTCTAATTCATTTATCATTGTTCGCCAATAACGGACGCTAAATATTTTCGGCAGGTCTATGGAAATGATCAATGCAACCGGTAGAAGGAAGTGCTCAGTGGCACGAGTCTATCTAAAAAAAGGAGAAGGGAAAATAGAGGTCAATGGCAAGGATTATAAGGAGTATTTCCCACAAATCCATGTCCAGGGCACCGTCACTTCCCCGCTCGAAACCGTAGAGGTGAGCAGCCTGTACGATATCGTCGTCAATGTGACCGGCGGTGGGTTCAAAGGGCAGGCCGAGGCAGTACGCCTGGGGATATCCCGCGCCCTGGTAAGGCTCAACGAAGACTTCAGGAAGCCGCTCAAATCGCGCAAATACCTTACCCGCGATGCCCGCGAGGTAGAGCGCAAAAAGTATGGCAAGCCTAAAGCAAGAAAGAGCTTCCAGTTCAGCAAGCGTTAAGCCTTCACCCCTTGTTTTTCTCCATCTATTAAAATGAAAGACATGAATAAGCCTACCTATAAAGAACTCCTCGATGCAGGTGTGCATTTTGGCCACCTCAAGAAAAAATGGAACCCTAAAATGTCTCCGTATATCTTCACGGAACACCGCGGTATCCATATCATTGACCTCAACAGGACCACCGAGTGTATGGAGCGCTCCGCAAATGCCATGCGCCAACTCGCCCGTTCAGGCAAAAAAATCCTCTTTGTCGCTACCAAAAAACAGGCACGCGACATCGTCTCCAACGCCGCAAGGAGCGTGGGCATGCCCTTCGTCACCGAACGCTGGCTCGGTGGTATGATGACCAACTTCAATACCGTCCGCCGGTCTATCAAGAAAATGCAGACGATCGACAAAATGCTCAATGATGGCTCACTGAGCAGCGTGACGAAAAAAGAACGCCTCACACTGACGCGCGAACGCGACAAACTCGAAAAAGTACTCGGTGGCGTGGCTAACCTGCTCCGCCTGCCCTCCGCAATCTTCATCGTGGATATCGAACACGAAAATATCGCTGTAGCAGAAGCCCAGCGGCTCGGAATCCGTACCTTCGGAATCGTTGATACCAACGCCGACCCCAATAAGGTGGACTTCCCCATCCCTGGCAACGATGATGCGTCTAAGTCTATCCGCATTATCACAGATTATATGGTCCACGCAATCCGCGAAGGGCTGGAAGAACGCCGCCAGGCTAAACCGGAAAAGGAAGAAGAAGCAGGCGCATAAGTCTTGTCGGGTTGCTTCCGATTTTGCTCCGCAAAATTGAAAAACCTGAATAAGCACGCCTCACCCTGGTTGTATAAGGGTCTCTTTGCTGCCACTGGCACAAAATATCATCCCGGATAAGGCTTTGTCAAAAGTCTTCCTGAGGCACTACGCGCCAAATTATCATTCGTCTGGGGTTTTATTTGCTCAATTTTGCTCCGCAAAATCGAAAAGATAAAACCTCAGACCATATAAGAGGCCGCCACCGGAAGCCGCGAAAGCCTGATGAGACAACTTTATTCGGCAAATGAATTCCCTCCGGAGGCAGAAGGATATCGCTTATACAACCCCAACAAATACAGGCTGTAGTCTATATCCCTGCCTGTAAAAATATATCGCGCCATGCGTGAAGGTACACTAAAGTCCTGGTTCTTTATCCTAATATATCTCTCAACAATAAAACCACCAAACAAATGAGTGCAGTAAATATTTCCGCTGCCGATGTCAAAAAGCTGCGCGATATGACCGGCGCAGGGATGATGGATTGCAAACAAGCCCTTACCGAAGCCGAGGGCAACTTCGATAACGCAATCGAAATTCTGCGCAAAAAAGGAGAAAAACTCTCCCTTAAGCGTGCCGACCGCGAAGCTACGGAAGGTGTCGTACTCGCACTGACTTCTGATGACCGCAAACGTGGCGTCATTGTTAAACTGAGCTGTGAAACTGACTTCGTGGCCAAAAACGAAGACTTCATCGCAATGACCCGCAAAATCGGGGAAATCGCACTGACCAGCTTCCCCGCTACCCGCGAAGAACTCCTGGCTATGGATTATGCAGACGGCCTTACGATCGAAGGTAAAGTCACCGAGCAAATCGGCGTAATCGGAGAAAAAATCGAACTCGCCGCTTATGGCCGCCTGGAAGCTGCCCAAATCTGCCCCTATATCCACATGGGCAACAAAGCAGCGGTCATCGTAGGGCTTAACCTCCCAGACCCCGCATTCTACGACGCAGGCCGAGATGTCGCCATGCAGGTGGCCGCGATGCACCCCATTGCTGTTGATAAAGGCGATGTAGATGCATCCATTGTAGAAAAAGAAATCGAAATCGGTAAAGAAATCGCCCGCAACGAAGGTAAACCAGTAGAAATGCTGGAAAAAATCGCGCTGGGCAAACTCAATAAGTTCTTTAAGGATAGTACCCTGCTCAACCAGGACTTTGTCAAAGACTCCAAAATGACCGTTGCGGCGTTCCTCAAGTCTATGAACAAGGAACTGACCGTTACCGGGTTCGTCCATGTGAAACTCGGATAAAAAAAATGCCCTGGCGTCCACCAGGGCATTTTTTTTATCCAACTTGTTGCAACGGGTTCAGCGCGGGTCAAAAATACCCTTTTCGCCCCCGCTATGCCGCATTTTCAGTTGCATAGCGGCCTGTATCCTCAAGACCTTCGTATGGACGAAAAAAGTACTTTGTCCCTCCATGCTGACCCGGCGCAACAAGTCGCTGTTCAAAAAAGGGGCATTCTCAACTTACGGAAGTAACACCTCGACTACCATGGCCATAAAATACAAACGCATCCTTTTAAAGATGAGCGGCGAGTCCCTCATGGGCGACCAAAAATTTGGTATCTCCGCTGCTATGCTCCATCATTATGCCGCTCAAATCAAAGAAGTGGCCGACGAAGGCGTACAGATTGCAATTGTCATCGGCGGCGGCAATATTTTTCGTGGGCTGCAGGCGGAAAAATCCGGTATCGAGCGTGTACAAGGCGATTATATGGGGATGATGGCGACGGTCATCAATGGCATGGCGCTGCAAAGTGCACTGGAAGGCCTCGGTGTCTATACCCGCCTTATCTCTGCAATCGAAATGAAACAAATCGCAGAGCCATACATCCGCCGAAGGGCCATACGTCACCTGGAAAAGGGCAGGGTCGTAATCTTCTCCTCCGGTACGGGAAGCCCCTACTTCACCACTGATTCCGCTGCCGCCCTCAGAGCCAGCGAAATCAATGCCGATGTCATCCTCAAAGGTACCCGCGTGGATGGTATTTATAGTGCTGACCCCGAAAAAGACCCCGATGCGACAAAATTTGATCAGCTGACCTTCGCCAAAGTCATTAGTCTTGGCCTTAGCGTTATGGATATGACCGCATTCACGCTCTGTCAGGAAAATAATGTCCCCATTATCGTTTTCGATCTCAACGATTCCAATAACCTGAAGCGCATTATCCACGGAGAGCCCATCGGTACGCTGGTCAAAGACTGAATAAATGGGCCGTGGCCGAATAGCTTCTATCCGAATTTTTACCTATTTTTCGGACAAAAGCTTTAAGCCATGAAATACCTGCCGCTCATCCTGATCCTTTTCTTTCCCTTTTCGTCGTCCGCCCAGGTTTTCCGGGAGCAGGAAATTGCCCGCTGGACGGCGAGGGCACAACAGGTGACCATTATCCGGGATAAATGGGGTGTCCCGCATATTTATGGTAAAACTGATGCCGACGCGGTGTTCGGTCTTTTGTACGCCCAGTGCGAAGATGACTTTGCCCGTGTAGAGCAAAACTATATCGAAGCGATTGGACGACTTGCCGAGGTGGAGGGGGAAAGTGCCGTTTATCACGATATCCGTGCACGGCTCTTTCTCGATACCCTCGAAGCCATCCGTCTTTATGAAAAGAGCCCTGAATGGATGAAGCATCTGCTCGATGCTTTTGCCGACGGGGCCAACTACTACCTGCATACCCATCCACAGGTAAAGCCGCGATTGTTGTCCAGGTTCCAACCCTGGATGCCACTCATGTTCAGCGAGGGCAGTATCGGGGGCGATATCGGCACCGTACCGCTTAGTGGGATACAGTCATTCTATGGTACAGAAAGCCCGGGCAGCGCAATGCTGGAAAAGCACAATATCCCTGAATGGGAACGGGAACCCACCGGCTCCAACGGGTTTGCCATTGCCCCCTCCAAAAGCGCAAGTGGCAATGCGCTATTGCTCATTAACCCACACACCTCGTTTTATTTCCGTGGGGAAGTACACATCGTCAGTGAGGAGGGTTTGAATGCCTATGGGGCAGTAACCTGGGGGCAGTTTTTCATCTATCAGGGTTTCAATGAAAACTGTGGTTGGATGCATACTTCCAGCAGTGCCGATGCAATGGACGATTACCTCGAAACCGTCGTACAACAGGAAGGGAAATGGTATTACCGCTATGGGAAAAAACTGCGGGCGGTACAATCCCGCCAGGTAGTACAACCCTACAAGGACGGCGACGGATCGGGCCAGAAAGCCTTCACCCTCTTCTGGACCCACCATGGCCCGGTAGTGGGCGTGCGCGACGGCAAGTGGGTCGTACGCAAGATGATGAACACCCCACTGGAAGCACTCATGCAGTCTTACCTGCGCACGAAGGCAGACGGATATAAGGGTTTTCAGAAAGTCATGGCACTGCGCACCAACTCCTCCAACAACACGGTTTTTGCCGACCGGCAGGGCAATATCGCTTACTGGCACGGTAATTTCATCCCCCGTAGAAACCCTGCCTTCGACTGGTCGCGCCCAGTAGATGGCAGCAACCCGGCCACAGAATGGAAAGGCCTCCACAACGTAAAGGAAATCGTGCAGGTCAAAAACCCCTCTACCGGGTGGTTACAAAACTGTAACTCCACCCCGTTCACGGCTGCTGCTGCAGCCAGTCCAAAACCCAGTGATTTTCCTGCGTATATGGCCCCTGATCCCGAGAATTTCCGGGGACTGAACGCGGTGCGCGTACTCGCCCGTGGAGAACGCTACACCCTTTCCAGCCTTATCGAAGCCGCTTATGATCCACACCTGGCCGCTTTCGAACCGCTCATCCCTTCCCTTCTGGCCGCTCATGAAGCAGCCCTGGCACAGCAGGACACACTGGCCATTGTACTCCGGGACCCTGTTGCAGTGCTCCGTGCATGGGATTATACCTGTGGCGTGACCTCCATAGCGACGACCCTCGCCATATTATGGGCGGAAAAACTTACTGCGCTCGTACGCACAAGGCTCCAGCCCGGACAAGCAGCTGATATTATTTCAATGAATACCCTGATGATTAATGCGACCAGCGGAGCAGAGAAGCTGCAAATACTCGCACAAACCATTCAGGAGCTCGAAACCCGGTTTGGCACCTGGAAAACTTCCTGGGGCGAGCTAAACCGGTTTCAGCGCCTCACCGGAAAAATCCAGGAAACCTATGACGACCGATTGCCGAGCCTGCCCGTTGGTTTTACCCCGTCTGTATGGGGCTCTCTGGCTGCTTTCGGGGCAAGGCCCGGAAGCAATACCAAAAAAAGGTATGGCTACGTAGGCAACAGCTTCGTCGCGGTAGTCGAGTTTGGCCCTACTCTAAAGGCAAGGTCTATCCTTGCCGGAGGCCAAAGCAGCGACCCTGCCTCTCCACATTTTCGGGACCAGGCGGAATGGTATGCCCAGGAAAGGTTCAAGGACGTCCTTTTCTATCGGGAGGATGTAGAGAAAAATGCGGAACGCACTTACCGACCCGGCCAATAAATCAGAACTGGGCTTCCTCTTTCTTTTCCTGCAGGAAATTCCGTATGGCCCGCACGGCTTTCTCTATCCGTGCGTAGTCCACGCTATAATGGATGAATTTCCCCTCCCGCTCTGCTTTGACCAGGTCGGCCATACGGAGTACCCGAAGATGCTGGGAAGCAATGGATTGTTCCAGATCCAGGGACATATATATCTTGTTGACGCTGATAGACTGGTGCTTGTCAATAAAAGCCAGTATTTTCAGTCGCAACGGATGTGCCAGGGCACGCAGGAGCGTCGAAGAGACTTCGAGCTTATCGGAGGGGATGCTTAACTGCGTTTTTCTCATAGTGGTTTTTTAACGAGAGTAACAAATATACATATTTTTTAATACGCAAACAAATAATTTTCAAAGACATACCGGATGGCTATTTTACAAAAGCAGTTCTTCTACAAGCGTAGAGATTTGGGCGATCCGGTCTTTATTCAGGGAATAAAGAATGAACTTGCCGTTGCGCTCCGTTTTTACGACCCCTGCCCGGCGTAGGATTGCGAGGTGCTGGGAAGCGACCGACTGTTCCAGCCTCAGCTTAATATAAATATCCGTGACGGTCAGGCCGTCGGCTTCTTCGAGCAGGTGGATAACCCGTTGCCTCAGTTTATGATTAACAGCCCGCAGAACCAGTACGGCTTTGCGCAACTCTCCATAATCCAATTGTACGTTGTTCTGCCCTTTTTTTAATAGGATAGTCTCGTTCCTTTGCTTTCCCATAAATTCGTGTCTGTTTGATGAAGTTATTTTTTCCCGTAGTCTTTTAGGTGCTGTGCGCCCAGGTAAATCGTCTGGCGAAGCTGCCCCGAAATTCCCTTAAGCGCAAACTACTATCAACGTATGTAAACCAAACATCATACCAAAATCAGTTTTTAATCATAAATATTTTAATATCTCTTACAGCGATACCTCTTCATCTCACCATCTCCATCACTCACAAGATTGCACGCGCCTGGGTGATATTCGGGGGCTTGAGGTAAAGTGGCCCGCAATAGGCCGTATCTGCGAACGCTCCTTGCCGGAATTTTTTTTCTGCCAGGGCTGGAAATGTCTCGGCAGAAGCGGGTAGTGGTAAAAACAGGGCATTAGCATGGGCGTGTATCCTGCTGTATTTCTCTGCCGCATTTCCTGTGAATACCATAGATGCCCCGCGGGCGTAATAGGCATCAAACATTTCCGGGGACAATTCAGCGGCCAGGGGTGGTTCAATTTGCTGTCCGGTTTCTGAATAGAGTGCATAATACGCCTCCATACGGCGTGCATCGAGCATTGCACAGTACAATGCCCCTGGGCGGTTTGCCTCAGCGACGCCCCGTGCCGCCAATGCCTGCAGGGTATCAATTTCCAGTACCGGAATCCCAAGGGCATAGGCGATACCTTTTGCAGTACTGTAGCCAATCCGGAGAGAAGTGTAAGAGCCAGGGCCCTGGCTCACCGCTACAGCGTCCAGAGAATGCAGCGCTTTTCCAGCTTGTTTCAGGCAGGAAGCAATCAGCGTCGTGAGCCGGGCAGCGTGATCCATCGGCTCCCCCGTACCGTTGAGTGCGAGCAGCTCCCCGTCATCCCCCAGGGCCACCGAACAAACTTCCGTAGCTGTTTCCAGACAAAGTATCAAGGCCATCAGCAGCAACCTTTTTTTATAGCATCCACACAAAATTTATCCTACCCGGCGTTATTCCGCAGCTATTCACAACGGAACAAAAGCACGGGAACGACAGGGCAGCAACGGGCATGGCGCACAAGGCAGGGCCAGGGCATGACCAGTCGTTGAGGAAGTCTTTTTTAAGGCTCTTGACAGAGGATTTGTTACTGCGGGGAGTCTCCGCTTATTTTGCGGGCCCGCGTGGAAATTTTGTAGGTCTCTTTGCTTTTGAATAAAGCTTTCATGAAATGATGGACAAATATAAAAATATATTTCAAATATATTACGCAAATTTTTAGATAAATAAATATACTACTTTTAAATGCTATAAACACAAAAGCCCATGTAAGACAATAAATTAGGTTTTTAGAATTTTATATTTTCATGTTGGAAGTCAATAAATTTATTTCGGCAGGCAGCCCCGGCCACACCGCTACTCCCCCTTCTCAGGGCATCAGGTGCATGAAAACGACGCTTTCAGGTTTCCCCGGTGGAGCTCTCGCAAATAGTTACTACCTTTGTGCCCAATACTTTAAAAGTTCCGTTGGTTATGCTGGACAAATTACAAGCCATATACGAGCGTTTTATCCATCTGGAAGAGCAAATTGCCGATCCCGAGGTCATCCTCGATATGAACCGCTACAAGAAAATCAATAAAGAATATAAAGATCTTAAGCCAATCGTAGAAGCCTACCAAGCATATCAGAACGTCCTGCACAACCTCCGGAGTGCCCGTCAGGCCCTTCGGGAAGACGACGATCCGGAGATGCAGGAACTCGCAAAAGAAGAAATTGGTACGCTCGAACCCCACAGGGAAGCATTAGAGGAAGCGCTGAGGATGATGCTGGTGCCCAAAGATGCCGAGGATTCCAAGGATGTGATTTTCGAAATACGCTCCGGGACCGGGGGAGATGAAGCCAGCCTCTTCGCCGGCGATCTATATCGCATGTATTCGCGGTTTTTCGATACCCAGGGGTGGAAAGTCGAAGTCCTTGAAGTAAATGAAGGCAGCGTCGGAGGCTTCAACAAGATTGTCCTGGAAGTTCAGGGCGAAGATGTTTTTGGCAAACTGAAATTCGAGTCCGGGGCGCATCGGGTGCAGCGCGTGCCCAGGACAGAATCACAGGGGCGGGTACATACTTCGGCGGCAACCGTGGTCGTAATGCCCAAACTGGAGATGGAGGATGTAGAAATCCGCAAAGAAGACCTTAAAGTAGATACTTTCCGATCGAGCGGCGCAGGTGGCCAGCACGTCAACAAGACGGAATCCGGGGTGCGTTTCACGCATATCCCTACGGGTATCGTCTCCGAAAGTACAGATGGCCGATCCCAGATCCAAAACCGAGAAATCGCGCTTCAGCGCCTTTACCAAAAAATTTATACCGCCAAAAAACGGCAGATCGAGTCGGAACAGGCTGCCAAGCGCAAATCCCTCGTAGGTAGCGGCGACCGTTCCGACAAAATCCGCACTTATAATTTTCCACAAAACCGCGTAACCGATCACCGTATCAACCTCACCCTCTATACGCTGGACCGCGTCCTGGAGGGCGAAATCGGCGATATCATCGAAGCGCTGCGCATCGCCGAAAATGCCGAACGTCTGAAAGGCGAAGAAGTGGGCAGTTGAACGGAGTTGCAAAAATCCAATATATGCCGATACTCTCCCGTCTCTATTCCTGCTGCTGTGTGCTGCTGCTGGCCTTGCCGCACTACCTCAAGGCACAGGTTGCTGCACAGGAAATTGCTTTCACCCATGTCAATGTGATCACCATGGATGGACGAAAGGTCCTGCGCAACCAAACAGTAGTGGTACGTGGATCAGTAATCTATCAGATCGGGCCCGCAAAAAAAACCCAACCGGGTAAGGAGGCTTATATCATAGAGGCCAAAGGCAAATTCCTGATACCGGGCATCTCAGAGATGCACGCACACATCCCCATACCTAAGGCGGAAGATGAATCCCTGCTGGAAGAAACCCTACTCCTATATTTATATAACGGCATCACCGTAATCCGCGGCATGCTCGGAGACCCTTTTCACCTCATCCTTCAAGACCGTGCCTCGACTGGTAAAATCCTCAGCCCCCGGGTTTATACCGCCAGCCCTTCCCTAAACGGTAATTCAGTGAAAACGCCGGAAGAAGCGCGGCAGAAGGTCGTTCAATATGCTGCTGAACGCTATGATTTCCTGAAAATTCATCCTGGAATTGCCCTACCCGTTATGGAGGCCCTGGCAGCACAGGCCAAGGCATCTAAAATACCGTTTGCCGGCCACGTCCCGGCTGCCGTGGGTATCCATAAGGCCCTATCCCTGGGATATGCGGCAATTGACCACCTCGACGGGTTTGTCGAGGGCTTGATTCCAGATACTACAGGGATCCGGCTCGAGGATAATAACTGGTTCGGTTACCCCTTCACCAACCTGGCAGATAAAAAACGGATCAAACCCCTGGTAAAAGCAACGGCAAGGGCTGGCACCTGGATCGTCCCCACCCAAAGCCTGCTCGTCAACTGGTATGCACCCATCAGCGGGGCAGAACTGGTAAACCAGCCCGGGATGCAGTACGTCGCCCCGGGTACGCGATTCCAATGGCAGCGGTTCAAACAACAAATCGTGGACCACCCACGCTACCATCCCGATACCGCCAGGCAGTTTATCGAACTCCGCAAACAAATCCTTCGGGAAATGGAACGTCACAAGGTCAACCTTCTCCTCGGATCAGATGCCCCACAGGTCGGAAATGTGCCGGGATTCTCTATCCATGCGGAGATGAAAGCGCTCCATGAAGCCGGCCTTTCTAACTATACGATCCTAAAAAGTGGTACCGTCAACCCAGCCAGATTCCTGGGTGCCGAAGATGCCTTTGGGGTTATCCGGCGCGGGGCCTCCGCAGATCTGCTCCTGCTCAATGGCAACCCGCTCGATGATATCGCCAATATGCAGCGTATCGCAGGAGTTATGACCCTCGGGCGCTGGATCCCGGATACGTGGATCACCGCACAACTCGCCGTCATCGCAGCAAAAAATGCAGGACAATAACCTAATGAGGCTGTCTCATAAGTACTTTCGCAGCTGCTGCCGGCAGAATCCTTATCCCGTCAGCGCGCCAACAATGAGCCTTCCGTGATATTCCTTTGCCCCAATCAACTCGTGCATCTCCCCGAGATTCATCTCCGTAATCTTTCCGGCAGCAATGACGGTCACCGATTCCCCCCCGGCAGCAATCATTTGCCGCAAGGTACTGGCGCCCGCTTTTGCCGTAGCAGCCCCACCGGAGCTAAGGACGTAGTCAGCTGCCTTTGCTGCACGCAGGGCAGCGACTGCCGCGACAGGATCGGGTGTAAGGTCAATGGCCTTGTGGACGACCACTTTCATCGGCCGCGCAAGCGCGGCGAGCCTGGAAATCGTAGGTATATCGAGCTGATGCTCCGGCGTAAGTACCCCCAGGACTACCCCTGGTGCCCCCGCTGCCTTGCAGAACGCAATCCCCTCGCACATCGCCTCCAGCTCCTCCGCTGAATACACGAAGTCCCCGCCACGCGGACGGATCATCACATGTACCGGGATATCCAGGGCAGAAAGTGCAAACCGGATAAAGGCATGGGAAGGCGTAAGGCCGTCGAGGTCCAGCCGGGAACACAATTCGATGCGCCCCGCGCCCTGGGCCTGCGCCCTGATTGCCTGTGCTTCATCATCTACACAAGCTTCTAAAATAAGCTCCATAATATTCGTATTAAAAATCAAAGCCCAGGGCAATATGCAGCCTTGGTTTTTGGATGGCCCGCGTCTCTATACCCCACCCGTAATCCACACGGACGAAATAGCCGAAAAGGAGCAGGCGTGCGCCCACCCCGTATCCCGCCACGATGGGATCCCTGAAGTAATTGATCGTGACGAAAACATACTCGTTCCCTGCTTGCCCCTCGCTGATTGTCTCGGTATTCAGCGGGTTGTCTTCGCGGAAAGGATTGTTCCCTGCCCAGGCAGTACCCACATCAAAAAAGCCGGTAACCTGGAAGTTGCGCAGGAAAGCCGAACTGAGCCTGCGGCTGAAATAGCGGAACAGCGGAACCCGCAGCTCCGTATTGATCAGGGCATAAGAATTACCATTCCGGATATTGATTGGAAAGCCCCGCATATTGGCCGCAAGCGTCTGAAATACAAAATTACCCGGTGGCACCGAGACATTCTGGTTTTGTTCGGGCAGGAGCCAGTTGTCCACCCCGCCCAGATAGTACAGCATTTTTTCACTGCCAAAAGATGTCGTCGCCGCTAACCTGGTAGCCAACAGGGAATATTTCAGCAAAGGCTGATAAAAACGGGCATCGAGGCCAAGAACCCCGGTATGCCCGTTGGGAAAGTTCAATCCCTGGGTACCGTTATTACTCAGGCTGAATTTTTGCATCACTTCGCCCATCACACGGGCACGCATACCCGAACGCAGGTTCAGTCCGGTTTCGAGGGTGTTATCAAACACATACTCCAGGCGCAGGCCAATCCGTTGCTGGGTAATCGGCTGGCTGTTCAGACTAGCCTGATCGGTTGCCAGTTGCATGAAGCGGTCGCGCCGCAGAGTAGTCGTGGCCCGAAGACTCTGAAAAACATCCAAAGGGTAGCGAAGGCCATACTGGCCAAGCAGGATATTGGTTTCCTCTTTGGAAGGAGCGAAAAAGGACTGGTTGCTCGTTGCCCGGGAATTTTTGGTATAGAATGCAAAACGCTGGTCGAGCCGGTTCTTTTTATTATCAAAAACCGCGAAATACTCTGCTCCATTAAAAGTTGTAGGAATACGCACACCTCCCCGGATCTGGTAATCTTCGAAAAGATCTTTAATAACCCCTTTAATGAGGAGGCCTGCAGGTGGCGGGGAAAAGCCATTGGGATTGCCGGCAAGGTTATCCAGCCCTTCAAAGAGCAGGGTGTTATCCACCTGTGTAGTGATCTGGTCGGTACGGAATTGCAGGCGAT
>Ga0209990_10001850_pt1 | contig 17377 bp, 15 predicted proteins | sample NOAtaG_6_FD_187304 | JGI IMG/M metagenome (GOLD analysis project Ga0209990, IMG submission 187304) | Freshwater lake microbial communities from Lake Erie, under a cyanobacterial bloom - NOAA_Erie_Diel5S_2200h metaG (SPAdes) (version 2) | ecosystem: Environmental > Aquatic > Freshwater > Lake ...
CTGGCTTCGACCTTGTCTCCCAAAATCGTGAACGGCCTTCTGCGGCAGGAATTGGGTTTCCAGGGTTTGGCCTTCACCGATGCCCTCAACATGAAGGGAGTGGCCAAGTTTTGGACGGAAGGGGAAGCTGATTTGAGGGCTTTGCTTGCTGGTAACGACGTGCTGCTGTTTTCGGGTGACGTGCCCAAGGCCAAAACCATGATCAAGCGCGCTTTGTCAGAAGGCAAACTCACAGAGAAGGAAATCGACGCGAGGGTGCTCAAAATCCTGCTTGCCAAAGAATGGGCGGGGTTGCATCAGCAGCGCCTGACACCCGGCCTCACGCCGGGGACCCTGGTGAATTCGGAAACAAAATCCTTGAGCAAGCGTCTTTACCAAAAGGCCATGACCGTGGTCAAAAACGAAAACGGCCTCCTGCCCTTCGGTGGTTTGGAGAGCCGAAGCTTCGCCGCGGTGGAAATCGGGTCATCCGCTCCCACGGACTTCTACCAGACCTTGCGCACCTATGCACCTGTGCAGCATGCCTTGCTTGCATCCGATGCCGACAAGGCCAAGCGTGACCAAGTACTTGCCTCCATTTCTGCCGCCAACACCGTGGTGGTTGCCTTGGGCGGCATGAACAAATCGGCCGCCAAACAATATGGGATATCGGAAGGAAGCAGGCAATTCATCAAGGACCTCAAAGCGCGTGGCAAATCGGTGGTGGTTGTGGTGTTCGGCTCCCCCTATGCATTGCAATTGTTGGGAACGGACGAGCACGCGATTTTGGTGGCTTACGAGGATTGTCAGGATGCCCGTGTGGCGGCTGCCGAGGCCTTGTTCGGAGCCATCCCGGTCGATGGACGTTTGCCGGTCACAGGCTCGAACCAATTTCAGGTCGGTACGGGAATCACCTTGGTGGCTGCCAATCGATTGAAGTTTGGACTGCCCCAAGATGCAGGCATGGACGGCTCGGTACTGGAAGGCATCGACGGGATTGCTGCAGAAGCCATCCGCAACGGAGCAACGCCGGGATTGGCGGTGATGGTCTTGCGGGGAAACACCATCGTATTCGACCGGGCATACGGGAAAACGGAATACGGGTCCGCAGGATGCAGGGTGGACCCATTTGCTACGGTGTACGATTTGGCATCTGTCACCAAGGTATTGAGCACCACGGCCTGCGCCATGCGGTTGTTTCAAGAAGGCAAGTTGGAGTTGGACAAGCCGGTGAATACCTATTTGGAAGATTGGGAAGGCAATGAAATGACCGTCACGGTTCGGGATTTGTTGATGCACACCGCCGGATTCAAAGCTTGGCTGCCCTTTCACCACATGACCATGGACGAGACCGGCAATGGTCCCAATCCTGCCGCGCTCTCCACCACCCGCAATGACACTTTTTGCATTCCCATCATCGATGGTTTGTACATGTGCACCAACATGCAGGATTCCATGTGGGTCAAAATCCAATCGGAGGGGTTCAAAAAAAACAAAGACGTCCTATACTCGGATCTCAGCATGATTGTGTTGCGTAGGGTATTGGAGTCGGTATCAGGTGTGCCCATCGAACGGTTTGTGGATTCGGTTTACTACCGGCCCATGGGGATGGGAAGCACCTGTTTCAATCCCGCCCTGAATCATCCTGAATGGGCATGTGCACCCACGGAGATGGACACGGTTTGGCGGAAGGGCAAGGTGCAAGGCTATGTGCACGACCAAGCCGCCGCCATGTTGGGAGGTGTTAGTGGCCATGCAGGTCTTTTTTCCAACCTTTACGACGTGGGGAAAATGCTGTTCATGATGAAGAATGGCGGCAATTACGGGGGCACCCAATACTTGAGGCCCGAGGTGGTGGCGCTGTTCACATCCAAGCAAGTGTCTGGCAACCGAAAGGCCTTGGGTTGGGATCGGCCTGGAGACGGTGGCACCTTGGCCTCCAAATCTTGCAGCGACCGCACCTTCGGACATACCGGATTCACGGGCATCGCGGTGTGGGTGGATCCTGCTTACGATGTGGCCTACGTGTTCCTCTCCAATCGGACCTTTCCCGATGCGGGCAACAAAAAGCTCATCAACGATTTGATTCGGCCTCGGATGCAGGATTTGATTTATCAGAGCATTGCGTCCTACCGAACCAAGGCAGGGGCCTGAACACCTCCTTCAGGACTGAAAAGGGGCTGTTAATTACCTCCGCTTGAATGGCCGTGCCGCAGCGGAACACCATGTTCCCTTCGAATTTCATTTTCTGTCAAATCGCCGGCAACGATGGTCAGTTCCTCCTCCCGGTTCCCATAACCTTGGTTTTCAGCGTTCACGTAGGTACGGTTCTCACCGGCCTGATTGTGGCGGGCATGAATCAATTCATGACCCAAAATGACGAAAACTGGGGATGGAATGTCCTTCCCCTCGCTGTTTTTTACCTTGACTTGGTCGTCAGTCAGGTTGTCATCGATGAAAATGGTAGTGTCGCCGCCTTCGTTCTTCGAACCATCCTCTTTTAAGGCTGATTCGGATTTTTTTGTGCTGGCGTAGGCAATAACGCTTGTGGAGCTGGGTTTGATGGTGACCGGTTTTCCTCCTTTCACCAAACCCAAGATGAGTCGGCGCCCCGTTGGTTTGGACATCAGCCTGCCTATTTGTCTGAGAATCATGGATTTGAAACCGGCATGCTCCTTGGCCTCATCGTCGATTTCGGAAATCTGAAGGTCGCCGGTTCCCTCCTTGATGGAGGCGTAGGTTTCCTGCAAAATCTTGAATTCCGACTCTGTGATTTGCTCGGCGGGAACATTGACATAGCAAACGGGTGTTTTGTCAGGGACTACGAAATAATCTCCGAACTGGGTACAGGCAATCCTGCCGCGCGGGTCTTGGTCAAGTCGCTGCAATGGGGCTGCTTGCAACCCGAAGGCCGGCGGTTGCTTGGCTTGCATGGGACCGAGGTGGGTCTCGGTTTTCCGTTGGGTGGCTTGGGTTTTGAGCGGTGCTTCCTTCATGGTTGTTGGTTCTAGGTGGGCTGCGGCTTGGGCGGGCTTAGGGGAAAATGACTTCGGTTTCCGAGCTGGAAGCCAGTTTTTGCCATTTCAACACGTCCTCGATGGACCAATTGTGTGTTTCGTTTGCGGGGATGGGCGTGTCTCCAAATCCGAATTGCACGGTCAGGCGGTAGGTGCCATGGAGATTGCCGGGGGAGGGCTCATACTCGTAATGGGAGGAAAGTTGGAGGTCTTTCAACGGGATTTTGAAATTGCGGGTGGTTCCTGCAGGCCATTCTTCCGTTGAGGGAATTTCAATCATGTAGTAATCGATGTCGGGGTCTGGAGCATGCACCCCGTGAAGCACCGTGATGTGTTTGTCTTCCACCAAAACATAGGGCATCCGCTTTCCGGCCAAAACAAACACCGAAGAGGTCCCGGTGTTGGTGACTGCATACCGCAATTCAGGATTGCCCTCGATGAGGGCGATGGCGCATTGTATTTCGATCATGGATTTCAATGGGTTGGATGGAGTTGTTGGAAGGGTGTCTTGGGGTCTGGAATCAAGTTGTTGGCCAATCCTTTGGGGACGGCAGGAAACAAGCGAAAGGCATAGCAACAGGATGGGAATCCGCATTTATTTGAATTTTCCGCTGTGTCCATGCCGTAGCTCGATGCCGTGTTCGGAACGCAAGCCATTTTCGGTGAGGTCGCCGTCTGCGATGGTCATTTCTTCTTCCCGGTTGCCAAAGGCAGCATCTTTGGGCTTTGAATTCCGTTGGTTGAGACCGGCTTGGTTGTGTCGGGCATGGATTAATTCATGGCCCAGGATGATGAACACGGGGGAAGCAATTTCCTTGCCTGCCTTGTCGAATGCAACCACTTTGTCGTCGGTGAGGTTGTCGTCGATTTGGATGGTGGTCGTACCTCCCGTGTTGGCAGTGCCGTCGGCATTTGCCAAGGAGCCTTCACCCCTTGTGGCGACTGCGATTTGAGGACTGGGGGTGGGCTGGATGGTGACCTTTTTTCCACCTGCCAAAATTCCGAGCACCAATTTCCTGCCCATGGGCTTGGACATGAGCAGACCGATTTGGTCGAGGGTTTTGCGCTTGAACCCACCATGCTCGACGCCTTTGTTGTCGGTCTCCGAAATGATCAAGTCGCCGCTTCCGTTTCGAATGGAATCGTAGGCTTCCTGCAATTTCTTGAACTCGCTTTGGGTGATTTGTTCGCCGTGAATGTCTTTGTAGCACCCCGGTGCATCGTCCGGTGTCACGAAGTAATCACCGAAAGGGGTGCAGGTTTCATATCCCCGTTTGTCTTCTCCTTGCATTTGGGCTGTACCCGCCTGCAATCCGAACGCGGGAGGCATTTTGGCCTGTTTCACGGGGGACTTTTCTTCCTCCTCCTTGCGTTGGACGGAAGGTTGTTTGGGCAGAGGTTCTTTCACTGAAATCAAATTGGCTTAGACACCCGCAAAAGTCATCAAATCTCCATTGAATGTCAAGTAGATGACCGCCTTTGGAGGTGCAAAAGTAGGGGTCCCCGGAGGCTGTGCCTGCACGGGGGCAGTTGGGTTGGCATGCTGGATTTTGAACTGGAAATCGCGACCTTTGATGTCATGCACCGGGTTTGGTTGGTTTTGTTAGTATTTGGACTTTGGGGCGGCAGTTTGCTTTCGGCCTGGGGGCAGGATTCCCTTTCCTTGCAGGACAGCATTGAACGTCCAAACCTTAGGGTTTTGGCGCTCCCTTTGGTGTTTTATACCCCTGATACACGCTGGGGGGCTGGAGCATCCGGTTTGCTAACTTTCAATTTGGGACAAGACACATCTATGGCGAGGCGATCTAGCGTGATGCCCGGATTTGCCGTCACCACCATGCAGCAGTTGTTGGTTTGGATGCCCTATCAATTGTTCATGGGCCGTCAACGGTATTGGATTTCAGGGGAGTTGGATTACTTCAGGTATGTTTACCGTCACTTTGGGGTTGGCAACGAAATTGCGGACAAGCGGGCCGATTTGTATGATTCCCGTGTGGGTCGTCTACGGGTGAATGCCATGCGAGCACTAGGGCGTCGGCTTTATGTGGGCTTGGGTTATGGCTTAGATCTGCAAGAAAATACGCTCAGGGACAGTTCAGGCTTGATGAATGCTTTGCAACCGGTGGGTTATCTGGGCGGCACCATGTCCTCACTGGGGTTGGTGCTGAATTTCGACAGCCGGGACCACATCAACTTTCCCACCCGTGGATGGCTGTTGAAATCGGAGCTCAAAGGTGATCATCCGTTGGTTGGGAGCGATTTTCGTTGTGTGCGTTTGAGCATGAATATGAGCCGGTATCTTTCCAGGGGCAAGCATGTTTGGGCGTTGAATGGCGGAATGTCGATGGCCTGGGGGAACCCTTCCTATTTCCAGATGTCCTATTTGGGTGGGCCCGAACGCTTGCGGGGATATTACGAGGGTCAGTATTTGGACCATCATGCATCTTGGTTGCAAGCCGAATACCGTTCCCCGCTTTGGTGGCGGTTGGGAGCTGTGGCCTTTGCCGGGGTGGGTACGGTGTGGGGCAGGGGACGCGCGTGGCAATGGACCTATTTACGGCCCAATTTGGGGGCAGGCCTCCGTTTCCGCCTAGACAAATTGCAAAAAGTAAATCTGAGGTTCGACTATGGGATGGGGACAGGTGCCCGGGGCTTTTACCTCACCTTCTCTGAAGCTTTTTGAAGAGACGGTCAGTCTCGCTTTTTATTACGGTACTCCTCGTTGAGGCCGATGCCTTTCAAAATCATGTCCGTGCATTGGGCGATGCGACTTTCGCGGGTTTTGCTTTGTTTGGGAGCTGAAAAATGCATCAGATAAGCCCGTTGCCGACCCGGAGTGAGCGCCTTGAATGCCGCATGCAATTCGGCAGATTCATCCAATTTGGCCTGGAATTCAGACGGGATGGGGTGGGCATCGGCTGGCTTGTACTCCACTTTTTTGCCTGATTTTTCCAACTCCACAGCCTCCCGAAGGATGGCCCTGACGATATCTGCTTTGGCCTGGATTTCATCCATGTCGCGAAACCTGACCTGCCTGCCGGCTTGTGTATTCTCTCCGGCCTTCACAATGAGACCATGAGGGTCCGGTATCAAGGCACCTTTGAACAGCATCAAGGCACTGTAGTCCTTGAAAGCATGCACCATCACCACGTTTTTACCCTCCCGGGTGTAGGCAGGTGCCCCCCATTTGATCTCCTCTTTCAAGTCGAACTCTAAAACCAGATGACGGAGTTGTTCCAATTCTTGTCTCCGCTGGATGACTTTGCATTGCGGGGTGCGGTATTTGGAGCAACGGCCGCATCCGTCTGTGAGAAATTGCTCTACCTGAGGATTCATGGGAGTCGGATTGAAGGCTTCAAGTTAACGGAATACATCCGAAGGCCCAAAAAGGTGCGGCCAAAACCGATCTCAGTCGTAAAGGTAGGGGGCCTGTTCCAAGGTGAGTTTTCGCACATTTTCAACAACCCGTTTCATGTAGATTCTCCAGAATGTTTTGGTGAATAGCCAATTGAATGGATACCAAAGGGGGTTGTTGGCACACATCGTGTAGTTGTAGGTGATTTCAATGGTTTTCGGAGCCACTTCCCGGGTGTGCCATTCTCCCTCAAATCGGGTGAAACTCAACATCCACGATTGGAATTGATCGACGCGGATCTTCCAATGTCGGTTTTCGACCCGTTCCACCACGTGGTCCACCGACATCCATCCACCTGGTTGTGACATGGACTTGGCCACGAATACCTTTTTGGAGGCGCCAGGCTGTCCCCAACCTTCATCTTCCGTGCAGTGTGTCACTTTGGGCATCAGTCCATAACCGGTATGAATGCGTGTCACATCACACAAAATGGGGGTTTTGAAGGCACGCTCCAAGGAACAATGGAAAATGGAGCGGACGGTGGTTTTGACCTTGGTTTCCATGGAAATGCAATTTCAATTCATGAGGCCGGTTGTGGGTTCCGGACCGTGCAGAAAGATAGCGTTAAATCCCTTCCGGGAGATGCTTTCAGGCTACCGTTTTTGTTTCAAAACCTTGGTGGTCAGAACTTGACCCTGTGAGGTGGTGGCGCTGAGGTAATATAGACCATCGGGAATTTGTCTCAAATCCAATCTGATGTCTTTGCTACCTTTCGCATCGATGTGAAGGCAAACTTGCCCGGTTAGATTGCTCAATTGCAATTTGGAAACCGATACTTGCTCAGTTCGGACATTGAGGTAGTCGGTGGCAGGGTTAGGCGAAATGCGAATAAGGGCATTCAAGGCTTCCGAAGACAAGGAGAGCGTGGTCGTATCGCATGCCGGATTGGTGGTGACGAGGCCAGCAAAAAAGTTGGCGAGGTTGTTTTCCCTCAATGAGGCGTTGTCGTAAGCATGGCAGGGATTGTTGACTTGGTCGGTGCAGCTCCCTTGCCCGAAGAGGTAACTGAATGGAAAATTAACTGCGGTGAACTCATTTTGGATGGTGTATCCGAGGTTGTTTTGGGAATTCCAGTTGCTGAACGCTCTGCTGCCGTAGAGTTTCATCTGGTTGTTTGCGATGGCCATGCAATTGTACCCGTTGGTGAAGCACCACGAAAGTCCCCAATACACCACATTGCTGTCGATGGGCACCACGATGTCGCAAGGCTGGTGGAATGAATAAATGGCGGGGCGGGGTTTGTTGGCCGGGATGTCACGGAGCAAATTGGCATACATGGCGCCGTACATGTTGCCAATCCCTTTGATGGTGAAGGGAACGGTGCTAGGTTCGATTGTTCCGTCGATGCCTCCCAAATCCGGGCGTGTGATGCCATTGCCGCTGAAGCTTTTGCCCACGTTGTGTCCGCAGGTCCAAGTGCCCACATGGGGGAGGGGAGCATCGGGCAAGGCGAGGGTTTGGGATGGTTTTTCACTGAGGGTGTCCATCAAGGCCACGCCAAGTGCAGTGAATGCACCTGCACTTTCGCCTGCCACGAACAGGTTGTTGGCATCAATGTGGTAGGTGTTGCTTCGGTTCACGAGGTAGCGAAGCGCTCCTTTGGCATCCTGAACGGCGCGGTAGTAGGCGCGAACCCATTCGGCACTGTCCGAGGCAAACACGCAGCTGTAATTGGGGTAATTGCATTGCCAAAGCACATCGTCCGAAACGAATCCCAACCGGTAATCGATGCTGGCTGTGACGTAGCCTCTTTTCGCAAACTCTTTGCAAAGGTTTTGGATGCTCACATCGTTTTTGTCACCCGCCAAAAAAGCCCCGCCGTGGATCCACATCAGCAGCGGGCGAAGGTTCTGACCGCCATTGTCGTCGCAAACTGGCAAGAAAACATCCATTTTGAGGGTGTCGACCCCGCCGTTGAAATTCACGGCCGTTCCGTAAACCAAATCTGTTTGGGTGGTGTAGGTGTATTTTTTGTCAATCCATTGCTGGGCGTTCAGCAGCGATGCGGAAAGGCAGGCCAAGAGGGTGACGATGAAGGTGCGCATGGGAGAAGGTGATTTAGTAAAGAAAAAGTATGTCCTAGGCAAATTTACGTGAAAACCTGATTTCAAGCCTTCAAAAACATACTGACCGCTGATGCCAGTAGCATGACTATCACCAAAATACGTGTGATTTTTCCTGCCAATTCATGCCTTGCCAAAAACCTGGCGGCCGTCCATCCTCCCGCCACTTGACCGATGGCCAAGGTCAGGCCGAATTGCCAATTGACTTTGTCGTAGTAGATGAAAATGATCAATACCGGGATGGTGAACACGCAAACAATGAGGTTTTTGAGCATATTGGCCCGCGTAATCGAAAAGTTGGCGACTTGCACCATGAGGGCTAGGAGAAAAATCCCCACGCCTGCTTGGATGAACCCTCCGTAGATTCCCAGAAAAAATGCCAAAGAACCTACCAACCAAGGTCTTCTAGGGTGTTGCCGATGGTCTTGGGTCGAAAGCCACTTGGTTGGATTCATCGCTACCGGCACAATCAGGAGCACCATTAGAATGCCAATGACCCAATGCATGATTTCGGCCGTCATGTGCAAGGCGAGCAAAGACCCGATGATGGCTCCACCCACGCTGGGCCAAATCAAAACGCCTGAACCTTGCATCGGCAAAGCGCTTCTGGACTGGAGTGTGGCAGTACTCACCAAGGTTTGAAGGAACAAACCGATTCGGTTGGTTGCATTGGCGACGTCTGCTCCGAGGCCCGCGAAAATCAGGAAGGGTAGAATCAGGATGGAACCGCTTCCTGCCAAGGTATTGATGAACCCGGTCAGGACTCCCAACAAAATGGCCATGACAGCTAATTTGGTTTCCATCGTCGATAAAGGTAGCAGGATGGAACGACAGGCACAAAATCTTCTCGGCAACCTGACGGGTTTTGGGTTCTTATCCTTGATTTTCAAGCGATTGATTTCTTAATTTCACCGCATGATGCGCACTTTTTTGGATTACATGCTGTCCCACACATGGTCGTGGATGATTGTTTTTTCAATCCTATGCTTCATTCCTGGCATTTTGATAGCTTCAAAGCCTTTCAATAGTATTGTTTGGAGGCGGGTGGCCCAAATTGGCTCCTCGGTGGTTTGCATGGGGATTTTGTTTTACCTCATCAATGCGGATTTTGGGTATGCGGTGGTTTTCACCCACGGGGCAACGAACGGAAAGCAAGTGTACCTGATGGAACACCACATGCGCGGGGACGGAGAAGGGATTACCTATGACGTGTACCGATTGTATGTTTTGGATGCAGGCACGGGAGAGCTATTGACGAGGAAGGTGATGAATTCATCCGAAATGCTCTGTGTCACGAATCGGGAAGTGATGTTTTTCGAACGAGATCAGGTGGTGGCCTATGATGCGAACAGCCTTGAACAAACCCGGGTTTGGTCCAAATTGGAGGGGTTTGAGAAGTATCCTGCGTTGTCTCGTGGCGTTCACGATCTGAATCGTTGGCAATCCCAAACCAAGGGGAGCAATCAGGCTTGGATTACCCTTTCCAGCAACGACGGGCGGTATTACCATTTGAACCTCATCAACGAACAACTGTCGGAAGGGAGTACGCCCCAAGAAGCCCAAGCGGATTTCAAGGTGATGGACAATGGCATCATGCCTTCCGCTAACAATCAGGGCAATTTGTTCTCAGTGAATTTCAGAATTTTCAAGGATGAGATCAAAAGGATGGAAGGCAGCTTGCGTGATGGAACCAAGGTGGTGGCTGAAGGCGAATTCTTGGAGCCCCAAATCCTATGGGCTGACTTCGGGCGACAGGTGTTTTTGGTGAAGCATTCCGAGTCCTTGGCGGGGATGAATGCGCGATATTCCTTGTATGGATTTGATTTCAAGCTCAAATGGATCAAATACCAAACCCAAATCGCTCCTGATTGTGACAAATTGGAACCTCCCTATTTGGGCGTTTTGGTCTCCAATGGGCAGCAGTTGATCATGACCCTGAACCGTGCAGTTATCGCGTTGGACGTGGGAACCGGCAATGTGATTTGGGAAAAATGCTTGTGAAAATATCGGGTAGCTGAAGGGTTTTCGGACGGATTGACCTACTGCATCCTCATCAGACCCACTCTTCAAAAGGTACGGGAAGCCAATTCGATCAACTCGATGCCCTTCCAAAAATCCTGATGGCTCAGGATGTCATCTAGGAATTGTTGGTTGGAGAAGGAGGTTTCCATGGAAACACTGCCGTTGGGGTCCATTTTCTTGTGTAGCATGCCCCATTCCTTGAACCTTCTTTGCTCGATTTTGGAATAATGTAGCAAGGTCACATTGGCATGCCGGTTATCCCTGCTGATTTTTTGGTAAAGTTGAAAAATGGTCACCGGCTCACCTTCCAAGTATTGCAGGTAATGCAATGGATACTCCAGCAAAACCCCGGAAATCCCCGACTTGCGGTTGTTTTCTTGGGCGGTGACGTAGATGTCATGGGCATCTGAATCCGTCAACGGTTTTTTTTCGCTGATGTAGCAAAGACTGTAAATCTTAGTTGGCATTCCACAAATGTAGGACTAAAGTTCAGAAAAACCTGCAGGATGTAGCGGGTTTTGAAGGTTGAGTCCATGATTTTCAAGGGATTTACATTTGAATTGACCGAATTTTAGACATGATTTCCCACATACATTTTCATCAAAAGAATGGTCAATGTTGGGATTCTCAGGTTTCGGTGTCACTTCAGGTGAGTATATTTGCATTGTCTTGAGGTGACTTTTACGGAATCCGTTTTTCAAATGCCCTATCGTAACCGAGCACGTATTTTTGAAGTCTTGAACAAGGTGTCGGATTCCTTGTCCAAAGCTAAGGATGCGCAGATGCTTTCCGATGCGTTGATGGAATTGTGCAGCGGGTTTGTGGAAGTCAGGTTTGCCGGGATTTATTTGTGGAGCCCTCTTTCGGGTGGTCTCAAGCTGATTTCAAGCCAAGGATTTACCCCCCAAGAAATCTTGGACAATGAACGGACCGCCTTGGACAGACATCCGGGACACGTTTTCAGGACCCGTGAAATGATCCACATCCGGGAAATGGATGAGGAACCCTTGCCGTCTTTCATCACCGATGTGGGCCGGAAAGTCAAGGTCAGGTCGCGGTTGTGGATGCCCATCGCCAACGAACGGAGGACTTTCGGGGCGTTCGGATTTGCGAGCGAGCAACCAGATTATTTCAACGACGAGCACATCACGGTGCTTTCCTTTTTGTGCAAGATTGCAGCCAATACCTACGAGAATCTGTTGTTGTTGGACACGGAGCGGGAGATGATCAGCTCTTTGAACAATGCCTACGAACAAATAAGAGCTGAAAAGCAGCATCAGGAGGTTTTTGTAGCCAAAATGAGCCATGAATTGCGGACGCCCCTGCACAACTTGTCTGGCATCACCAAGCTGTTGGAGGATGGCGCCCTTAACCCGGAGCAGCGTGAATTTGTGAAAATTCTTGGAAGTCAATCCACCATCATGCTCAACTTGGTCAATGATTTGTTGGACGTGTTCAAGGCTCGTTCTTCCAAGTTGGTGATTGAGAACAAATCTTTCGATTTGGCCGCTTTGATGCGGGAAATCTACAAGACTTTTTTACCTCAGGCCGAACACAAAAAACTCTCCTCCAAGTTCAGCATGGATCCCCGGTTGGCTGGAGCCTATGTGGGTGATGAATTCAAAATCCGGAAAGTGGTGAACAATCTCATGGGCAATGCCTTGAAGTTCACTTCTTTGGGTTTCGTGGACCTTTCTGTAAAGATGGTGGAAGACCGGGGCAATCGTGTCGAAGTCCTCATCGAGGTATCGGACTCAGGCATCGGCATCGACATCAAGGAACAGGAGAGCATTTTTGAGGAGTTTTTCCAAGGGAATGCAGGCATTGAGAAGGAATTTGGTGGTACGGGACTTGGACTGAGTATCTCCAAAGAAATCGTGAAGGCGATGGGCGGCAGCATCACCGTCTCTTCCCAAAAAGGAAAAGGCAGCGTGTTTTCAGTCAGCCTTCCCCTTCAAAAAGGGGCTTTGGTGGCCGAGAATTCCAACAAACAGGCTTTTTCGCTGGATTTGGAAGGGTACAAGATCCACATCGCGGAAGACAATCAGGTCAATCGGTTCTACATCGCAAGGATTTTGTCAGACACCAAAGCCCAGGTCACCTTCAGCGAGGATGGAGGCGAATTGGTAGACTACTGCCGCTTCAATCAGCCCGATCTCATCCTCACCGACCTCAACATGCCCATCATGTCGGGGGCTGAAGCCGTTCGTATCATCCGAAAGGAGCTTCAATTCAATGGTCCAATCTTGGGCCAATCTGCCAATATATTGGACAGCGACCGCAACGTCTGCCTTGAATCGGGCATGGACGATTTTCTGGGAAAGCCATTCTTGCCGGAAGATTTGCTGAAAATCATTGCAAAAGCTTTGAATATCGGGGTGAAGGACTCCCCAACCTCAGAAAAAACAGTGATTGCCTCGGAAAATAGTGCCCGGCTCAAAAACTTCCTAGACGGGTTGTTTGAACCGAATGCCAAGGAGAAGGTGGAGTTTCTTAAAGTTTTGGCATCCGATGCCCACAAAAACATGGAGAGCGTGAGAGAGTTGTTGGCAGGGCGCAAAGTGGAGGACCTCAAAAAAATCGGACATCGCATGAAGTCTGCCTACAGGATGCTGATGTTGAATGATTTGGGTGAGGCCTGTTTCGCCTTGGAGCAAGTGCCCGTTGACATCAAACCTTCGGATTTGGAAGATGTGGCAAGTAAATTGTTGGGTCTGCTCCACCATGCTTCCGAGTTGTTCGACAACATGTACAATGAAGAATTGTCCCGTCAGGGGGCAATGTGAACGCCTTCAGGTTTCCCTTGTTTTCATCCATTCCCAGGTCTTAGTTTTGGCACTTTTTGCCTATTTTCGAGGCTTGAAAGTTCCATAATAGCTCAATATCATGCGTTTGTTCAGGTCAATTCTATTGTTGTTTTCCCTGATGGTGCCGGGGCTTCTGCAAGCCACTGAAGGCATGTGGATTCCTATGTTGCTGAAATCCTTGAATGAGGCCGAAATGCAGTCCATGGGGTTGAAATTGTCGGCGGAAGACATTTATGCGGTGAACAAGTCGAGCTTGAAGGATGCCATAGTCCATTTTGGAGGAGGCTGCACGGCGGAAGTTGTCTCGTCCAAAGGGTTGATTTTCACCAATCACCATTGCGGATTCAGCCAAATTCAATCCCACAGTTCAGTGGAGAAAGATTACCTCACGCATGGTTTTTGGGCCATGAAACAAGAAGAGGAACTTCCGAACCCCGGATTGACGGCCACCTTAATCGTGCGCATCGAAGACGTGACGGAGCGGGTAATGCAAGGAGGTAGCCCTGCAGATGCGGCCACCATTGAGCGAAACATCGCCAAAATCAAATCGGAGATCAAAGCCAACGAAAAAAACCATGAGGCGGAGGTGAAGCCTTTTTTCTATGGAAACGCCTACTATTTGATTGTAACCAAAACCTACCGCGATGTCCGTCTGGTGGGTGCTCCTCCGGGAGGCGTCGGTAAATTTGGTGGGGATACGGACAACTGGATGTGGCCACGTCACACGGGGGATTTTTCCGTTTTCCGCATTTACGCCGGAAAAGACAACGAGCCTGCAGAATACAGCCCTGAAAATGTTCCTTACAAACCCGCCCATCACTTTCCCGTGAATGCAAAAGGCATCAAGCAAGGGGATTTCACCATGGTTTATGGCTTCCCAGGTCAAACCCAACAATACCTCCATTCCTCGGCGGTCAAATTCATCGTGGAGGAACTCAACCCACGTACCGTCGGCATGCGGGACCAGTCTTTGGCCATCATCGGTGAAACCATGCGTTCTAGCGACGCCTTGAGGATTGCCTATGCAGCCAAACAGGCGCGCATCGCCAACGCATGGAAAAAGTGGATAGGGGAGAGCAAAGGTTTGGAGCGGTTGGATGCCCTTCAGGTGAAAAGGGATCTTGAAAGGCAGTTCAATACCGCCATCCAAGGCAATGACAATTGGAAATCCCAGTTCGGAAACGTGACCTCCGAGATTCAGAAATTGCAGGAGTCGGCCAACCCATACAACTTAGCCAGGGCCATGATGATTGAGTTTTATTTCATGGGACCTGAGATTTTGAGGTACATCCGTAACTTCGAGGGTGTCGTGGACGGGTATGAAAAAATGGCCAAGGATGGCTCTCTTGAAGCTGAATTGGCGAAGTTGAGGGCAGGTGTAGCTGGATTCTTCAAAAATTGGGATGTTTCGACCGACAAGCAAATCATGGCGGTATTGTGGCCCATGTACCTCGAAGGACTCAGGACTGATCTCAGACCCGAAATTGCGGGGGAATTGCAGGCCAAGTACGGAGGTGATTGGCGCAAGATGGCAGAAGAATTGTATGCCAAAAGCCCATTCTCGGACAAGACACGATTGGAATCCGCTTTGGATAAGTTCAATGCCTCCACCGTGAAGAAACTACGCGCGGACGGTTTGTACAGACTAGGAAAAAGTGTCATGTCGGCTTGGCGTGACAAGGCAATGAATACCCAAACTGGTTTGGAAGCTCAAATGCAGGGCCTGATGAAGACATATGTCAAAGGTTTGATGACCGTGTTTCCCGACAAACGTTACTGGCCAGATGCCAATAGCACCCTGAGGGTCACTTACGGCAAAGTTGAAGGGTCCGAGCCGTCCGACGGTGTGGTGTACAAGCCTTTCTGCACCATGGATGGGGTATTGGAAAAATACATCCCTGGCGATGAGGAGTTCGACATCCCGGTGAGGTTGGCGGAGATGGCGCGTAAACGTGATTTCGGCCCCTATGCCGACCAAAATGGCGATTTGGTGGTTGCCTTCACGGCCTCCAACCATACCACAGGCGGCAATTCGGGTAGTCCGGTCCTGGATGGGGAAGGTCATTTGGTGGGCATCAATTTCGACCGCAGCTGGGAAAGCACCATGAGCGATGTCATGTATGATCCGACCCGGTGCCGAAACATCATCGTGGATGCTCGCTACGTTTTGTTCGTGATAGACCGTTATGCTGGAGCTCAGCACCTCATCGATGAAATGACCATCGTCCGTTGATGCGTGGGGTTGCATTCCGAATGGTTGGCATGCGGCCCATGGTTTTTCTACATTTGGTAGGTGGGTTTTGGGCTGTCTCTTTGGGCTCTTGTAATCGCCCATCCGGTTCAGACTTGCCCGATTCTTCCAAGGCATCTTGTTTTCCTTGCAAACCGTATTCGGAGATATGGCTTTGCAAATGGGCGGATGGACCTTGTTACAGATTGTCGCCCGCACACAAGGCAGATGTGGCAGTTGCTTTGAGTTTGGGATGCGGTGGAGATTGTGGCGATACGTTGGAATGTTTCAAGCCCGCATACCGTTTGATTTTCAGGCAGGTCACCGAAGAGGTTGCACACATGACATTGAGCCCAGAGTGTCGTACGGTCAGGTCCAGCGGGTCTTATACTCAACCGATGATGGGAGCAAAATCATGGGATCGTTTGGAAACCATGGCAGAAGAAGTCTGGCTACGTGTTGGGGATTACAAAGCACCTTAGAGTGCTGGATGCCATTTTCGAAATAGGATGTTTATTTCTTAAAAAATCAGCGTGTAGCTCGGGTGAGGGTGTATACTGCGCCGGACTGATTGTAATCGCATGGGCTTGCAGCTTCGGATTTCAATACCAATTCCAGGTTTGTTTCTCCGATGGAGCGGATGCCCCATGTCCCTCCTCCCTGGGTTTCGATGATGTTTTCATTCACCATGTAGGCACTTTCAAACAGATCCCCGTTGTCATCCAATTGCCAAAGAGTGGGGGTGTAGGTGAAAGTGCAAATTCCGCCGGTTGTGCCCTCCCCGAACGGGAATCGTTGGCTTCCAGTGGGATTGCCACGAAAATCAAAGTAGTTGACATCCACATGTTTGACTTGCCAAATTCCACCCTGAAGCATTTTCAGGTTGGATTCAGTTTGGTCAGGCGCGACGATTTCAGGCTTGCAAGCTGACAATCCGATGAGCAGGAGGAGGAGAGTGTAAACTGGCCTTTTCATGGTGAGGGTTGATTGTTTGCTTGAATTTAGGTCGTCAATTTGGTTTGTGCAAGGCTTGGCGTTGGGTGTGAGATGTAATTGTGGGATGATGATGACTACATGAATTCTTAAAAAAAATCAAAATGGAGGAAGCTGTGGACAAGTGGTTTGGTCTTTCGCGGCCTTCCGATTATTTTAGAGAGTTGGATCGTGATTGTGTCCAACGGGAAATATTTGGAAACTGATTAGAAAGATTATGGGGTTCAAACACTACGCAACGAAAATCGGGTTGTTTGCCTTGTCCTTGGCGGGGGCTTTTTCCCTTCAGGCTCAGGTAAATCTGAACGGCAGGATTGACGAGATCGGGGAGTTTTCTACCCGTTACAACGTCCCATTTACCATGCCGGATGGTATCAAGTTGATGACGGACATGTACCTGCCCATCACGCAGGACTGCATGATTGTGGACATCTCTTTGCCCTTGCCTGATCTGCTCGGTGGCACCCAGGTGATTCCTGTGGAGTTGATTCCGAACCGTACCCAAATCATGATGTACGATTCCATCGGAGGCCAACCCAACCCCAATCCATATCAGTTGCCAGCCGTGTTTACGAGGACACCCTACAAAAAGGCTGGGGACCCGACCGGGCAGTACGTCTCCTTGTTCGGATATGCAGCCTTCATGCAAGACATGCGGGGCAGATACGAAAGTGAGGGCGTTTACATGCCGATGTATTCCGACAGTTGGGACAAAAACCCTTACCACCCCAATTATGGTCACGTTTTGGACGTGACGCCATTGAGTGACCCTCGGAATGGCAATCGTCATGAAGATGGTTATTACTCGGTCCGCTTTTTGGCCGACAGTTTGACCCGCGACTATGGTTCGC
>Ga0209990_10001853_pt1 | contig 17345 bp, 16 predicted proteins | sample NOAtaG_6_FD_187304 | JGI IMG/M metagenome (GOLD analysis project Ga0209990, IMG submission 187304) | Freshwater lake microbial communities from Lake Erie, under a cyanobacterial bloom - NOAA_Erie_Diel5S_2200h metaG (SPAdes) (version 2) | ecosystem: Environmental > Aquatic > Freshwater > Lake ...
TCGATGACGGCGATTTAATCCAAATTGAACGCATTACCCAGCAGGCCGAAGGGCCACAAGGCCCGGTCTATGATCTGGAACGGGATAAAAACGGTCCCCATGGGGCAATCATGCGCTATAATCTAAACGGACAAACCCTTGGCAAGCCATGAACACCAGCAATAATACGCCGGATCAAAAGTTACTTTTTTATGGCGGAAGTGTAGGTGCCTTCCTGCCCTTCGGGATTTTTGCATTCGGTGTAATCGCCATTGCCCTTTCCGGGGCACCCGACGAGCGGGGCTTCTGGCCCGTTTTACTCGCTGCCCTCACTGCCGGCATGCTCCTGGCCAAAGATCGCAAAGCGTTTAGCGAAACGGTCATCGCCGGAATGGCCCAGCCGATCGTGATGATTATGCTCATGGCCTGGATGCTGGCTTCTACCATCGGCACCCTCATGTCTGCCACGGGCTTTGTAGAAGCGCTCACCTGGCTCGCACGCCAGCTTCACCTTTCCACCGCAGGATTTACTGCTACCGCTTTTGCCATTTGCTGCGTCATCTCCCTTTCCACGGGTTCCAGCTTCGCTACTATCCTGATTGGCGGCCCAATCCTATATCCTGCCGGAGGCCTGCTCGGGGCAGACCTTCCACTGCTGGCTGGCGCTATCCTCGCAGGAGCTACTTTTGGAGATTTTTTCGCCCCCATTTCCGATACGACGATCGCCAGTGCGCTCAGCCAGGAAGCGGAGATCGGGCCTACCGTCCGGAGCAGGCTGCGCTATATCCTGCCGGTCGCGGCCCTTGCCCTACCCGCTTATTATCTGCTGGGCAGTCAGGGCTCCCCTTCTCCTGTAAGTGCAGAGGCGCTCAAAGGTAGTCCGGATGGCCTGCCGATGCTCCTGGTTCCCGTTTTTATCATCGCGTTATTCGTCCGGGGTACCCACCTCCTCCAGGGCCTGTTGATTGGCCTACTCGCAGGAACCCTGCTCGCATGGACCCTCGGGCTGCTCCCAACAGAAAAAATCCTTTCTCTCGATCCAAAAAATTTCACTACGAAAAGCTTTGTTATTGACGGAATCAACCGCGCCACCGGAATCAGCTTCTTTACTATCCTCCTCATGGGCCTGGTCGCCACCCTTCAGGCAAGCGGGCTTGTGGACCGCCTGGTAGCGTTCGCCAACAAAAACAGCAATACCCCACGCAAAGCTGAAGGCTGGATAGCCGCTACCACCAGTGTGGCCGTCCTCCTCACCACCCATAGTATCGTCGCTATCCTGATGGTAGCCGATTTCGTGCGCAAATCCGGAGGGCAACAAGGCATTGACCCCATTCGGAGGGCCAACCTGCTCAGTCTGGTAGTTTGTGTATTTCCGTTTCTGCTGCCTTACTTTATCCCCGTCATCCTCATGGCCAATACCACGAACAGCGGCGCATCTTTAGGTATCCCTTCTGTAGCGCCCCTGCAAGCCGGACTGTACAATTTCACCGCCTGGGGCCTCGCTGTGATGACGCTTGGAACCTTATTATGGAACAAAAGAAAATAAACCGCTATGGCCGACCATACGCCACTCCGCCCGGATCAGTTTGAGCTTTACGACCTTACCATCGTCGTCGAACAAATCAATGGGCATTGTACCTGTAATATGCGCATCGGGGACTGCTTCCACCTGCGCGGCGGCAAACTGTCCCTGCCCGACGGCGCCGACTTTTGCCTGTATGCCCTCCAGTCTGCCATCCCCCTGCTGCCCGCCAAACAACGCCGCAACCACCCCGCAGACTGGATGGAGACCGATGCACGCGTCACCTGCCCCGACCCCGCCTGCGGCCTCATCCTGCGCATTGACCGCGAAAATCTGCGGGTGCTCAATCACGATGATGTGAGTCCAATACCCTGGGAGGAGTGAATCGCTTTTTTGGTTTGAGGGGTAAAGATATCCTACTGATTTTTCAGGTTTTTTGCCTAAATTGTTTGCTTATTATCTGACAATGACATGAAACTAGCACTCCGAAAACTCCAAAACGCCCTCAACCCGGCATATCGAAAACAGACTGTGAAGCGCGAAGAAATGGAGGTCTTCAAGCACCATCTGCACGCACTGCTCGGGCATATTAACCCCGATGAAAGCGAAGAAAATGCCAAAGGACATCTCAGCACCTTTCTAAAGGGTGCATTTTATGGCAGCAATTTCCTTATCGCTACCAAAGAACGCGCCGACCTTGTCATCCATAATGGTCCCAAAGCGGATAGCCCGGAATTTTAGTTAAAAAATATTTTTTATTAACCTTTCTCGTTAATAATATCCATTTTTGCAATGGAAATAACTTTCAAGAGTAAAAAACTTGAAAAGCAATTAACTGACCCCAAAGAATTAACAAAAGCTTTTGGACAGTTAGCTCGAAAAGTTACCCAAAGGCTTAAAGACCTGGCCGCTGCAGATAATTTATCCATAATGCGCAGTATTCCTGCCACAAAATGCCATGAACTAACAGGCAACCGTAAGGGCGAACTAGCCATTAATGTTTCTGGCAATTATAGAATGATTTTTGTACCAAATCATAACCCCATACCTAGAAAAGATGATGGGGGATTATATTGGGAAGAAGTCACAAAGATTCAAATCAATGAAATCCAGGACTACCATTAAAACAAACAAGGTGGCAACAAAAATTGAAATGGCCAAATCCTTCCTTTCCCCTCCAGGTGACACCATTCAGGAGCATATTGATTTTATTGGTATGAGCCAGGCCGAATTAGCCGAAAGAATGGGAAGGCCCAGAGAAAAAATAAATGACCTCATAAAAGGCAGAGAACCCATCACGACAGTAACAGCTTTTCAATTAGAGAAAGTACTGGACATTCCTGCAAGCTTTTGGTTGAACAGAGAAACAACATACCGCCAAGAACTTTATGCGTTACAACAACAAGAAAATTATGAAAAACAAAAGGAATGGTTAAATAAATTCCCTATCAACGCGATGCGAAAATCAGGTTGGCTACCTGATACCAAAGAACTACCTGTCTTGATGGACAATTTGCTAAAATTCTTTTGTGTGGCATCACCAGCCGAATGGGAACGAATTTATGTAGATGAGGAAGTTTCCGTTGCGTTCAGGATTTCACTGGCGCACGCACAAAATCCACATGCCATTTCCGCATGGTTGCGAAAGGGAGAAATGCAAGCAAAAGAAATTGATCTGGCTCCATTTGATAAAGAGCAATTCAAAAAAACGCTGTCAGAAATCAAAGAGCTGGCATTTCTGTCCCCCCCCGATTATATCCAGCAGCTTCAACATATCTGCGCCAGGTGTGGTGTTGCGGTAGTGTTCACCCCAAATCTGCCTAATGCACCCATAAGCGGAGCTGCCCGTTGGTTTCACCACAAACCTATTATTCAATTAGCAGGGAGATACAGAACCAACGACCATTTCTGGTTTACCTTTTTCCATGAATCCGCGCATATTATTTTGCACGGCAAAAAGGATATTTTCCTGGAAAATGTAGAAGGGGCTCAAACAGACGAGGCAAAAGAAAAAGAAGCCGATACTTTTGCTGAAAATATTTTATTGTCGGAAAGGCAACTGCAGGAAATAAAAAGTGTCAGCCCTTTGACTGAAGATTTGATTCATGAATTTGCCAGAAGATTCCGAACCCCCGCCGGCGTTATTATCGGAAGACTGCAACATTCAGGCGTTATTAAATTTAATACGGGTAATGGCTGCAGACAAAAAGTTGACTTATTCAGCTAAATATAAAATGAACACCAAACCAGCGCTGAATAGGGAAAGGATAGAAATTGCCATTTTCCCAAAAACCCCATAACGAACGAGGGGCCTACGAGACAAATTCGCAAAGCGAATTTGTCTCGTAGGCCCCTCGTTCAAAAATTCGTGGGCGCAGAAGGATTCGAACCTCCGACCCCCTGCTTGTAAGGCAGGTGCTCTGAACCAGCTGAGCTATGCGCCCTCTATTGAAGCGAATGCAAATGTAGGCGAGTTTTTGGTTTCAGGCAATATACATGGCCATTTTTTTTAAAAATTTTACCGAATCCGAAATACTACTGCAACGTCCCTGCGTATTCCCGGTAAATCACAGCCAACACCAACTGCCCTACAATGCGGATCGTATTGGGGTCTATGGACTCCAGGGTATCTTTGTCGGTATGCCAATGCGCCGGAAAACCCGTAGGTGTATCCTGAGGGCGGCTGATAATATCAATCATCGGAATCCCTGCAATCGTATTCACAAAATAGTGGTCGTCCGTGACCGCACTGACCTGGTCGTTGACGAAGAGGTTGCCGTACCCCATATTCTGGGCCAGGGACCAAATCTTGTTGACGACCGGAGCAGCGTATTGCAGCGAAATCTGTTCTTTGCCAAAGCGCGCCCCCTTCCCGCCGACCATATCGAGCAGAATCCCGTACATGGGTCGGCTGCCCGAGGTATAATGCAGGTTGCGCGACCAGTGCTGTGCGCCCATACCCCAGGAATTCATGTCATTACCATTGTCCTCGCCATAATCTTCTACATCGAAGAAAACGATATCCACCCCAAAATCTAAAGGGGCCTGCTGCAATTGCCGGGCTACTTCCAGCAATACCGCAACGCCACTTGCCCCATCATCGGCCCCCATTACCGGTTTGGACTTATCCCCCGTATTCAGGGGGGAATCGGAAATGTGCCGGGTATCCCAATGCGCAGCCAGCAGAATACGCCGCTCCTCTTCGGGGCGGTACTGCGCGATGATATTCGTTGCTTTCAGGTTTTCGCCGGTATAAGCCTTTACCGTAAAATCCTGGCGAATCACTTTTGCACCAAAAGCTTCCATCTGCACAAGCAGCCAATCCCTACACTGCCGGTGTCCCTCGGTATTGGGCACCCTCGGGCCAAACTCGAGCTGTTTCGCCAAATATACCATGGCGCTATCCCGGTCAAAACGGGGGACCTTCACCGCTGGTGCTTCCTGAGTACCCGCCGGATCTACCTGACGGGTTTCCGAACCTGCCTTTTTACAGCCGGAAAAAAAAGCGGCCGCGAAAAAGGCATATACTGAAAAAAAGATCAAATGCTTGCGAATCATAGGTTTTAAGCTATTCGTTTACATAATTTTATACCTGATATGGCTTTTGGTTTTGTGTAAAAAGTATGGGGGTGTCCGAAAAGCATTCTGCCGCCTTCGGCGGCAGAATAGGATTTTTTAGAGCGCTGTTTTCATTGATTTTGCTTTGCAAAATCAATGAAAACAGCGCTCTAAAAAAATATTTTGCGGCGTAAGCCGCCAAAAGACGTGTGAGACGGCCTTGCTAATGCTTAAAATGCTGCCAGCCCTGCGCTTCAATTTTATGCAAATTTCCTCCTTTTGTATGAAGGTGCACCCCGTCTTTTGCCTCCACAATTTCTCCCATAATATAAATATCGGGCAGAAAACGCACCTTATCCACATCTTTGGGGGAAATCGTAAACAGCAGTTCATAATCCTCTCCACCGCTGAGAGCACAGGTGATGGGGTCCAGATGGAACTCCAGGGCCTGTAACTGTGCATCGGGGTGGATAGGCACACCGCTCTCCTCTATATACGCACCAGTACCCGATTGGTGGCAGATGTGCAGCAAATCGGAAGCAAGACCGTCGGATATATCAATCATCGCCGTGGGGACAAGCTGGTTTTGCCTGAACATTTCCACCATATCCCGTCGTGCCTCTGGTTTGAGCTGTCTGCCAATCAGATAATCTTTTCCCTCCAAAGCGGGTTGAATACCCGGATTAGACAAAAAAAGCTGCTTCTCCCGCTCGAGGATTTGCAGCCCCAGATAAGCGGACCCCAAATCGCCGCTCACACAGACCAGGTCACCGACCTGTGCGCCATTGCGGTAAACGACTTTTCCCTTCTCCCCCTGTCCAATTGCCGTAATACTGATGAAAAGGCCCTTCTGGGAGGAAGAAGTATCTCCGCCTACCAAATCTACACCATAGCGCTCACAGGCAAAACGGATACCCGCGTAAAGCTCCTCCATCGCCTCCAGGGAAAAGCGGTTGGACAACGCAACGTTCACGGTAACTTGCTTCGGCAGGCCATTCATCGCATAGATATCGGAAAGGTTGACCACTACGGCTTTGTACCCCAGATGCTTTAACGGCGTGTACATAAGGTCGAAATGGATACCTTCCACCAATAAATCCGTGGATACCAGGGTCAGAAAGCCGTCGTTGTCAATTACTGCGGCATCATCGCCGACTCCTTTGAGGGTAGATGGCTGAACGGTTGTGAAGTCCCGCGTAAGCCGGGCAATCAGTTCAAATTCCCCCAGGGAAGAAATATCTGTTCGTTGTTCGGACATATTGCCTGGGCTATAATTTACCTGAAAAATCTTTAACGCGCTGCTTTTCGTCGGGGCCTTCATTTTCGCTGAGGGATTTTGCCTTAGCAGCGGCCGCTCCGGCACTTTTTTTATCGCCTTTTTGCAGGTAGAGTTCGGCAAGGTCAATATAATGGCCTGATGTGTTTGCTTTTTCTGCAGCCAGAATGGAAAGTGCGATAGCCGACCCGACTACGGACGCGTCACTACCATGTTGCTTAGCCGCATATTGCGCCGTTTGACGCAGCAACGACACTGGCTCACCAGCAGCACTTTTAGCAAAAAGATCCAAAGCCTTTGCATACGCTTTTACGTCCTTTTCCAGCAGTGCTTTTTCCATATCCATTCTGAAAGCAAAAGCTTTGGCCCGTTGGGGATAGTGCAGCCTCATCTTCTCTTTCGCCTCTTTGAGCAGTTCCTCGCTATTATTCGCCAAAGCCTTATCTGCGGTCTTCATGCAGGCATTATAAATCCGCTCGCTGACGGCCGGCTCCGGAAATAGTACGGCAATACCCTGCCGGTTTTGGACAAGCAGGTCGAAGATGCGGGAGTCCGCTTCCTGTAACGCCTCAAAAATAATTTTTCTATTGATCTCGGTAGTCAGGTCTTGCTGGCCACGCAGATACTCGTTCGCTACTTTAAGACTGGATTTGCCCGACTGGTTCAGCCCTTTGATATATTTATACACGACTTCGGGGCTTCGGTCCCCTTTTTCGTAGGCTTCGGTGATGCTGGCGCTGTTCCCTGAATTGGCGAGTACCGACTGCCCAATCCGGATAAAAGATTCTATTTGCTGGGCCCCAACGGTTTTTTTCAGTACCTGTCCATCGGGAGCAATATAATATAGTGTCGGATATGCGCTGACGGGGTAAGTTTCCTGAAAACGCAGGCCTTCCGCCTGTTCCATATCAATTTTCATATTGATGAATCCGGCATTATACACCTCCCCGACCCTGTTATCGGTAAACACTGATTTCGACATCACCTTACACGGCCCGCACCAGGTCGTAAAGGCATCCACAAAAATCGGTCTATCCTCAGCCTTGGCCTTGGCCAGCGCCTCTTCCCAGGTACCCTTAAAAAATGTAATCCCTTGCGAGAAACCGCCGACCAGGGCAGACAAGAAAAATATTACCGACATCCATTGTTTTTTCATTGTCCCTAATTTTTGCAAAACTAATATTTCTTTTCCGGCATGGCAAAAGCCCTATAAAATTTAGGCCTTAACCGCCCCGCTACTTCAGAAAACGGCCGTTTTGAGGATTTCCTCGTAATACGCTTCGTACTTTGGAAGGATAATGGAGATATCGTGGCGCTTTGCCTGCGCCAGTGCATTTGCCCTGAATTTCAAGAGGACATCTTCATGGCTCAGGATATAGACTGCATTGGCAGCCATTTCTTCCACATTGCCCACATCGCTAAGAAAACCCGTTTCTCCGTGGATATTGACTTCGGGGATACCGCCGGCGTTGGAAGAAATGACGGGTACTTCACAGGCCATGGCCTCGAGTGCTGCGAGCCCGAAGCTTTCGTTTTCAGAAGGCAGGAGGAAGACATCGGCCACGGCCATAAGTTCTTCGATCGCATCCTGTTTGCCCAAAAAACGCGTGTCGCCCCAAAGGTTCAGTTCACGGCATAAGGCCTCAGCATTTCTCCGCTCCGGCCCATCGCCGATCAACAAAAGCTTAGAAGGAAGCTGCTGATGTACTTTTTGAAAAATCAGGACGGTATCCTCTACGCGTTTTACCTTCCTGAAGTTCGAAACGTGGATTAGGATACGCTCTCCATCCGGGGCGATCGCTTTTTTGAAATGATCTTTATTGCTTTTGCTAAAGCGTTCAAAATCAATAAAATTATGGATGACTTCTATTTCCTTATTGATATTGAAGTATTCATAAGTTTGCTCCCGCAGGCTCCTGGAGACAGCTGTGACTCCGTCCGATTTATTGATGGAGAACTCTACGACTGGTGCAAAAGCCTTATCGTTGCCTACCAGCGTGATATCTGTACCATGCAGGGTGGTGATTACCGGGACATAGCGGCCTTGCGTCAGCAGGATTTTTTTGGCGATATAGGCTACCGTCGCATGGGGGATTGCGTAATGGACGTGGAGCAGGTCCAGGTTTTCGTACTTGACCACATCCACGAGTTTGCTCGTCAGTGCCGTATCATAAGGTGGATATTCGAAGAGTGGGTATTCGTCAGTATCCACTTCGTGATAGAACACATTTTCCTGGAATGTCGTGAGGCGGGCGGGTCTTTTATAGGTAATGAAATGAATTTCATGCCCTCTTTTGGCAAGGCCGAGCCCCAGCTCGGTCGCTACCACCCCGCTACCGCCATACGTCGGATAACATACAATTCCAATTTTCATAATCAGACACCAGTAACGCCATCTTATCAATCCCGAAGCAACAAAAGCTTTTCCGTCCGCGACTTCCCACCCGAGCTTATCCTTATGAAATATGCGCCCGGGGGATAATCCCCAAGGTCAATTTCACGGCGCAGGTAGTCCGTATCCGGGAAACGAATATTCTCAAGGACCTGGCCTTGTGACGAAAACATTTGTAGTATAACCCCGCTTTGTCTTTCCTCAAACTTGATTTCCAACAATGCGGTATTCGTGGTGGGGTTGGGGAAAAGCGAAAAAGCTGCCAGTTCAAGCACCTGGTTGGTTCCGGTGACGATCGTAGCAACAGAATCGGTACAACCCGATTGATCGGTAACGGTTACCCTGAACGTACCATCTCCCGGGATGGGAACAACTGCCGCATTCCCACCGATATTCCAGTTGTAGGTAAATGGGCCTGTACCCGCCCCACTGACCACCGTTGCCGTCCGGGGCTGTACGCCCGGCGGGCTGATTTTAATCGAAAGGTTTAGGGAAGGCGGGCAACGCACGACCTGGATATTGTCCAGATCAAGGAAGTAATCGCCACTGCCCCAGATACCCTGGAAGCGCACCCGGATATATTTCCCTGCAAAAGCTGCAAGGCTTACGTACCTTTTCTGCATGCCAACGGATGGCGTGTGGTTTTGCGCGTTGACTGTGAATATGGTCGCGTAGGTACTACCGCAATCTGTGGAGACCTGGACTTCCAGACGGTCATTGGGCCCCAACACAGTCGGGCGGGTCGTACTGGCTAAGAAATCAACAAAGCGATATTCAAAAACCAGGTTATCGCTTTTTGTGACCAGGCCAAAAGCTGGGGAGGCAATTTGCATCACCCTGTCGTTGCCGAAGAGGTTATCTGAAACAACCAGCGAAGGCGCGTTGCGGTTTCTCCCGACTACGAGGTCAGGATCTGCGGACCAGCCATTTGGTATTGTGCCACGTTCAAAATCTTCATTCAAAGGGATGGGCAGGATACTCAGAAAAGAGAAGAATATCGTATCGTTGGAGGCCGTACCATCGCCACCCTCCACCCATGCCCGGATATGATACTCACCGGGGTTCAGCGAGCTGAAAGCGGTGTTGAATGCATAGTCCTTCTGTTGCCTGGGTGCCAGGACAAAACCAGGAATCGTTTCTCTGACTACGGAGCCGTTGTTGATCTGATAAGCTACCTTTAAATTAGTCGTTACCGTATCCCCGAGGTTGCCAATACTCAGCACTACTTTATCGGCATCACTACCACAAGCCGCAGTCACGTTGTTGCGCACACGTACCGCTGCAAGGTCGGCGGTGGGCACAGCAATCCGGATATTATCCAGTGCGACACCTTCGAACCGCCTCGAAAAATCCGAGCGGAGGACGAAACGCAAACGCACGTCCTTTTTACCGGCCGCACCGGGAAGGGGATGTGCCGCAACAAACCACCCCTCGCCTCCACCATTACCCGACCATACCTGGCGATCGGTATTGTTGTACCAATTGACGCCCGTAGCGCTATTGCCCAAAAGCGACCAGGTAACCCCTCCATCTGTGCTCCATTCCACCCATGACCCATCGCAACAGGACTCCATATCGGCACGCATGGCAAAGGAGAGCGTAGGGTCTTTCGCTACGCTGCTGAAGTCAAAACAAGGCGACACGAGGAAAGAAAGTTCATTGTCGTTATACCCCCCTTTCAGCACGGTCGTCCACGCCCGGCTTCCACTAAATGCCCGGCTGAGGCGCTGCCCCCTCGGAATCCCCAGGCCCCAACTGCTGTTGGACCCGTTTTGCGCTGCATACCAGCCCGTGAAACCAGCATCGAGGGTAGTAAAATACGGCAGCAAGGCAATCGTTGGGGCATGTACGACCAGAACACTGCTGGTATCATTCCGCTTTAAACTATCTGCTTTAAGTTCAGTCCAGGACTGCACTAAATATTCCCCCGGCGCAGAAAAATTAAATACCTTGTCGAAAGTGGCCCGCCCGGTACTGTCCATCCCAATGACGCCGGTAAATAGTCCGTCCTTCGGCCGGTCAACACCTGCCACCTGCCCATTGACGGCATATCCAAAGGGGATTAGCGACTGGGGCGTACCGCCATAATTCGAAATCCCCACTTTGACGCTGTCCACTCCAAGACCGCACCCACTTTCCGGTGCTGTCACCCCCGAAACCCCAACGTCGTTGGCCCATCTGGTCTTGAACCGGATCGGCCCCACAGCTTTGCTCGTATCCCCCTTTATAGCACACCTTACTGACAAATAGACATCGTAACCCGTATTTTCACGAAGCTGGAAAATCCTCGTCGAAGTGCCGAGGACACTGATTTTACGGCCTTTGCCCGGCGTAAACCCGACAGTATCAATTTCCAGCAGGTACAACCCGGCAGGATCTGGCGCCTGCCAGCTTATCGCCACGTTGGAAGCCCGCACCTCGTCAATCTGGATACCCGGAACAGGCGCTACCGGGCAGGAAGGGCAAGTGACTGTATCCCGGAATAACTGTCCCATAGGAATAAATGGGCCGCTAACAGTATATGCAAGCTTACCCTCCGGGTCAAGCAGGTCGAAAGCCACCCCGTTATTATCGGTACCTGGCAAAAAATGCACGCTAAGGGTGTCATTATTGAATACACTGATGAAAAAACGCTTCTGTGCGCCAAAATCGGGAGAATATGCCGTCGAACGCCCATTGATCTGCACTTCCAGTACAGCCCCGTTCCAGCCCTGCCCAAACGCATCCTTTAATTCCAGGGTATAAATACAGGGCAGGCCCTGTGCAAGGCCAAAAATGGGTAAAAAAAGACCAAAAAGTGCTGCTTGTAATGTTTTTCGGAAATTCATATCCGTTGTTTTTTTACAAAATTTGATGCGTCTCAACCATAGCTGGCTTTGGGGCTTAAAAGCGCCAAACGCTGCTAAAAATAACAAAATTATCCGTTTTGATCCCTTAATGTTTTTGCCAGGGCTAAATACCTGCAGACCATATACCAACAACCGTTTTTTCATTTTGATGCACCATACCAGTTTTTTCTTGCAGGCAATCTTATCTACCGGGAAAACCCGCAGTCCTGACTCCATCACAAACAACAGATGAACCATTGTACGGGGTTTCCACAAGCTAAAAACTGTTCTTTTCCCCACCACGCTGACCCGCCGCAACAAGTCTGTTGAACCTTTTCAATATCGTGCTGTTTACCCTCTGACTTATTGGATTTGTCACAATAATCAGATTGGGCCAAATATCGTTCTTTTCGCCCATACCATACCTTTTTTCGGTCGCGTAGCCCGGCTATGTTCCCTCAAAAAGCCTTGGTATGAACAAAAAAGAGCGCATTGCTCCCACTTCGCTGACCATACACAACAAGTCTGCCGGGCATTTCCGCTGTTGCGAAAACACCCCGGCTCTTTCATCTTTAGTAATCATTTTGGCAGGCATACTAAACAGCCCCATCAAAACAAAAAGCCTTCATTGGCGAAATTGTCAAAAAACTTGGCAAGCCCTTATTATTGACCGTACTCAAATTCCGGACTTGTGGCGATTTATTCGATCAAAGATTTGGAAAAGCTCTCTGGCATAAAGGCTCATACGATACGTATTTGGGAACAACGCTATAAGATTATCCACCCTAAGCGTACCCAGACGAATATCCGGTACTACGAGGACGATGACCTGAAGCTGTTACTCAACGTCGCGCTGCTCAACCGGCACGGCCATAAGATCTCCAGGATTGCACAAATGGAAAAAAATGAACTTGCAGAAAAAGTTGCCGAAATCTCTTCTGTAAACGACCTTTCCGGCACCCAGCTCGATGCCCTCACTATTTCCATGATCGAGATGGACGAGTTCAAATTCGAACGCATCGTGACTGCTAACATAGCACAAATCGGGTTCGAACGCACCATGATGGAGGTAATCTACCCATTCCTCGACAAATTGAGCATCCTGTGGCTCACAGGCTCTATTAATCCTGTACAGGAAAACTTTATCAGCTACCTGATTCGGCAGAAAATCATCTCGGCAATTGACCACACCATCTGTGCCTCCTCCGAAGAACAGCGCAAATTCATCATTTACCTGCCGGAAGGGGAACGGCAGGAGCTCAGCATCCTGTTTATGCACTATCTGCTGAAATCCCGGAATAACCACGTGATTTACCTTGGACAGGACATATCCATCCAGGATCTGAAGGATGCCTTCAAAATACATGCGCCGGACTTCATTTTCACCATGATTACCGAGTCCTTTGCTAAAGAATCCGTTCAAACTTATGTTGAAAAGCTATCCGGCTATTTTCCTTCCTCACGTATTCTGATATCTGGCTACCAGGTCATCGCCCAGGGCGTACAGCCTCCTCCCAACGTACAGATCTTGCACAGTCTGGAAGAAGCCCTCGCTTTAGTAGCATAACCTCATGCTCCTGTGTTGTATTTACTTTTCCGTAATAATATCATTATCAGCGTATTTTCCCCACCATGCCGATCTATCGCGACAAGTCTGTAGGCAAAAAATTATCTTCTAATTTGCCCTTTTCTTAGCTTTGGGGAAAAAATACTACATGAGTAAGTTTCGGAATTTCGTTAGCCTGTTCATCCTGGCCTTCAGTTTATTCTCCTGCCCTTCCGGCAGCAATAATTATTCTGCCCATCGTTCTGGCTACAAGCCTGATTCAAAAGCTGTTGCTTACCAGATTTACCCAATGCAAAGCCAGTTGTTTTTCTCCGTTTATCCACAAATCCAGGGAGCGCCCGCTTTAGTCCGCGCTAATATCGAAAAAGGCACGCTCTATGCTGAGGGCGATGAACTGCGCGGTGGCGAAGTCGCTATTAATATGGGAGCCCTTACCCTCGAAATGCCGGAAGCGCTGCCCGACAACACCAATCTGTCCGATCTCAAGGGAAAGAATATGTTTGGGACCGCTGCTTTTGGCGAGGCAACTGCCGAAATCGCTAAAATCACTTCTGCCTTCAACGAAAAAACAGGCAGTACGCATCTCATTGCGCTAAACCTTAAGCTGCGCAAGAAAAATCGCGGACTGCAGGTGCCTGCGCGGATTATCGTAAACAAAGAACATATCGCGCTAATGAGCGTAGGGGTGTTTAAAGTGGACTTAACCGAATGGGGGATGCGCCCGGAGGGCGGAGGGTGGCAAAAAGAAGCTGTACTCTCGTTACAAATCAGGGGCGATCTGCTTAAAAAATAGGATCCGTCAACCAGTCCGGCGGCCTCAGGTTTATTTACGGCACCCTAAACTGCTCCAATATGGACTTTCACCGGCTTTTTGACCTCCCCGCCTATCAAGCACTCCGCTATCCCAATCCCCGGGCCCTCAACTGGCGGTTCAAAGGAAGATGGGAAGCCTTCCCAATCGGGGACTGCCAGGAGATGGCCAACCGGATCAGCGCAGCCCTGTTGCGGCAGGGTTGTGCGTCAGGTGACAAGATCGGGCTGGTGAGTAGGGCCGGCAGTCCGCATTGGCTGTTTATTGACCTCGGCATACAGCAAATCGGAGCCGTGACCGTACCGGTACATTCTGCCGTACTGGAAGAAGAACTACGCTATATTCTAAGCCATGCCGGGGTTAAGGCTTGTTTCACCGGGGAGCCTTCAGTCTTTGATTTCTTGGAAAATATCCGTGCCGAAATCCCCACCCTACAGCATTTATATATGATCGGCCCCGACGAGCGCCGGCCCTCTTCTGCTACCTTCCTGCTCAGCCCTGCCACAGCGCAACTGGATCAGATCAAGACCCTCGCCGCAGGGGTTAGCGAAGAAGACCTCGCCACGATAATATATACCTCCGGAACCACCGGATCCCCCAAAGGTGTCATGCTCTCGCACAGGAATATGGTCAGCAATATCAAATCTATTATGGCCCTGCTCCCGATCAATTTTGAAAAAAGAGTGATCAGTTACCTGCCCATTACCCATATTTTTGAGCGCATGGTGGTGTACACTTATCTCGCAGCGGGTGCTGCAGTGTATTTTGCAGAAAGTACCGAACGGCTCTGGATGAACCTCCGCGAGGTGCGGCCTAATTACTTCACTGCCGTACCCCTTGTGCTCGAACGTTTTTACAGGCACCTTAGTCAGGAAACCCAAAAAGCGCCGCTGCTGAAGCGGAAAATCGGGGAATGGGCCCTCCATCTGGCAGATCGTTACCAGGAAAACCGACCCGGCCTATGGTATAAAATCCAGCTTCGGCTTGCAGATGCCCTGGTGTTCAGTAAATGGCGGAAAGCACTCGGCGGCGACATCGAAGGTATTGCGGTAGGCGCTGCCGCATTGGCCCCTGAGCTGGGAAGGGTTTTTTCGGCCGCAGGCATCAAAGTCAGGGAAGGATACGGGCTTACAGAAACCGCTCCGATCGTTGCTTTTAACCGATTCGAACCAGGAGGCGTACGCTTCGGTACCGTCGGCATCCCTATTCCGGGAGTAGCGGTCCGTATCCATGACCCAGATGCACAAGGCGAAGGGGAAATTCTGGTGCGTGGTCCTAATGTGATGATGGGCTATTTTCAGGACGCCGCCGCTACGCAAAAAGTACTCGATGCCGATGGCTGGCTTTGGACAGGTGATATCGGACAAATCGTCCACAAACGCTTCTTAAAGATCTCCGGACGAAAAAACGAAATATTTAAAACCTCGGCAGGTAAATTCATTGTGCCGCCCGTGCTGGAGCGCATCATCAAAACATCCCCCTTTATAGATCAGGTCGTCGTCCTCGGTGCCAACCGACCGGTCCTGGGCGCACTCGTCGTGCCCGATTTTCAACAACTCGAAGCATGGTGCCAGGAAAATAACGTGCATTGGACCGCCCCCGCCTATATGGTACTCAATCTAAAAGTCCAGCGCCTCTTCGAAAGCGAATTCAAGCAGCTCAATACCCTATTGCCCTCTTTTGAACAGATCGGCACCTTCCATCTGCTCCCCCTGCCCTGGGGCGAATCCAGTGGCGAGCTCACCCCCACCATGAAAATCCGAAGAAAATTTATCGAACAAAAGTACCAGCGCGAAATTACCTCAATGTTCCAAACTAAAAAATGACCTCGTTATGCAGCCTTCATCCCTGCCTCTGAGAAAATTCTTGGCTATCGCCCTCCTGCCACTTTGCCTGCGCCTCTACGGACAGGAATGGCTGAACAACATACCACTTGATTCCTTCGGCCGGATGAGCATCTTTGATGCTATGGCCCAGGAAATGGATAGTATCCTCGATTGTCACCTGTACACCGACATGGGGCAGTTAATGAAAAAACGCACCCTGGAGGAGTATCAACCCGCCAGGATGATTATCAAAGGCATTGCCGGGCAAAAAACCATTGATGGTCCCCTTGAAATAAAAGCACGAGGCAAAACGCGGAAAGAAATCTGCATGCACCCGCCGATTAAGGTAAAGTGGAAAAAAAAATCACTGGACAGCCTCGGCTTTTCCCCCTTTAATGAAATGAAAGTCGTATTGCAGTGCCGACTCGGAAAAACCTATGAACAGTACATCTTTAAAGAGTACCTGGCCTATCGGCTATACAATATGATTTCCCCCTACAGCTACCGCGTAAAGCTCGTGCGGTTCTGCATATCCGATACGCGGGACACTTCAAAACAATTTATCAAATATGGATTTTTCCTGGAAGATGACGAACAGCTTGCCCAACGCCTCCATGGCCGCTTGTTAGAAACACCGGTGAGCAATACGATGTCTTTCGACCAGGACGCCCTCTTTCAATTTTTTGTATTTCAGTACATGATCGGCAACACCGACTGGAGCTTCGGCAATCAACACAACGTAAAAATGCTGCGGCCAAATGCAGGGAAAGTCATCCCTATCGGATATGATTTTGATTATGCCGGCCTGGTCGGCGCCTTGTATGCCGTACCTCATGAGAGCCTGCCCATCAAGTCAGTAAAGGAGCGATACTATAAAGGAACGGATTGTACAAAACAGCAGGTACAGGCGCTGAATACCTTTTTCCTCGACAAGAAAGAAGATGTTATAGCGTACAGCCAGTACTTTCCGTTTCTGGAAAAGGACGGACATAGGGAGATTGACACTTATCTCAAGGAATTTTTTGCACTCCTCGGGGGCCGATATGGCCTCGCGACAGTTATCAAAACCCTGGACTAGCCCCTTTTATGGCGAAGTACTATTCTACCGGGGGTAATCCCGCAGAGTTCCTTTGATAAAGATACACCAGAAAGGCCACTACCAACACGAAAAAGATGAAGAAGTACAGTAAACAGTATCCTTTTTGACCGGCATTTTCTACTTCAGACATTGTCGGAAAGCTTTTTTGAACAAGTGGAACGATGAATATTTCTGGGTGCAAATATGGGCAAAAAAACGGAAATTTATTTTAGAAAGGCTACACATTTTCCGATACAGCAGCGGCTTTGTACTGCTAAAAATTGTTTTAAGGGCACTATCCTCTGAGTACTTCGCTGCCGGAATTTGAACGGAGTTGTGTATAACGTTTTTTCTGGAGTGCTGTTTCCACCGATTTTGCTTCGCAAAATCGGTGGAAACAGCACTCCAGAAAATTTTCTTTCACCGCCGAAGGCGGCGAGATCTTTTCACACAACCAGCCCTGCGGGGGGCGCAGCGTTGTCTTTTTATGCAACCTGGCGCGAAGATG
>Ga0209990_10001854_pt1 | contig 17341 bp, 13 predicted proteins | sample NOAtaG_6_FD_187304 | JGI IMG/M metagenome (GOLD analysis project Ga0209990, IMG submission 187304) | Freshwater lake microbial communities from Lake Erie, under a cyanobacterial bloom - NOAA_Erie_Diel5S_2200h metaG (SPAdes) (version 2) | ecosystem: Environmental > Aquatic > Freshwater > Lake ...
CCTGAAAGTGGTTCGTTCGCGCCCGGGCCGATGTTATCGCGGTTAGCCGGAGGCCAAAAGTGACGCGACTGAATGGTCTGGGCTCGGGATCGACTGGTTGTCTGTCGCTGTCCGGACAGGTTCAGCCCCTCCCGGAGATCGCGCGGCGAAGCCTCGCGGCCAACAACCAGAAAATTTGATAAAAAATGGAAGATCGTGGAACAAAACCCGGGAGGGGGCGTGTAGGGGATGTGTGTGTAGTTTGTGACTGAGGTGGTCAGCATTTGTTGGTCACCTCTCTTTTTTTGCCTGCCTTCAATTTCGCTTCCCAACCAGAGCCGATCCGCTTCACAATCTTTATTACTCTCTTCGGTCGTGACGTTGCGACGGGGTCCGGAACTATTTGTAGGCCCTGGTGGCCAGGTTGAGGCTTCCCGGCGCGGCCATCGCGGGCCTGAGAGCCGACTTTGGCAGAAATATGGATCTATATTTCGGGTCAGTTACCGGAAATCTTTACGATAGAGCTCGAACCGTCATATTCTTGGCGGCATGAACCCATACATCCTTCTCGTGACTGGCATGATTGTCGTGATCGGCCTGATTCTTGGGCTACGGCTCCATGCGTTTCTGGCGCTGATCATCGCGGCCTTACTGGTGGCCTGGTTGACGCCGGGCGACTTGATCCATCAGTACGGACTGGCGCGAGGAATGAGTGAGGCTGCCGCCCGGCAGCTCGAGACAGCCTTCTTTGCTGATCGGGTCGCCGAAGGGTTTGGGCGGACAGTCGGACAGATTGGCCTGATGATCGCGATGGCCTCGATCATTGGCGAGGGGATGCTGCGGAGTGGGGCGGCCGACCGGATCGTCCGGACGACCCTCCGGCTGGTCGGGCAGGAGCGGGCGCCGCGGGCCTTTGTCGCGAGTGGGTTTCTGCTTGGTATTCCGGTCTTCTTCGACACGGTCTTCTACCTGGTGATCCCGCTCATCAAGGCCGTCCGGTTGCGGAGCGGGCGGCACTATCTGTGGTATATTCTGGCCCTGATTGCCGGTGGATCGATCACCCATTCGCTGGTTCCACCGACGCCAGGTCCGCTCTTCGTCGCCGCGGAGTTCAAAATCGGACTGGCGATGATGATTGGAATGGGATGTCTGATCGGCCTCTTCTGTTCGGCGGCCGGCTATCTCTTCGCGAAATGGGCCGACGCCCGCTGGGATCTGCCCCTGCGGGAGACCCCCGAGTCGCTGGCGCGGATGGAGGATCTCATGGCGCGGGATGAATCAGAGCTGCCGTGGACGTGGCTGGCCTTGCTGCCGATCATCCTCCCGGTCGTGCTGATCGCGGTCGCGGCCATCTACCCGACGCCCTTTCTGAAGGCGCTGGGAGACAAGAACGTGGCGCTGATGATCGGCGCGGCTCTCGCGGTCTGGCTCCTCTACCGCTGGGGAGCGCGTGAAGAGTTTGAGGCGGGGATCAGGGAGGCGCTGGTCGGAGCCGGAGGAATCATTCTCATCACCGGCGCCGGAGGAGCATTTGGCACTGTCCTCCAGCAGACCCACATCGGAGGCATGATCGAGCAGCTGCGTGCCTCGGCGGCGATTCTGCCGGTAGCCTTTCTGCTCACGGCGGCGATCCGCAGTTCTTCAGGATCGGCCACGGTCGCCATGATCACCACGGCGGGCGCCTTTGCGGGGATGGCCCGCCCGGAGATTCTCGGCTTTCACCCGGTCTACCTGGCCATGGCGATCGGCTGTGGTTCAAAACCGGTCAGCTGGCTCAATGACAGCGCCTTCTGGATCATGACCCGCATGAGCGGGATGACCGAGCGGGAGGGTTTGAAGACGATCAGTCCGTTGATGCTGATCATGGGGGTGGTCGGGATCATCGTGACAATGATCTTTGCCCGGCTCTTTCCCCTCATTTGAGAGGCAATTTCAACTAGCGAAAGGATCTCGTGATGGCAGACGGTGGAAATCGCAAGCGAGCGGATGAATTGAGGAGTGCCCGGTGGCTCCGTCCCGACGATCTGCGGTCGTTTGGGCATCGATCACGCCTCAAGCAGATGGGCTATGGCAGCGAGGACTATGCCGGGAAACCGGTTATCGGCATTATCAACACCTGGAGTGATCTGACGATCTGCCACACCCATTTCCGTGACCGGGCGCAGGAGGTGAAGCGCGGGGTGCTCCAGGCGGGTGGTTTTCCAGTCGAGATCCCGGCGATGCCCGTCAACGAGATCTTTATGAAGCCGAGTCCGCTCCTCTATCGCAACCTGCTCGCCATGGAGGTGGAGGAGTTGCTGCGGAGCCAGCCGATCGACGGTGTGGTCCTCATGGGGGGCTGCGATAAGACGACCCCCGGGCTCCTGATGGGCGCCTTCTCGGTCGATCTGCCCCTGATCTATCTGCCGGCGGGCCCGATGTTGCGCGGCAACTGGCAGGGGCAGGTGCTGGGGAGTGGAAGTGATGGCTGGAAGTACTGGGCGGAGCGCTGCGCCGGCAATCTCTCCACCGCCGATTGGAACGCGATCGAGGATGGAATCGCCCGCTCGCCTGGCCATTGCATGACGATGGGCACTGCTTCGACCATGACGGCCATGGCCGAAACGCTTGGACTGACCCTGCCCGGCGCTTCCTCGATTCCGGCCGTCGATGCCAACCACTCACGCATGGCCTCCGCCTGTGGCCGGCGGATCGTCGAGATGGTCTGGGAGGATCTGAAGCCGAGCCATCTCCTCTCCGTGGCCTCCTTCGACAATGCGATCACCGTCGATATGGCGATTGGCGGATCGACCAACGCGATCGTCCATCTGCTGGCCATGGCCGGCCGGGCCGGGATTCCGCTCAACCTCGGGAGATTCGATGAGATATCGCAGCGGACGCCGATGCTCGCCAACATCCGCCCCTCCGGAGAGTTTCTGATGGAGGACTTCTACTATGCCGGTGGACTCCGGGCCTTGCAGGCGCAGCTGACCGATCTCCTCGACCTGACCTGCCTGACGGTCAATGGAAAGAGTCTTGGTGAGAATATTGCCGGGGCGCGAATCTTCAAGCCGGAGGTGATCCGGACGATCGACAATCCGGTTGCCCGGCAGGGCGGCACCGCAGTGCTCTTTGGCAATCTGGCTCCAAATGGCGCGGTGATCAAGCCTACGGCCGCGACTCCCCGGCTGTTGCAGCACACCGGACGGGCGGTCGTCTTCCAGGATTATAATGACATGGCGGCGCGCATCGATGACGATTCGCTCCCTGTCGACGCCAATTCGGTCCTGGTCCTCAAGCATGCCGGTCCCCTTGGTGGTCCGGGAATGCCGGAATGGGGGATGCTTCCGATTCCACGGAAGCTGCTGCGCGAAGGGGTACGTGATCTGGTGCGGATCTCAGATGCGCGAATGAGCGGCACCTCGTACGGCACCTGCGTCCTGCACGTTTCACCCGAGAGCTTCATCGGCGGACCGCTTGCGCTGGTCGAAGATGGGGATCTGATCGAGCTCGACCTCGCCGGGCGGCGGCTTGAACTGCGAATCAGCGACGACGAGCTCGCCCGGCGGCGTGAACGCTGGGTGCGTCCGGCGCCGCACTATCAGCGTGGCTATGGGGCCATCTTCTCCGAGCGGGTTCGACAGGCGCACGAAGGGTGCGACTTCGACTTTCTCGAAGCCGGAGCCCCGACACCGGAACCTGAGATACACTGAGCGCGTATCTTTAGCGCGTCGAAGTGTACAAAAGTTGGGGGTAACTGGGAGCCCATTCCCGGATTGTTGAGTGGAAGGGAGTCGAAATGCAGTATCCAAAGACTTTGAAGAGGGTTGTCATTACCGGGGTCGGTTGTGTAACTCCGATCGGGATTGGCCGGGAACAGTTCTGGCAAGCGACGCAGGAGGGGCGGAGCGGGATCAAGCCGATCACCCGCTTTGATGCGGCAGATCTGCCGGTGCGCATTGCCGGTGAAGTGACCGACTTTGATCCGGATCAATATGTTCCGGCGAAAGATCGGCAGCACGTCTCCCACGCGGTCGCCTTTGCCATCGCCGCGGCTGAGCTGGCCTTCCGCGATGCCGGAATCGATCCGCGACAGATGGATCTGGAGGATCGGCGACAGCTGGGCATCGTTCTTGGCAGCGGCGGAGCAAGCCTGAGCTTTCTCGAGAAGCAGTATCGCTACTATTTTGCCAATGAGGCCAAGCGGGCGAGCATCTATTCGATTCCAACGGCCACTCCGGGCTCACTGGCAAGTGAGATCTCCATGCCTTTTGGATTGAAGGGCTTCAGCCATCTGGTCTCGACTGGTTGCACCTCCTCGACCGATGCGATGGCTTATGCGGCCCAGAATATTGCGACCGGGCGAATTCGTTCCGTGCTGACGGGAGGCGTCGACGCCCCACTCGCCCATAGCATTCTGCTCGGTTTCAGTGTCATGAAGGTGGTCACGACCTCCTGGAACGACTCCCCGGCCCGCGGATCACGACCATTCAGCCGCGACCGTGACGGATTCGTGCTTGGCGAGGGCGCCTACCTCCTTCTCTTCGAAGAGCTGGAGCATGCCCAGGCGCGGGGCGCGAAGATTCTTGGCGAAGTTGTCGGCTACGGTTCAACCTGTGATGCCCACCACCGCGTCCGACTTGACGAGACGGGGATCGAGCCGGCGCGGGCGATGTCGCTGGCGATCGCCGATGCCGGGATCACGATTGACGAGATCGACTACATCAATCTGCACGGAACCTCGACCGATCTGAACGACCGCATCGAAACCCGGGCGGTCAGGCTGACGTTTGGTGATCGGGCCGGGCAGGTCCCGACCAGCGCGACCAAGTCGATGATCGGCCATCCGCAGGGCGCCTCGGGGGCGGCCGGACTGATCGCCACCCTCGGTGGCATGGCTGGTGGATATGCCCCGCCCACGATCAATCTCGATGAGCCCGATCCGGAATGTGATCTCGACTATGTGCCCCATCGTTCACGGCCACTCGAGATCCGTCATGCACTCTGCAACTGCATCGGTTTCGGCTCGAAGAACTCGGCCCTCGTCGTTCGCAAATTTGAAGGGTGAGCGAAGGTTCCCGCAGCGGCCCGTCAGGGTCGGCCCTCCAGGGTCGAAATGACGGGCCACGCAGGGGGAAAGGGTGACATGCATTTGGCCAGCCTGTGGCGAGAGTTTCAGCAAAGAAGCCGCGAACCAGAACTGATGGACGGATCGGACTACGGTCGGGACGAGTACCTCGACTGTCTGGCCGATCTGCGGCGGGTCAACCGCTACCTCGGTGGTTACCGGTCGCTGGCGAGACACCTCTTCCCCTTGATCAGGGAGCAGGCGATCCGGCGGCCGGGCGAGACGATCCGGTTGCTCGACATCGGAACCGGCTCCGCCGACATTCCACGGACGGTCGTCGATTGGGCGCGTGGCGAACGGATTGCGGTGCAATTTATCGTCGTCGATATCAACCATCTCGCCGCCTGCACGGCGGCCGAGCAGGTGCGTGACTATCCGGAGATCAACGCCATCCGTGCCGATGCCCTCGCGCTTCCATTTGCGGATGGTGGAGTCGACTTTGTGATAGCCTCGCTCTTTCTTCACCATTTCGAGGATGAGTCGGCGGCGGCGCTGCTGCGCGGATTCTCGCGAGTCGCCCGGGAAGCCTTTGTGATCAATGATCTGCGTCGCCATCCACTGGCCTGGATCTCGATCATTCTGCTGACCCGCATCTTTACCCGAAACCGGCTGGTCCGAAACGACGCGGCCGTCTCGGTCAAACGTGGATTTACCGATCAAGACATCCGGCGCATTGTGCAGTTGGCTGGTGTCAGGGTCCGGGTTGTTCGCCATTTTCCATATCGTTATATAATTACAGGATCAAACAGAGATGAAGACTGAAGAGGTACTGCAAATATTTGAGCAGAATGGGGCGCTTCTGAAGGGCCATTTTCTGCTCAGCTCTGGTCTCCACAGTTCACGTTATCTGCAGTGCGCCCTGGTGCTGCAGCATCCGGCGGTTGCCGCCGCGCTCTGTGCGGAGTTGGCCGGACTGGCCGCCGCGGATGGGCGCATCCCCCGCATCGACGCGGTCATGGCGCCGGCGCTGGGTGGAATAATCGTGGCCCACGAGGTCGCCCGCGCCCTCGGAGTCCGGGCGCTCTTCACCGAACGCCAGGATGGCGGGATGAAGCTCCGGCGTGGATTCCACCTCAATCCCGGCGAGCATATCCTCGTCGTTGAAGACGTGGTGACCACCGGAGGCTCGACCCGCGAGGTCATGGATGTCGTCCGCGCCGCCGGCGGAGTGGTCGTCGGCGCCGGCTCGCTGATCGACCGCAGTGGTGGGGCCGTCGATCTGGGCGTCCCGCGCCACGCGCTGGCTGTTCTCGAAGTGCCTGTCTATCAGCCAGATGCCTGTCCGCTCTGTAGCGATGGTTCGCCGGCCATTAAACCTGGCAGTCGACCCGGCGGGCCGTCGGCCTGAGACCCGGATAAGTGGGAGAAGCGACGGATCGATGAACTACAAGGCTGTGCTCGCCTACGACGGGACGGCTTATGCCGGCTGGCAGCGCCAGCTCAAGCAGCCAACCATCCAGGCGGAGATCGAACTGGTTCTCGGGGCGCTCAACGGATCAGCGGTTGTTGCCCACTCTGCCGGGCGCACCGACGCCGGTGTTCACGCTGCCGGGCAGGTGATCAGTTTCAGACTCGATCGGGAATGGGTTCCGGCGCGGCTGCGGCGGGCTCTCAATGGAAATCTGCCCGCGGATATCCGGATCCTCACGGTCGAGCCGGTCGCGGACGACTTTCACCCGCGGTTCAACACTCACCGCAAGACCTACCGGTACCAGGTTGTCACCGCGCCGGTCATGAGTCCGTTTCTGCGGCGGTACGCCTTGCACTATCCGTTTGAACTGGATCACCAGCGACTTGCCAGCCACGCGGCGCAGCTGGTCGGGCGCCACGACTTCCGGGGCTTCACCGTTACAGACTGTGAGGCGACGACATCGGTTCGGACCGTCACGGCGGTCGAGCTCCGGCAGGACGGGGAGGTCATCGCGATAGATATCACCGGGAACGGATTTCTTCGCTATCAGGTCCGCACAATGGTGGCGGCCTTGCTGGAGTTGAATGGCGATCGCCACCGTCGCTACGCCGCCCGTGGCATCTACTCGATGGCGGCGCTGATTGACGCGGGTGAACGAAGCCTGATCGGCTCGACGGCGCCAGCCCATGGTTTGACGCTGATGAAAGTCGAGTATTAGTATCTGCAGGATGAAAGCAGGTAGACCATGAAGGAAGACTTTGCGGGGAAGGAAGACTTTGCGGGATTGATCAAGCCCGGATCACTCGAAGATAATTTGTTGGCGCGGCTCGACTTTACCCGACTTCCACGCCACATTGCCGTAATCATGGATGGGAATGGCCGCTGGGCAAAGCGGCGTCTTCTGCCAAGGGTCGCCGGCCATCGAGCCGGGGTCGAAGCGGTGCGGGTGACAGTCGATGCCTGCGCCCGGCTCGGAATCGAGGCCCTCACCCTCTATGCCTTCTCCGTCGAGAACTGGAAGCGCCCGGCAATTGAGGTCGAGGCGCTCATGACCTTCCTGAAGGAGTATCTGCGCAAAGAGATCGAGGATCTGCACCGCAACCGCATTCAGTTTCGGGCCATCGGCCGGCTTGGTGAACTCGATCCGACGGTGCAGGTCGAACTCGATGCGGCGATTGCGAAGACGGCTGGAAACGATGGCATGATCCTCAATCTGGCCCTCAACTATGGTGGTCGGGTGGAGCTGGTCGACGCCTTTCGTCGACTACTCACTGAATGCCTCGCGGAGGGACGCTCCCCGGAATCGATCACCGATCAGGATATCGCCAGATCGCTCTACACGGCCGATCAGCCCGATCCCGATCTGCTCATTCGCACGAGTGGGGAGCTGCGGATCAGCAATTTTCTGCTCTGGCAGATTGCCTATGCCGAGATCTACGTCACAGAGACTCTCTGGCCCGACTTCCGGCTCCCTGATCTCTTCACGGCCATCATCGAGTACCAGAAGAGGGATCGGCGTTTTGGTGGTCTCACCCCCTCCCAGCTGGCGGTGGTCAGCGCAAATTAGTGACGTGGCCCTAGTGGCCTTGGTAGCCCTGGTAGGAAGATCCGGAAGTCCCCGCAGGATGAATCCGGAAGGATGAATCCGGAAGAATGAATAAGGAGAACATGGCACGAGTACTGACGGCAATCGTCTTCATTCCGATCCTCATGGCGGCTTTATGGGTGGGCAGCCCCTTCTGGTTCGTCGGCTTGACCGGCGTCGCGATCCTGCTTGGGCTGCATGAATACTGCGCCCTGGGGCGGGTGGGGGGAATGCTGACCGGGTCACTCGCCGCCCTCGGCCTCATGATCGCCTTCTACCGCGGCGAGCACGGTTGGATCGCGGCAATCCTCGCCGCTTTGACCATCGTCGAACTGCTCCTCGCTCTCTGGCGGCAGCGCCAGGTCGATGATCAGTCGGAAGCTCTGCCGACGCTGGCCATCCGTCTGACCGGTGTCCTCTATCTCGGACTCCTCGGTGGATACCTGATTGGGGTGCGCATGCTCGAATCAGAGATTCCATCGCTGCCGGCAAAGCTGCTGACGCTCTTCTTTGTCGTCATCTTTGCCGGAGATACCGGAGCCTACTACACGGGGCGAACACTGGGCCGCCACAAACTGGCGCCACGGATCAGCCCGGGGAAGACCTGGGAGGGAGTTGCCGGAGGACTGGGCGGCAATGTCATCGCCGCCCTGCTTGCCCATGCGACATTCTTTCCGGAGCTGCCGGTTGGGCACGCGATCCCCCTCGCCCTGGTCATGGGGCTGCTGGGGATCACCGGCGACCTCTGCGAGTCGATGATCAAGCGCGGGGCGAAGGCGAAGGATGCTGGCCGGCTCATTCCCGGTCACGGTGGCCTGCTCGATCGCCTCGATAGCATGCTCTTCAACGCCCCACTCCTCTACTATTACGCCATCACTTTTCTGAACTGAGTTGCGGTTATGCCAGCCAAAATGACCTTGAGTTCCCACAGAAAACAGGTGGCCATTCTCGGCTCGACCGGCTCGATCGGTTGCAACACGCTGCGGGTCATCGAAGCGTTCGCTGACGAGTTTGAAGTGGCGGCGCTTGGCGCCGGCGCGAACATCGAGCTTCTCGCGGCCCAGGTTGAGCAGTTTCATCCGCGGGTCGTCTCGGTCGGGGACGCGGAGGGCGCGGAGAGGCTGCTCGCTGAACTTCGCCGCCGCCACGTCGATCCGCTGCCGCGCATCGCTCTCGGCCTCGCTGGCTTGGTTGAAGTGGCGACCTGCGAGGGAGTGGAGATCGTCATTGGCGCAGTGGTTGGAGCGCTTGGTCTCTTGCCAACCTTCCGGGCCCTTGAGCTTGGACGACGGGTTGCGCTGGCCAACAAGGAGACGCTCGTCGTGGCCGGCGAGCTGATGACCGCGGCCGCAACACGTTCGGGAGCCGAGCTCTTGCCGGTCGACAGCGAGCACAACGCGCTCCACCAGTGTCTGCGCGGGGAGAGGAGTGAGGAGGTGAAGCGGATCATTCTCACTGCTTCCGGCGGACCGTTCCGCAACGCCTCGCGCGAGGAGATCGAGCAGGCCACTCCGGCGGCCGCGCTGCGCCATCCCACCTGGCGGATGGGCGCAAAGATCACGATCGACTCGGCGACCATGATGAACAAGGGGCTCGAGGTGATCGAGGCCCACTGGCTCTTCGGTTCCCGTCCGGAGTCGATCGACGTCATCGTTCATCCCCAATCGGTCGTCCATTCGATGGTTGAACTGGTCGATGGTTCGATCATTGCCCAGCTTGGGGTGACCGACATGCGCCACGCGATCCAGTATGCGCTGACCTGGCCGGACCGCCGCCCTTCGCTGCTCCCCCCACTCGACCTGGCGGCCCTCAGCCGTCTCGAGTTCTTCGCGCCTGATTTCGAAAGATTCCCCTGTCTCCGGCTTGCCTACGAGGCTCTCCGCGCCGGCGGCACGATGCCGGCCGTCCTCAATGCAGCCAACGAGATCGCCGTCAACGCCTTTCTGGCTGATCAGATTCCATTTGGTGGGATTGCCCGGTTGATCGAGGGCGCCTGTGCTGCCCATACCCCGCAGCCCGTCCTCGATCTCGAGACGGTTCTCTCTGCCGATGGCTGGGCCAGAGCCTGGACGACGGAGAGGGTCAGCGAGATCGCGCCAGGATAGCCCGGACCCGGCCCGGGGTGGTCTGGCCCGGGAATGGCTCCGGTGCCCCCCAGACTTTGGTCTGTTCTCCCGCTCCACCTCCAATCCCCGCGAAAAGCACGGCTGGGCAAGGACTTTGACAGCTTCGCCTGTGGTGCAATACACTTGACGGGTCAGTAACGAGAGGAGATATACCGTGAGTTTTGTAGCATTTGTCGTGATTCTCTGCGCGATGATCGTCATCCACGAATTTGGCCACTTTATCGTTGCCAAGATGCTCGGGATTGCCGTTGAGACCTTTTCGGTCGGTTTTGGACCACGCCTGCTTGGCTTTCGGATTGGCGAAACCGACTATCGGTTGAGCGCCATCCCGCTCGGAGGCTACGTCAAGTTTCGTGGCGAGAACATGGAGATGTTGCAGGGGCAAAGCGAGGGATCGGTCGATGAGTTTCTCTCCCATCCCAAATGGAAGAGATTCCTGGTCGCCATTGCCGGTCCGGCTTTCAACATTGCCACGGCGATCATGATTCCGGCGATTGGAATCATGATCGGTTTTCGTGACAGCGCGGATCAGGTCCAGAAGCCAGTGGTCGGGCGGGTTGTCGCCGGCTCGGCGGCTGAGGCGGCGGGTCTGCTGCCCGGCGACCAGATCCTTGCCTACCATGGCCGCCAGAATCCGACCTGGCGCGATATCGAACTGGGGACGCTGCTGCGCCCCGAAGAAGAGGTCCCGGTGCGGGTGGCGCGGCAGGGACAGCCCCTCGATCTGACCCTCCGCCCGACCGCCCGCCAGGTGGGCAACGAGAAGATCGGCGAGGCTGGCATCGAACCCTACATCGCCCTCGACAACATTCGGATTCTCGGAGTGCGCGAAGGAATGCCCGCCGCGACCGCCGGGCTGAAGCCCGGCGATCGCATCGTCAGCCTCAATGGTCAACCAGTCAGGGCGTGGCACGAGTTCAAGGACGCCCTGCGAGGCAGCGGCGCTCCGATTACGCTCGATGTCGAGCGCGATGGCAATCGCTTCGAAGTGAAGACCACGCCGGTCTTGCAGGATGGCGAATATCGACTCGGTTTTGCTCCCGATCTCTCGGTGATCGTCAAGACCAGTTCGGTGGCCACAGCCCTCCAGTACGGATGGGACTACAACTGGATGTGGCTGCGCCTGACCGGGGTCGCCTTCCAGCAGATCTTCAGCGGACGCCGCTCGGCCCGAGACGCGGTCGGTGGCCCGGTCAAGATCGCTCAGGAGACAATGAACACCTACGAGGTCGCCGGCTGGGCCGGGACGATCAAGCTGATGGGCATGCTCAGTCTCAATCTCGGGATCTTCAACCTGCTGCCGATCCCGGTTCTTGATGGTGGGGTGATTCTTTTGATCATCATCGAGGCGCTCATGGGGCTGGTTGGCTTGACGCTGACGATGAATGTCCGGGAGCGCTTTCAACAGGTTGGCTTTGTCATGGTTCTGCTGCTGATGGGTTTTGTCTTTATCAATGATTTTGTGAACCTCGGGAGGAGCTTCTTCAATAAGCCTTCCGCTCCGGAGCAGATCATTGTGCCGACGCCAACCCCAGGCAAGTAGCCGGATCCACTCCGCGACGAAACAGGGTGATCCCGACCAGCTTTCCCTGGCTGATCGGGATCATCCTTGCCCTGGCTCATCCTGGTCTCTGAAGCAGCTCCTTCTTACCGGAACATCTCCTGTTCCGGACTGTAAATTTCGACAATCAATCTTTGGGTAGCCGGATGGATGCTCGCTCGCGGGCGCGTGATTCGTCTCGCCGCCCCCCGGGGGATACATGGCCCAGGAAGAAAAGTTTGTGCGCGGACTTGGTCTGCTCGATTCGACGATGATCGTGGCCGGATCGATGATCGGTTCCGGGATCTTCATCGTTTCGGCTGACATCGCCCGTCAGGTTGGATCGCCGGGCTGGCTGCTTGTCGTCTGGCTGGTCACTGGCGCGCTGACGCTCATGGCCTCGCTCAGTTACGGGGAGCTGGCGGCGATGATGCCCAAGGCCGGTGGGCAGTATGTCTATCTGCGTGAGGCCTTCTCGCCGCTCTGGGGGTTTCTCTACGGCTGGACCCTCTTTCTGGTGATCCAGACGGGAACGATTGCCGCCGTCGCCGTAGGTTTTGCGCGCTACCTCGGCGTCCTCTGGCCACGAATCTCCGAATCGAGCTATCTCGTCGCGCCCATCCATCTTGGATCAAAGTACGCCATCTCCCTCTCCAATGCGCAGTTGATCGGGATCATCATGATCGTCCTCCTGACCTGGATGAATTCACGCGGACTGGAGCTGGGGCGACTGATTCAGAACGTCTTCACCGTCGCCAAGACGGGCGCGCTCCTTGCGCTGATCGTCCTCGGGTTGACGGTTGGTTACCAGGCGGTGGTCGCCGGCGCCAACTTTGGCGATCTCTGGACGGTGCGCGGTTCGCTTCAGGATGTTGGCGGGGTAACGGCGGCGACCACCCTTGGCCTCTTTGTCGCTATCTGTGTCGCCCAGACCAACTCGCTCTTCTCCTCGGATGCCTGGCACAGCATCAGCTTCACGGCGGGCGAGGTGCGGGATCCACGGCGGAACATTCCGCTCTCGCTGGCCCTCGGGACCATTCTGGTTATTGGACTCTATCTGCTGGCCAATCTCGCTTATCTCGTCGCGCTGCCGTTCGCGACGATCCAGACCGTGCCGAGCGATCGCGTCGCCTCGGCCACGGCGGAGGTGATCATTCCCGGTTACGGCGCCGGTCTGATGGCTCTCGGCATCCTTATCTCGATCTTTGGGTGTAACAACGGACTGATTCTGACTGGCGCCCGCGCCTACTACGCCATGGCTCGCGACGGACTCTTCTTCCGCGCTGCGGGGCGCCTCAACAAGAATCACGTCCCGGCGTGGGGCCTGGTCATCCAGTGTGTCTGGTCCTGCGTGCTGATCCTGCCGCGAACGATCACCACGGCCGCCGACGGGACAGTCAGTTATGGAAATCTCTACGGCAATCTGCTCAATTATGTCATCTCAGCGGCCCTGATCTTTTATGTTCTGTCGATTGCCGGTATCTTTGTTCTGCGTTACAAACGGCCCGCGACACCACGTCCATACCGCGCCTTCGGTTATCCGGTGATCCCGGCTCTCTATATTTTGGGAGCGGTGACGATCGTGGCGATTCTCTTTCTTTACCAGACCGCCACGACCTGGCCCGGGTTGGCCATTGTCCTGACAGGAGTTCCAGTCTATTTTATCTGGCAGTCAAAGGCGCGACGACGTGGGATCAACCCCGAAGATGCATTCACAGAATGAGCATTCACGGAATGAAATGATAGTTGGAGGTCCGGATTCGAGCCGATCGCCCGGACAGATCCTGAGGAGGATAAATGTCACTATTCGCAACCAAGTCGATCGATCTGATCATCGCTGAGGCCAAGGAGACAGGCGAGCATACTCTGAAGAAGACGCTCGGTTCTGTCGACCTGATCATGCTGGGGATCGGCGCGATCATCGGTACGGGAATCTTCGTGCTGACCGGTCAGGCGGCTGGCAAGCATGCCGGCCCGGCCGTCATCATCTCGATGGTGCTGGCCGGCGTGGTCAGCGCATTCGCGGCCTTCTGTTACTCGGAGTTTGCCGCGAGCGTTCCGATCTCCGGATCGGCCTATGCTTATGGGTATGGCACACTTGGTGAGTTTGTCGCCTGGATCATCGGTTGGGACCTGATTCTGGAGTACGCCTTTGGTGCGGCAACAGTGGCGGTGGGCTGGTCCGGGTATGTGGTCAGCTTCCTCAAGGATCTGGGCATCAACTTTCCGCCCCAGCTGACGGTTGGCCCTTTGAATACGGTCAAACTGGCAGATGGAAGCGAAGTCAGTGGTATCGTCAATCTGCCGGCATTGCTGATCTCGGTCGCCGTGACCTGGCTCCTCATCCGGGGAATCAAGGAGTCGGCCTCATTCAATACGGTCATTGTGATGGTGAAGGTGCTGGTGGTGATCCTCTTCATCATTGCCGGCATCGGCTATGTCAACAAGAGCAACATCGGGTTGGGATGCGAGCCGGGCACAGCTGGATGCGCCGAGTTCATGCCCTTCGGTTTCCCCGGAGTGGTTACCGGAGCCGCCGTGATCTTCTTTGCTTATATCGGCTTCGACGCGGTCTCGACCGCGGCGCAGGAGGCCAAGAACCCGATGCGTGACATGCCGATCGGGATTCTCGGTTCGCTGGCGATCTGCACGGTCCTCTATGTTCTGGTCGCCGGGATCATGGTCGGTCTGGTCGACTACCGCATGCTGACCAACGCCGCGGCGCCGATCGCCGTTGCCGTCGATGAGGCGCTGAAGATGGCCCAGGGAACGACGATGGGGACCATTCTCAAGGTCTTCCCGACGATTATTAAGGTTGGCGCAGTGCTCGGACTGAGTTCGACCATGGTCGTCATGGTCATGGGCCAGCCGCGCGTCTTCTATTCGATGTCGAAGGATGGTCTGCTGCCAACCTGGGCGGCCAAGGTTCATCCCCGCTTCCAGACGCCGCACGTGACGACGGCGATCACCGGAACGATTGTGGCGATTCTGGCCGGACTGGTGCCGATCAGCCTCCTCGGTGAACTGGTCAGCATCGGCACCCTCTTTGCGTTCGTGATCGTCGGAACAGGAATCATCATCCTGCGCCGCACCAATCCGGGAATGCATCGTCCCTTCAAGGTCCCCTTCTCGCCGTATGTGCCCATTGCCACCGTCGTCTCGGCGGCCTATCTGATGAACAGCCTGCCGCTCGACACCTGGATCCGGCTGATCGTCTGGATGTCGCTCGGGCTGGTCCTCTACTTTGCTTACAGCTACAAGCACAGCAAGCTGAACGGGGCCGGGGCTACCGCGGGTTCGGTTCCCGCCGGATACAAGCCACCCGTGGCGGCGCTGGTGGGCATCGGCCTGACTCTTCTTCTGACCGTCTGGCAGGTCAACAACTATGTTGCCCACCCAAGTCTGATCGAGTATGGCATTCGACTCTTCTTCTGGATCGTCGTTGGCCTGCTGGTGATCATGCTGATGTATGGACGACGTGTCGAGCAGGGTGAGCGGAGTGCGAGCGTCCGGCAGATTGGTCTGCTCGCCTCGGTGATCAACCTGATCGTCTGGGCGGGGATCACCTACTGGTTCTTTGTCCACTACGCCGAACTCCACGGCAAGTAGACGGCACAACCAGTCGCAATCAAATGCACGGGCAAAAGTATGGGCCGGCAGTGTGGAATGTTTATTCCACACTGCCGGCCCATACTTTTCTGGCTCAGGCGGTCACGCGGATCAGATCGTCCGGGTCACCTTTTCGAGTGAGCGTGGCTTGTCTGGTGAGAGTCCGCGCTCGGCGGCGAGATAACCGGCAAAGAGCTGGGCCGGAATGGCATACGGGATGGTCGAGAGCAGCTCGTCGACCTTTTCAGGCAGCTTGATGGCGCGGGTAGCCTGCTTGCAGACGCTCTCCTCGCTCGAGACGACCAGCGTCTCTGCGCCAAGGCCATTCAGTTTGGCGAGAATCTCGCGTGAACCCTTGAGGGTCGGCCCCGGGGGCGCAATCATAAAGACCGGGAAGCGGGGCGCGATCAGCGCGATCGGTCCGTGGAGGAAGTCGGCCCCGGAGAAGCGCTCGGCGACGATGTAGCAGGTCTCCATCAGTTTGATCGAGAACTCGAAGGCGTTGCAGTAGTTGAGTCCGCGCCCGATGACGATGCACTTTTCCATGAAGGTATAGCGCTGGACCAGCTCCTGGATCTGTGATTTGAGGGTCAGGGACTGGGCGGCCAGTTCCGGGATCCGCTCGACCGCGAGGTTGGCGAGAGAGTTGCTCATGGCCCGCGCGAGCAGGTGGAAGATCAGCAGCTGACCGGTGTAGGTCTTCGTGGCCGCCACGCTCTTCTCGCGTCCGGCGTGGATCAGAAAAGTCTCATCGGTGAGGCCGGCCATGGTCGACTGGGCCTCATTGGTGATCGCCAGCGTCGTCGCCCCGGCCTTCTTCGCACTGGTGAGGACCATGTTGATGTCGACGCCCTCGCCCGACTGGGAGACGCCGATCACGAGAGTGTCGCGCAGATCCAGTTTGGATTTGTAGAGGGTGCAGACCGAAGGCGCCGCGAGGGAGACCGGGATGCCCGTCGACATTTCGAGCAGGTATCTCCCGAAGAGGCAGGCATTGTCCGAGCTGCCACGGGCGACAAGGACGATCAGACGTGGTGGTTTGGCTTTGAGCCGCGCGCCAAAGGCGGCAATCTTTGGACCTTCCCGGTTGATGGTCCGTTCGATGACCTCTGGTTGTTGTTCGATTTCAGCCAGCATTAACGACATGATTCAGGTTTATCCTCCGATTTACTGCGGTTTATTGGGCAATCGTGCGCTGACATCATATCAAATCGGCCGGGGATCGGAGAAACCGATCCGCCCACTGGCTGGAAGTGGCCGCGCGGGCGCTCAGAAATCGCGGCCACGCGGTGTGGCTTCTTTCAAGTGCTGCCGCAGTGCGCCACGGAAGAGCGAGAGTTTTTGGTGGCCGGTCACCGGAAGCTGGTCGAGCGCCGTTGCCGCGTGGCCAGTGGGATTGGCACGGCAATCCGGGGTCGTCGCGAGAACCTTCTCGTAGGCGGAGCTCGCCGCCGGGTCGAGCCCGGGAAAGAGGATGGCCGCGACCTGAGCGGGCTGATCTCCACGGGGATTCCAGGCCCGTGTGGCGGCGGAAGCGAGCCGCGGCCAGGCCAGGTACGGCGAACCGTTCAGCCGGAAGAGGAGCGGATCATCTCCATCCGCGGCGCCGGTCTCGGCGAGGTCGCGGAGTGGGGCGAAGCAGATCGAGCTCCCCGCGGGGTAGAGCGGACGGCTGCCTGGGGGAGGTTCGCTGGCGATCTGCAGTTCAACCCCGGCCGCGTCAGCCGCCCGATGCAGTTCGGCGAGGATCGCCGTGGAGAAGGTCGAGTCCCCCTCAGACTGAATCAGCACATAGCGGTTCAGGCGCAGCTGGCCAAGCATGGTGAGCAGGTCGAGCCGTTCCCGGAGTGACCACGCTTCGCCCTGCGCATCGACGATTCCACGCACCTTAGTCCGGGGCCACTCGACCCGCTCGAGATCCCGGACCAGCTCTCCGGTCGCCCCAAGCTGCCGGAGGTGGCTGATGGCAAAACTGACGGCCTCT
>Ga0209990_10001860_pt1 | contig 17310 bp, 13 predicted proteins | sample NOAtaG_6_FD_187304 | JGI IMG/M metagenome (GOLD analysis project Ga0209990, IMG submission 187304) | Freshwater lake microbial communities from Lake Erie, under a cyanobacterial bloom - NOAA_Erie_Diel5S_2200h metaG (SPAdes) (version 2) | ecosystem: Environmental > Aquatic > Freshwater > Lake ...
TCTTGATCGAGGTGGTGAAAATTGAGGACATGAAATGGGCACCATCTGAGGTGGTGTTGTCTTATCCTTTTTCTCTACCCAATAGTATTCCCAAGTTTAGTCTACGATGTAATGAGGATTTTTTGGTTTTTTTAGCTCGATTTTCATCTAGTAAGTCAAAGGATATTTTAGCTTTTCAATGCGAACGGAAGGATGATCACTGGGTATTGAGTCATTCTGCGAAATGGCAGATTGCACGACATTGGAATGATTGGGAATTGGAGCGTTGGGAAATTGATCGGCAAGGTAATATTTTATTGATCCCTGGCGAGAACAGAAAGTGTGAAATAGGACAAAGTGCTGTGGCTCCTGGGAAATGGGAATTGTATTATTATTTGTTTGATCAGAGGCATTTGAAGGAATGGGATTTATTGATAGGAGACAAACAGCTTCATGAAGCGTACTGGGCACCTTTGAATGATACTATGATGGTACTGGGAATTCTTTGTTCTTCGTTAAGTGCTGATCCAATGGAAGGATGGCTACAATACACCATTAATAGCAGAAAAAGAGAGGTGGTGAAGCAGCAATACCAGCCTTTTCTGTACCCAAAGAATGCTGAAGGGAAGTGGCAGGGTGTTGCCGTTCAACCCTCCGCTCACGGGGGATTTGTATTAATCGGAGAGCATTATTATCATACTGAGGTGAGAACCACCGATTTTCAGACCGGAAGAACTTACACCCATTGGATACAGCATTTTGATGAGATTTTTTTTCAATCGCTGAACCCCGATTTTAGTATTGAAGATTCTATTGTGATAGTGAATAAGCGGCAAGAGGTGTTGGAGGGTGAGGGTTGTTCATTTAGAAATTTTGAAAGGCAAGGCCATTGGAATTTGCAATACAATGATGCTGTAGAGAATGATCCGTTCGGTGATATTCAACGCACTTGGAATGGCCGGAAGGGGTGTATCCGACAGGTGAGTGTAGATAAACGTAATAAGCATATAAGTACTAAGTTGGTTGAGAATGAAATGTTAAAGAAAAAGGGAATTTGGGTTCCCGTGAACGGCGGCGGTGGTAATTGGGATGTTTGGTGGACGATAAATGAAATTCTTATTTGCAGAGATTAAATTTAGGTGTATATTTGCCCCCTCTCAAGGAGATGCCTGGATGGCGGAACTGGTAGACGCGCACGACTCAAAATCGTGTGTCCTCGTGACGTGTGGGTTCGATTCCCACTCCGGGTACAAATCAGAGCGAAAAACAGAGTGAAAGCTCAGTTTTGACCTCTGATTTTTTATTTTCATCTGTTTATATGCCAATAGTCCTGCTCATGTACGTGTGCAGTGCTTTACAATATCGGTCTAGATATAAATACTTACCTCGATACTCTGTCCGACATTTATGTGTTCTTTTTTCCTGATTTCGCTTTTGATGGGTAGGAGGTAGGTTTGGTGTTGGGTGTCATACCAAATGGCTGTTGGCCAGCTCGTGTTTTTGATTTGGGCGATGATGGAAAGCCTGCCCCAGCCTTGTTCCTCTCTTTTGAAATGCTTCCTTATTTCATTACTCATCTTATGGGGCACATTCACCAATACCCATCCACTGGATCTTGAATGTTGCCATGGAATGACGGTAAATGCAAAGGGTATTTTACCCAGCGTGCTGATCATTTTTAGAATCCTTGCGTATTACTTTGGTGACAGGGGAGAATAAATAATCCAAACGCGTTGAGATTTCTTTACACAAAATGCGTTTTCTATTTTTACGCAATCGAATAAATTCTTTTTTGTCCTTTCCGTAGTAAAAATGGCTTCCATCGGGCATGGCCTCTAACAATGTCACATTGGGATTTTGGTTTCTATCGTATTGCGCCAACACCAATGAGAGCGGAATATTGGAGCAAGTGGCGGCATCGGGATTGGATAGATATTGGTGCACAGCATACTGTACATCTGCAGGAAAAACACCGATTTGAAGAAAGGGACCCAGCGTTTTCTTAAAATTGGTTTTCCACTCTTCTCCATGCGGTTTGACGCTATTTTTAAACTGATTATATGTGATTAGATGTGCCAACTCATGCATTAAGGTGATGAGGAAAGCATAGGGATTCAGATTGCCATTGACCGTGATTTGGTGTTTTTCACGATCAGGTCTGACGGTGAAATCTCCATGCTTGGTAGATCGAGGTGGGGTAATATTGATGTGGTGAGGATGTTGACGCAATAGAGAACAGGCCAAAGGCACAGCATTGGCGGGAATGAAACGGGATAGGGCGGATTCTAAATCAGTAGAGGCTCTGGAAGGCATGGTCAATGCGCAGGTTGCTCAATGTGATCATCCCACTTGGGGCAGGTGTTGCATTTGGGTTTTTTATGGGTATTGCACGCCATTAAACAGACTGCTGCCAGGACAATGATCAATTTTTTCATGTACTCAAACTTGTTCACCGAAGGTAATGAATATCCTCTTAATTTTATTGGATAGAAGTTTTTTTTTACCACTATTTTTGGAACATGCCCATTTTCACTAGCATCGGAAAATTTACTGAGCTCATGATTCAGGTGTTCACCAAACCTGAGCGGTGGAAGGTGTATCCCAAATTGATTACCAAAGAAATGGACAAGATTGGATTGCAATCGGTGGGTATTATGAGTTTATTGGTCTTGTTTATGGGTGCTGTTGTGGCGGTTCAAACGGCTTCCAATATTGAAAGTGGATGGGTGCCGCGATGGACGATCGGTTACACGACACGCCAATCCATTATCTTGGAATTTTCTTCTACCATTGTTTGCCTTATCATCACAGGAAAAGTAGGAAGCAATATCGCCTCTGAAATTGGAACGATGAGGATTACCGATCAAATAGACGCTTTGGACATCATGGGAATCAATAGCGCCAGTTATTTGATTTTACCCAAGATCATTGCCGCTGTTTTTATTCTACCTTTTTTGGTGCTGTTGGCGATGTTTGTGGGTGTTTTTGGCGGGGGCGCTATTGCCATTTTGAGTGGAGTGGTTTCAATCACTGATTTTGAGGCAGGTGCACAATATGATTTTCGGGTATGGGATGTGATGTATTCTTTGATAAAAACTGTTTTTTTTGCTTTTATCATGAGTAGTGTGTCTTCTTATCATGGTTATTACACAAGGGGTGGTGCTTTGGAAGTGGGACAGAGCAGCACCAGAGCGGTGGTGTATAGCATCATCATCATCATGATTGCTAATTTCTTATTGACTCAATTACTGCTATTATGATTCGTTTGGAATCTTTACAAAAGTCATTTGGCGATCATCAAGTTTTGAAAGGAATTACGGCGGTATTTGAGCCTGGTAAAGTGAATTTTATCATCGGAAAAAGTGGAGAAGGAAAAAGTGTGTTGGCTCGATGCATGGTGGGATTGGAAGAAGTGAACAGTGGAAATATCTTTTATGATCAAGCTGAATTCACCAAAATGGATCGTTGGGAGCGTAAGCATGTGCGGAAAGATATTGGAATGCTCTTCCAAGGAGCGGCCTTGTTTGATTCTATGACGGTGGAAGAGAATGTGCAGTTTCCTATGAAAATGTTTACCACCATGACGGCTAAAGAACGCGCGGATAAAACAGAAGAAATCTTGGAGGATGTAGGATTAATAGGAAAGAATAAACTCTATCCAAGTGAATTGTCGGGAGGTATGAAGAAGCGGACTGGCTTGGCTAGGGCCATAGCGTTGAATCCTAAATACCTGTTTGTAGATGAACCCAATTCTGGCTTGGATCCCGTGACCAGTTTGATGATCGATAAATTGGTACGAGAAATCACAGATCGTTACAAGATGACAACTGTTGTGATCAGTCACGATATGAATTCTGTGATTGAAATTTCAGATGCTATTTTCTTTATCAGTAAGGGAGAGTTTGTCTGGAGTGGAGATCGAAATTCCATTTTAAAGGTCAATCATCCCTTGTTGAATGACTTTGTATTTGCTTCACAATTCATGAAGGAAATCAGAGAAAAATTTAGATAGCTTTTATTTCAACACACTCCAGCGTTCAGAGTCCAAACGGATCATGATGAAGAGCAATAATGTGAAGGCCATTAGGGAGGAGCCACCGTAACTAAAAAAGGGCAATGGAATTCCGATGATGGGGGCGAGTCCAATGACCATTCCGATATTGATCAAAAAGTGCATAAAGAAAATACAGGCCACACTGTATCCATATACTCTGGAGAAACTAGATCGTTGTCGATCAGCAATGACCATGAGGCGGATGATGAGAAATGCGTAGGTGCTGATCAATATGGTGACTCCTAAAAATCCCCATTCTTCTGCCACTGCACTGAAAATAAAATCTGTCCATTGCTCCGGTACATAGTTGTTTTGTGTCATGGGACCATCGAGCCAGCCTTTTCCAAACAATCCTCCCATCCCCACGGTGATTTTAGCCATTTCAGAATTGTAATCGGCGCCTTTGCGCTCTACGGGAAGAGAGAGCATCACATAAATTCTCTCTTTGTGATGTTTTTCCAGAATATTATCAACGATGTAAGAAACAGAATAGCTAAAGGCGTTGGCGGCAATACTCGCGGCCAAAACGATACCATACATTCTTTTTCTATTGCGGGGTGGGATAAAATTACGAGCATAGATGAGGATCAGAATGGTGAGAACAGTTACAATAATGATTAACAACCAGACACCGCTTTGCTCGCCAACGAAGGGAATATTTACCATTCCTGCTCCGGATACGATTGAAAGCACTCCAAAGAGGATGGCAGCAAATCCTACAATCAGCACGTTTCCTGATAAACCTTCTCGATATAGCACAAAAACAAAGGCTACGAAAGTGAGCAGTGAACCTACATCAGGTTGCAACAAAATTAAGCCAGCTGGGAGACCAATAATCGCCGCCGCGATGGCCCTACTTTTAAAGGTTTTCAATTGTGAATTGCCAATGGAGGAAATGTATTTGGCTAGCACCAATCCTACACCAATTTTAGAGAATTCCGAAGGTTGAATGCCAAATGCACCAATACCAAACCATGCTTTAGCACCATTGACTTCTTTTCCCACTATTAATACCAGAGCGAGTAAAAGCACAAAAAAGGCATAAATGATCCAGGCGAATTTGGCAAAAAAGTCACCTTCTACATACAAGGTGAAAACGGCCAACAAGCCCGAAATACCAATCCACATCAGTTGTTTACCGTACTCCTTTGAAAAATCAAATGGCATTGGGTGTTGAGCGTCATAGGCAGCACTGTAAATGGTAAACCATCCCATGATAACAAAGAATATCCAAATTCCAATGAGTGTGTAATCCACCGGACCTACCGCGCTATTCTTTCGGCCTGAGCTCATTGATTGAGGAAATTTTGTTCCATGATGTGTTTTTCTCTCTCTGCGTTTTTGATTGCACCATTCAAATATTTTTCAATCATCAAAGAAGCAATAGGGGCTGCCCACGTTCCACCGAATCCGCAGTTTTCGACATAAACAGCCAATGCTATTTTTGGATTTTCTTTAGGAGCGAAACAAACAAAGACGCTGTGATCTTTGCGAGGCTCGTTTTGTACGGTACCAGTTTTTCCGCAGATGACAATGTCACTGAGCTTGGCTCCATTGGCTGTACCGCCCGGGCCCACTACCTTTTCCATCGCAGAAATGACTACATCGAAATATTCTGGATTCACTCCTACATCATGACGTTCTAAAAATTCGGGTCTTGGTGAGCCCTCTACGCCCACCTTTTTGACGGTATGTGGCGAGTAGAAAAAACCTCTGTTGGCCACAATGCAAGCCAGATTGCACATTTGAATAGGGGTCACTAGCATTTCTCCTTCGCCAATGCTGATGGAATAAATGGTGCTGAAATTCCATTGTTCTTTACCGTATGCCCGATCATAATACTCCGGACTTGGCACTAGTCCTTTCTTCACACCCGGAATGTCGGTGTTGAGGTTAGTACCGAAACCAAACTTGAGCATTTGTTCTCGCCACAGTGCCAAACCAAGTTGAGCGTCTTTGAATCGATTGTTGGGATTTCTATTTCCCTCCACCACTCTTTGAAGCACACCTCTGAAATATGGATTGCAGGAATGGACAATGGCCATTTCCAAATCGTCCATGCTGTGACTTCCGTGACACCCAATGAGCCCTCTATTGCAGGCAATACGAGTATCTTTGGTAATGGCCCCCAGTTGCAGTGCGGTGAGCGATTGCGCAATTTTGAAAATGGATCCTGGTCGGTATTGGGCTTGAGTAGCGCGATTGAAAAGAGGCTTTTGTTTATCTAGACTCAAAGCCATGAAATTGGCGCCGCGTCCTCTTCCTAACAATAGATTGGGATCAAATGTCGGTGAAGAAACCAAGGCTAAAATTTCACCAGTGGATGGCTCAATGGCCACTACACAACCTCGTTTGTTTTGCAGCAACTGTTCACCATATCGCTGTAACTCGACATCTACAGAAGCCACAACATGGGTGCCTTCTATGGCGGGGACGTCTAATTTTCCGTCGGCCACTTGTCTTTCTACTCCAATGTTGTCGCGGAACACGTATTTAATTCCTCGTTGCCCTCTCAATTCATTTTCATAGGATTTTTCAATTCCACTCAATCCGATGTAATCCCCTTTTTTATACTCAGGGAATTTTTCCATCAGGGCTTTGGTCACTTCCCCTACATCCCCTAGCAATAGAGCTCCTGCCTTTTCAGGATAGACGCGCAGTGTTCTGGCTTGCGCGTAAAATCCTTTGAATTGATATAGCTCCCCGGCAATGGGTGCATATTCCTCAGGTTTCATTTGTTTGATAACGGGCGAGGGCTTGTATCTTACATTGGGGTAGGTTACCGCTTTCTTCAGTATTTGTCGAAGTTCTTCAATGGGTAAGGAGATAATTTTGCAAAAAGCCAAGGTGTCGAATGGTTGAACGTCCTTGGGCAATACCATGAGATCATAAACTGTCTGGCTTGTGACCAAAACTTTCATGTTTCTATCGTAAATCACCCCTCTTGAGGGATAGACCACGACTTCTTTTTCGGTCAATGCTGTACCACGATCAGACCAATAGCTACTGATTACTTGTAAAGTGAAAATGCGCAATAGATAAATGACGGCAATAGTGACTACAATGATGATCAGAGTGGATCGGCGTGCATCCATATTATTCGTTGCCTTTTTGAGCGAAAATGAGGTATTGTCCGATGGTCATCAGAAGTAAAGTAGCGATGCTGCTGAAAAGAATGTGACCAATATGATAAAAGAAAGGAGTGAGTCGCAAAGTTTCAGCGAAGAAAAGCACAAAATGGTGAATGAAAGTGAGGAGGCCTGCATAGGTAAGGTACCATTGAAGCCCCATTTTTTGAATGGTAGGTCTTTGCACAATATCATATCCTTCGCGGGGTGAAAGCAGCTTTTGGACAAAAGGTTGCAACCAACCGAGCACAACACAGGCTGTCATGTGCATGCCCATTGGACCTGAGAAGAGATCCATGATATATCCGGTTGCAAAGGCAATCAATAAAACTGCCCATTTAGGCGTTTCAAAGGGAATCATCAAAATTCCGAAAATATATATCCACGGTAAAATGAATCCATCCAATACTTGCATACGGGATACGATCAACGCTTGAAGTAAGATCAGAAAAGTGATTCTGATAAAATTATGGAAGATGGTTAGCGTCATCTCGGATTTGTTGTTGATTCAAAAGGGAGTCTTGTTGTTGCTTTAAAATATCGCTCACCACTTGTACATGACTCAGTTTTCTGAAGTCGGTGGCCAATTGTATTTTGATTCTATGGAAGGTTTCTTCGGGTCGATCATTGAGTTCGCTCACAAATCCGATGAATAGGTCGGAAGGAAAATGAGAACCGTAGCCGGTAGTGAGCACCGTATCGCCAATATTGACCTGCACGTGTTTAGGGATATCCTTCACATCGGCGTAGGCAGGATCCGATCCGGGAGGCCAAGCAATCAAACCGAAATCCCCGCTGCCTTTCATCTTGACACTTTCTTGGAATTTAGGATTTAATATGGGCAGTACAACAGCGAAATGATCGCTTACACTGCTCACGACGCCTACCACAGCACCATTAGCAATGACACCCATGTTGTTGTGAATTCCCCCTATCGATCCCCTGTCGATAGTGAGGTAATTGCTCTCCCGATTTACTGTGGCGTTGATGATTTTGGCGGTTCTGTATGAAAATCTCTGTAAATGTAAGGTGTCGTTTTCGCTGAAAACAGTGGTGTCAATGGTAAAGACATTTTCACTCATTTGAGCGCGAAGCCTGGCATTTTCCAGGGCTAATTGGTCGTTGATTTCTCTCAGTCTGAGATATCGCTGTAATTGATCTCGCCAATCATATAATTGGCCCACCCAATCGTTGCTTTGATTGATGAACGCTGTTTTCTGGTAACGATTGCTGCTGAAAAGAACGACTAACGAAAAGATGAAGAGAAATAAGAACAGGACAAATACAAAATGCCGCTTGAGTAGCTCAATGATATTCTTCATTTTCTTTCCTCACAATATCATTATTCTCTCATCAAGAATTGGAAACGATTGATATTTTTCAAAGCGATTCCTGTACCCCTTGCCACAGCCCTTAACGGATCGTCTGCTACGTGAACAGGAAGCTTGGTTTTGTCTTGAATTCTTTTATCCAGACCCCTCAACAATCCACCGCCACCCGCGAGGTAAATCCCCGTTTTATAGATATCTGCCGATAATTCGGGCGGAGTGTTGTCTAAGCAACTCATGATGGCCTCCTCAATTTTACAAATGCTGGCGTCCAGAGCTCCGGCGATTTCTGAATAACTTACTTTGATTTCTTTGGGAACGCCGGAGAGCATGTCTCTTCCTCTTACGCTATAGTCAGCAGGGGGATTTTCTAGCTCAGTAAGTGCAGCACCCACCTCTATTTTTATCTGTTCAGCGGTTCTTTCACCCACTTGAAGGTTGTGTTGACGACGCATGTAGTCTTCAATATCCTGAGTTAACTCATCTCCCGCTACGCGAATGTTTTTGTCTGTAACGATTCCTCCGAGCGCGATGACAGCGATTTCTGAAGTACCACCACCAATATCGATCACCATGTTGCCCATGGGCTCTTCTACATCAATACCGATACCAATGGCAGCAGCCATAGGCTCATGAATCAGGTACACCTCTTTAGCCCCTGCATGTTCCGCAGAATCTTTCACGGCTCTTTTTTCCACTTCTGTGATGCCAGAGGGGATGCAAATTACCATTCTCAAGGACGGCTGGAAAAGGTTTCTCCCTCTATTGATCATTTTGATCATTCCCTTGATCATGTCTTCTGCGGCGTGGAAATCGGCGATTACTCCGTCTTTGAGAGGTCTAATGGTTTTGATATTTTCATGGGTTTTACCATGCATTTGCTGGGCTTGTCGGCCCACCGCCACGGTTTTACCTGTTTGTCTATCACGGGCGATGATGGAGGGTTCATCCACCACCACTTTGTCATTCATGATGATGATGGTGTTGGCCGTCCCTAAATCGATGGCGATTTCCTGCGTTAAGAAGCTAAACAATCCCATTTGGTCTTGATCGTATTACTAATTGGTTTCTGATTCCTGTCTTTGTGTGCAAATATCTAAACTACCTTGCATTTTTTAGCATTGTGTGAACAAATTCTTTACTTCTTTTTTTTTAGGTTATGAAACGCGAGAAATGGAAGAAAATAACATTGTGGATATTGGTTTTATCTGTTGTAAACGTTAGTAAACTATTTTCGCAAAAAAATGAACATATGAAATTTGAATTAGCCCCTTTGCCATACGCCTACGATGCGTTAGAGCCACACATTGATGCAAGAACCATGGAGATTCACCATTCCAAGCATCACGCTGCGTATACCAACAACTTGAATGCAGCTTTAGAGAACTCCCCACTTTTTGGAAAGACCATTGAAGAAGTTATGGTGCAAGGCATGGAAACACCCGCCATCCGTAACAATGGAGGGGGTTTTTATAATCACAACTTATTTTGGGAAATTATGACTCCTGGCGGGAGCCATGCTCCTGAGGGAGATTTGTTGAACGCCATCGTGGAGGCCTATGGTTCCATGGACGGATTCAAGGATGCTTTTGCGAAAGCGGCAACGACCCGTTTTGGATCGGGTTGGGCTTGGTTGTGTGTTCACAAGGGAGGAAAAGTGGAAGTTTGTTCCACTGCCAATCAAGACAATCCATTTATGCCTGGAGTCAGTTGTGGTGGATTTCCTATTTTGGGGATTGATGTTTGGGAGCACGCTTATTACCTCCATTATCAAAATCGTCGTCCGGATTATATCAATGCCTTTTTCAATGTAATCAACTGGAGCAAAGTGTCTGAAAGATATAATGCCAACAAGTAATGTATTGTATCGATCTTTTTCAATATAAGCGATTTCCTACTCGGTCTGTAAAAGTGGGTAGCATGAGCATTGGAGGGGATAACCCCATTCGATTGCAGAGCATGACTACCAAGGATACAATGGATACAGAAGGAACTGTAGCGGAGAGTATCCGAATGATTGATGCAGGATGCGAGTTGGTTCGAATTACCGCCCCTAGCAAAAATGAGGCAGAAAATCTTGCGAATATCAAGCGAGAATTAGTTGCAAAAGGATATAACACTCCCTTGGTGGCCGATATACATTTTACTCCCAACGCGGCGGAAATTGCGGCGAAATTGATTGAAAAAGTTCGTGTAAACCCCGGAAATTACGCGGATAAAAAGAAGTTTGAAGAGATAGATTATACAGACGAATCGTATCAAGCGGAGTTGAAGCGGATTGAAGAACGCTTCACTCCCTTGGTTTTGATTTGCAAAGAACATGGCACGGCAATGCGCATCGGCACCAATCATGGTTCGTTGAGTGACCGCATTTTATCTCGTTATGGAGATACCCCCGAAGGGATGGTGGAGAGTGCCATGGAGTTTTTAAGAATTTGCAGAAAACACGATTTTCACGAGATTGTCATCAGTATGAAGGCCTCCAACACTCTGGTGATGGTTCAGGCCTACCGGTTGCTCATGAAAACGATGCTCGATGAAGGCATGAATTACCCACTTCATTTAGGGGTAACAGAGGCAGGGGACGGAGAGGATGGTCGTATTAAATCGGCTGTGGGTATAGGAACCTTGTTAGAGGACGGGATTGGAGATACCATTCGAGTTTCATTGACCGAAGCGCCTGAATACGAGATTCCTGTGGCAAAGATACTGGCGGATCGTTACCAAAATCGTTCGTTGTATTCCGAGACAACTCGTCGATTATACACTTTGAATCCTTATGCATATAGTCGCAGAGTCACTCACGAGGTATTGAATATAGGCGGGAAGCATGCCCCAGTTGTAGTGATGGATTTGAGTCAACGAGAGGAATTCACCCCTGCTAGTTTTTTTGGAGCGGGCTATCAGTACAGTGTCCCTATGGACAAATGGAATTTGAGTGATTTAGCTTGTGATTACATCAAGATTGGAAGGCGAGAAGTGAGTTTTGAAATTCCAGGTACTTTGGGTTTGATCCAAGATGGTGATGTTTGGATCAACCATAGAGAAAGCATTCGGACCTATCCTTGTTGGACCATAGAGCAATATTTGAGTACTGCCCAAAGGCATCCGACTTTGAATTTTGTGGAATTGCAAACTCAAGAGTTGACGTCCAATGTACTTGAGGCCATTCGAAAGGATTCAACCGTGGTGTTGCTTTTAAACTCTATTCATCCTTTACAAGTAATGGATCTGCGATCTTCTTATTTGTTTCTTTTGGAAAACGAAATCACAACCCCTGTGATTATCCAAACTACATATACGACATCTTCGGAGGATGAGTTTATGTTGAATAGTGCCGTGGATAATGGGGCCCTGCTCATTGATGGTTTTGGAGATGGTTTATTGATGTCGGCATCGCACATCGCATTACAGAGAGTGAACTCTACTTGTTTCGGGATCTTGCAAGCCACTCGAACTCGTATTTCGAAGACCGAGTATATTTCTTGCCCCTCGTGCGGAAGAACATTATTTGACTTACAAGAAACGACTGCGAAGATACGCTCGCGCACTTCGCACTTGAAAGGAGTAAAGATTGGAATCATGGGTTGTATTGTTAATGGTCCTGGAGAGATGGCTGATGCAGATTATGGTTATGTGGGAACGGGTCCAGGCAAGATTACTTTGTACAAGGAGAAAGAAGTGGTGAAAAAGAATGTGGCAGAAGAGAACGCAGTGGATGAGTTGATTGATTTGATCAAGGAATACGGTGACTGGGTGGAGCCGGTGGGCATTTGATGCGTTGAGTGTTTCATTTTTTTTCGTTGGGAGTTTTGCAGAGGATGGAAGGTGATAGGGATTGTAACCCTTGCCATTGATTGTGAAAATCAGCTTTATAAAAATGTAGTTCGAAAGGTATCCCCGCTTTTGTGCCACACCATTTCCTGGTGAAGAAGGGTTGATATTGCGAGTATTGAGGTTTAAGCATCCCCGTTTTATACCAACATGTTCGTCAAAAGGAAGGTTCAATTTTACAGGTTAGATTTTGGTCGCAGTATCCCCGCTTTTATACCACTCTAAAAGTTATAAAGGATGAGCTCAAATTTATTTTATCCAAAGGGTCTCCAAGTTAGTATTCATTTAGGGTATAAAAGCGGGGATTGTTGTTTGATCAGTATTGAACGACTCAAAGTTTTCTATCTACGGTAATTCTCAATCAATACCCAATTTGGGCATAAAAGCAGGGAATGGCTTGATAGTTTTTTTACGATTCAAAGGCGAATATCGAAAGCGACTTTTAATTATTACCCATTTGGTGCATAAAAGCGGGGATGTTTTTCTGTGTAATTTGTTAATTACCTAATTCAATGTTTGCAAAAGCATTCCTCATCACACCCATCAAAATAAACCTCTGTGGATAACATAGTGGTATTAAAACGGGGATATGAATAAAGTAACATTGTGTTGAACTAAAAACCCTATCTTCGCGAAAATTATTTTTCACCCATATGACTGTCACAGTAGATGCAATCCAAGGGCTGAATGAGCGCGTGTCTGCGCTCGGGAGGTACCTTTGACGTGGAGAGCAAAAAACTCCAAATTCAAGAAGACGAAAAACTAACCCAAGATCCTTCTTTCTGGGACGATCCCAAGAAAGCGGAGTCTATTATGCGCCAAATCCGTACGCGGAAAATGTGGGTGGAGGCGCATGGTGCTTGTCATTCTGCCGTTGAAGATGCAATGGTATTGTATGATTTTTTCAAAGAAGGTGCCGCTTCTGAGGAGGAGCTGCAGGAACAATTTATACTGGCGGAGAAGCGAATCGAGGAGCTCGAATTCAAAAACATGCTTTCCGCTGAGGAGGATGGATTGAGTGCCGTTCTTCAAATCACTGCTGGTGCGGGTGGAACAGAGAGTTGCGATTGGGCAAGTATGCTCATGCGTATGTACTTAATGTGGGGGCAAAAAAACGGGTATACCGTTAAAGAACTCGACATGCAAGAAGGGGATGTCGCCGGCGTCAAACAATGTACACTCGAGTTCAATGGTGAATTTGCTTTTGGTATGCTCAAAGGTGAAAATGGGGTGCATCGTTTGGTGCGTATCTCCCCATTTGATTCCAATGCCAAGAGACATACCTCATTCGTATCGGTGTATGTGTATCCACTCGTGGATGATACCATTGAGATTGATATCAATCCGGCCGATATCACCTGGGACACTTTCCGCTCGGGTGGTGCTGGAGGACAAAATGTAAACAAGGTGGAAACCGGGGTGCGTTTGCGTCACAAACCAACCGGAATTATCATCGACAATACTGAGACGCGATCGCAATTGCAAAACAAAGAAAAGGCGATGCAATTGTTGAAGTCGCAATTGTATGAAATGGAAATGGCTAAGCGGATGTCGGCTCGTGATGAGATTGAGGCGGAGAAAAAGAAAATCGAATGGGGATCACAAATTAGAAACTATGTGATGCAACCGTACAAATTAGTAAAAGATGTGCGAACAGGTCATGAAACCAGCAATGTGGATGGAGTAATGGATGGTGAAATTGATGGATTTTTGAAGGCCTATTTGATGTCACAAGGAAAGGCAGTAGAATAAAATAGTAATATAATACAACATGGAATATCGTATCGAAAAAGACACCATGGGTGAGGTAAAGGTACCCGCTCATGTTTATTGGGGAGCACAAACTGAGAGAAGTCGTAATAATTTCAAAATCGGTCCTGCTGCAAGCATGCCTAAAGAAATCATCTATGCATTTGGCGTCCTAAAAAAGGCGGCTGCACATGCCAATTGTGCTTTAGGTGTTTTGAGCGAGGAGAAACGAGATTTGATTTCAAAAGTGTGCGACGAAATTATCGCGGGACAATTGGATGATCAGTTTCCACTAGTGATTTGGCAGACGGGCAGTGGTACCCAGAGCAATATGAATGTGAACGAGGTAATTTCCAATCGCGGACATGTGTTGATGGGCGGGCAATTGGGAGAAGGAACGCCGCTCTTGAACCCCAACGATGACGTCAATAAGAGCCAAAGCTCTAATGATACTTATCCCACTGCTATGCACATTGCATGCTATAAAATGGTGGTTACCAAAACGATTCCGGGAGTTACACAATTGATGAATACTCTTCAAAAGAAATCGACTGATTTCATGGAGGTGGTGAAGATTGGAAGAACTCATTTAATGGACGCTACTCCTGTCACATTAGGACAAGAGTTAAGTGGCTATGTGGCACAATTGAAGCATGGTTTACGCGCTACTCAAAATACATTGGCGCACCTGTCAGAATTGGCTTTGGGTGGAACGGCCGTAGGTACTGGAATCAATACGCCTAAAGGATATTCAGAGTTGGTAGCAGAAAAAATTGCTGAGTTCAGTGGACTTCCCTTCGTTACGGCACCTAATAAATTTGAAGCATTAGCAGCCCATGATGGTGTGGTAGAAGCGCATGGTGCGCTGAAGCAATTGGCGGTTTCTTTGAATAAAATAGCCAATGATATCCGCATGATGGCTAGCGGACCTCGCAGTGGCATAGGGGAGATTTTTATTCCTGAAAATGAACCAGGCTCGAGTATTATGCCGGGTAAGGTGAATCCTACTCAGTGCGAGGCCTTGACCATGGTATGTGCCCAGGTAATGGGCAATGATGTGGCCATCACCATTGGCGGAACGCAAGGACATTACGAGTTGAATGTATTTAAACCGGTAATGGCCGCCAACTTTTTACAAAGTGCGGAATTAATCGGTGATGCTTGTGTTTCTTTCGACGAGCATTGTGCGGTGGGTATCGAACCAAATTATTCGCGAATTGAAGAATTGGTCAATGGATCATTGATGTTGGTGACGGCATTGAATACCAAGATTGGTTATTACAAGGCAGCAGAGATTGCGAAGACGGCTCATAAGAATGGAACCACTTTGAAGGAGGAGGCCTTGCGTTTGGGTTATGTCACCGCCGAGGAGTATGATCAGTGGGTGGATCCTAAGAAAATGGTGGGTAGTTTATAATACAACTTCAGTGAGCGAAATAAAGACAATGGCAACTACACGAGTTGCTGAAATGGCAGAGAATCTGATGGGTTCAGAGATTATCAAGTTGGGTGGCGAAATCCGCGATTTGATGGCCAAGGGTAACAAAATCTATAATTTCACGATTGGCGATTTTGATCCGAAAGTTTTTCCGATTCCTGTGGCATTAAAGCGGGGAATCATGGAAGCCTATGCCAATGAAATGACCAATTATCCTCCTGCCAATGGTTTGGTAGAATTACGAAAGGCAGTAGTGAATAGCATTCGCAAATACCAAGGATTGGATTACGATGCTGAGGAGATTCTCATTGCCGGCGGAGCGCGCCCCATTATCTATGCGATTTTTAGGACCATTGTAGATCCACAGGACAAAGTAGTTTTTCCAGTGCCTTCATGGAATAATAATCACTATACGCATCTGACTTTCGCTCAACAGGTACTGGTGGAAACACGTCCCGAGAATAAATTCATGCCTACCGTGGACGAGCTACGTCCTCATCTCAAAGACGCAGCATTATTGGCTCTATGTTCGCCACTCAATCCTACGGGTACAGTTTTTTCGAAAGAAGATTTATCGGCCATATGCGATGCGGTTTTGGAGGAAAATGAAAGAAGAGGGCCGGATCAAAAGCCATTGTATGTCATGTACGATCAGATTTACAGTATGCTCACTTTTGATGGCGTAAAGCATGAAGATCCCGTGAGTTTGCGTCCTGAAATGCGACCTTACACCATTTTTGTGGATGGTATTTCTAAATCGTTAGCGGCCACTGGAGTTCGCGTGGGTTGGGCATTTGGGCCGATGCAGGTGATAGATAAAATGAAAAGTATTTTGGGCCATGTCGGTGCATGGGCCCCACGACCTGAGCAGTTTGCATCGGCGCAGTTCATAGCAGATGAAGGGGAATATGAGCATTTCATAGAAGAGATGAAGCAAAAAGTATCTCAACGACTTTTTGCGTTTCATGAAGGGATGCAAGCCATGAAGCAAAGAGGTCTTCCTGTCGATTCTGTTTCGCCAGAAGGAGCCATTTATCTGACGATTCAATTTGACTTAAAAGACAAGATGAAAAGAGACGGTAGGAATCTACTGACCACTGCGGATATAACGCAATTTTTATTGGAAGAAGCACAATTAGCAGTGGTTCCTTTCAGTGCTTTTGGTGCTTCGAAAGAATCCAATTGGTATCGCTTATCGGTGGGAACGGCTACGGAAGAAGATGTGCAGAATGCTCTTGCTTCGCTTCAAGCAGCCATTAGCTCTTTGAAGTAATTTATAGGATTGGATAATCTGTCATTTTTCTCAAGTACAAAAGAGCCTGCTGCACGCTCGTCACACTGTTGAAACTCATTCTAAGCGTGTTGTCTTTTTCGTACATCTTGGCCTCATGGCTATGATGTTTCAAGAACTCTAATATTTTGGTGAATACTTCGCTTTGATAAAATGGAGAGTCTTGTTTGGATATAAAATACAAAATCATTTTTCCGCTTTTTAATACCAATTTTTCCGCCCCGAGTTGATTTGCAATCCAACGAATACGCATGGTATCGATGAGCGATAAGGTGGCAGGGGGTATGGGGCCAAAGCGATCTACCAGTTGCGACATGTATTCTTGCATGCTTTCCTCTGATGTTATATCATCCAAAGCTTTATAAATGGCAATCCGTTCGGTGATGTCGCTGATGTAATCATCAGGAATCAATAACTCCATATCGGTTTCTAAATTGGTCTCTTTGACAAATTTCGATTCGCGTTGGAGCTCTTCTTGATACAGATCTTGAAAGTGCTCTTGTTTCAAT
>Ga0209990_10001862_pt1 | contig 17276 bp, 10 predicted proteins | sample NOAtaG_6_FD_187304 | JGI IMG/M metagenome (GOLD analysis project Ga0209990, IMG submission 187304) | Freshwater lake microbial communities from Lake Erie, under a cyanobacterial bloom - NOAA_Erie_Diel5S_2200h metaG (SPAdes) (version 2) | ecosystem: Environmental > Aquatic > Freshwater > Lake ...
TGTCCGGCTTGAGGTCACAGTGGAGCACCCCGGCACCGTGGGCATCCACAAGGGCACTGCAGATTTCCCTCGCAATTCGCACAGCCTCGTCAGTCGAAAGACGCGCGCCGGACAGCCTCGCCCCCAGCGAGCCACCCTCAACATACTCCATGACAAAATACGGCGGATCAGCAGTCCAACCAACGTCCAGCAGTCGCACAATGTGGTGCGAGGTGTATACGGCGGCCAGCTTTTCAACTTCACGGCTGAGCAGTGTCCAGTTCATACCACGCTGACGCGGGTAAAACTTGATCGCCACCATTCGCCCGGTCCGATCCTCACGCGCCAGCCAGACAACGCCAAAGGCCCCCATGCCCAGACGTCGAACAAATGAATAACCTGGCACGTCAGCAGGCGGTCGGACACCCTGCAGGCTGAGCAGACGAGACTGCTCACGCCCCGCGTCGTCCAGAATCAGTGTGTCACCGCCTGTCATCAGCAAAGCTCCGCCTGACCAGCACTCCAGAACTGCTGCCGCCGCAGCAGCAGGGAATGCAGTGCGGCTGACACATACGCATCAGAAATCCGAACGAATCAGGTACAGACAACCACAGCCCAGCATCACAGCAATAAACGCCAGGTTGCTCCAGAGCGAACTCCATGGATCAAAGACAATTCGCTTGTCCTCCAGATTGTCCTGGGAAGATGTGCCCTGCCCGTCATCAATCCGCACGCTGGTTTCCCCCGTCACCAGGTAACGCACAGCATAGTCAAGTTCCGACGGTTTGGGAAAGACTCGATACAGAGGCCGGACAAGGTAGTCGTAGAGGGCGTAGGGCCAGGCCTGCTGCCCCGCATACTGTCGAGCATCCGCCTGTCCGGTGACGGGATCAAGCACCCTCAGTGTGCGGCGTTCGGAAACAGTGAGCCGACCGTCGGGAAGAAAACTGACTGACGCGAATCGCGTGCCACCACCCGTGCGAAGCGGCTGCAGGCTGCCGGGGTTCCACAGGAAGATTTTCCCGGAATGTGTGAGCACAGCGCCGCGACTGCCATCCTGAGCAATTTCACATCGCTTCGGCTTTTCGGTCGTCGGCAGAACCAACTGTTCCAGTTCGTTGAGCTGTTCATCGAGAATGCGAATCACAGCATCAGACTGTGCCACCAGAATCCGACCGGGTGCAGCCGCAATCACCGCAGACAGGTCCTTTGTAATCTCCCGCACTGCAGCCTGCTGGTACGTCCCGTCAGGCAATCGCTGCAGTCGGGACACACGCCCCTGATCCCACGAGACAATCGATGCATCGGCACGGCTGAACGCCACCGCAGCATCAGGCCGCAACACATCGCGACGTCCGGTGCTCAATGTCCTGAAGCCACGACTGCCGGCCGGGACCACATTCCCCAGCATCCCGCGCAGCCATTGCCGCGCATCCGGCTGATCAGCACTGACACCCTCGTACAGGTGCACGTTGCGCAGTCCCGGCAGAATCAGGGCTCCGCTGGAATCGCTGTAGATCCCAAATACCGCCTCGGGAGTACCCGCCATTGCTTCCCGGGCGAATTCATCCGCTTCGCCACGAATCAGCGTCGCGGCTCCGGCCTGACCAAATCGACCAAAATCCACCTGCAGGGTATGAACACGACGCCCGTCAGGCGAAACGGCCAGTCCATAGCGACGCCCACCAGCCAGCATTCCAAGCAGCTGAGCGGCTCCCGGGTTTTCCTGCATCATGATGGGCTGCCAGTCCGACAGTGCGGGGTTCCAGCGGAGCACTGAGCGCGAACCGTCAACAGCAAAGACCTGGTCTCCGGCAAACGTGACATCTTCGATCTGCTGCCCTGGCAGCCACGCATCGGCCATGAATCCATTAACAACCCCGGCGGTCGTCTGCACAATCCAAAACAGCACAACGAGGATCAGACTGACAATCGCATTGCGCCACACGGCTCCGGCCAGCGCACTGACGGAATAATAAATAGCGAACAGGAACACATACAGCGGGATACACAGCAGCAGTTCAATACGCCACAGCCCAAACCGCATCCCCAGCAGCAGCCAGGTCCCCGTAACCAGCTCAGCGGCACACAGCAGCGTGAAAATACAGCCGCCCGCAAACCGTGTCAGGTAAATCGTGATGCGACGGACAGGTTTGCTGAGCAACAGCGAGATCTCACCGGGCTCAAAAGTACGGGGAATGATGGAAGCGGTCACCAGCAGCGAACCGAATACGCCGAAGAAGCCGAGAAACACAGTCAGCACACCAATGATAATCTCATTGATCAGATCATCCGTCTGACTGGGTGGCAGCCGCAGCGGGCCGAACAGAGTCATGCTGCCGTACGACAATTCCAGCGATTTCTCGTCCTGGATGTCGATGGCATCCGGGAACGCAGCGGCCAGACGTTTGAGGTTGCGAGCCGCACGCTGCGGTTTGGTCAGTCCAGCTGGATCGGCACTTCGCAGCGCTTCGTCAATACTGGCCTGTTGCCACGTTTCGGACTGCCACTTCCCAGGGTCGTAAAAGTCTTCCCTGTCCAGCACCTCGTTGACGGCCTCGATGACGCGGCTTTGAAATCGTCGAGTGTCTCGTGCATTGGCCTCGGGACCGGGCGGCGTCAGTCCGCGGACGTTCTCCTGAGTTTTCGGGGCCAGCTGCGTCCAGATATGGTGCGCCGGACCCGCCGCTTCGGAAGCTGCCTGCTGCAGTGACTTCAGCAGCCCTTCCGCGTCAACCAGTTCAAAAGGACGCAGTCGCGTACTGGGAACCGATTTGAGTCCCATAGGAGCCAGCGCAGCCAGCACCAGCGCTATGGCTCCCAGTGCCAGCCAGAGAATTCGCGAGGCTGCGGCTTCGCGAAAGGCGTCTTTCAGAATTGCCAGACACGCTCTCATCGGGAAGCCTCCCCTACGATTGTCATAAAGACCTCTTCCAGAGTGCGTTCGCGACGAGCCATCCGGAAGATGCTGATACCGCGTTCCCGGAGACCATCAACGAGTCTGTCCGCCTCCTGCTGATCCGTGATCGGAACTTCAATTTCGCAGGCGCCAGGCGCAGCTTCCCGCAGCGTCGCTGCAGGCCAGGGAGCCATCACCTGCTCAATCGCAGTGCGGTCACCAAACAACTGAAGCTGCAGTGGAGCCCCCTTAATGGCTTTGGTGAGCTCCTGAACGGTGCCCGTCCGCAGCAGCCGGCCTTTGTTCAGAATGGCCACCTGAGTGCAGATCAGTTCGATTTCCTGAAGCAGGTGGCTGTTCAGGAAAATGGTGTGTCCCTCCGCTGCCAGCTGCCGCAGCACATCCCGAATTTCACGACGCCCGACCGGATCCACACCGTCGGTGGGTTCGTCCAGCACGATCAGTTTGGGCTTGTGCAGCATGGCCTGAGCCAGCCCGAGTCGCTGCAGCATCCCTTTGGAATAACCCGACACCCGCTCACGCTCACGCCCCTTCAGTCCAACCTGCTCCAGCAGCAGCGGGCGAGCAGCCCGAATCTGTGACATGGTCATGCCGCTGAGGCTGCCGTAGTACTCCAATGCCGTATTCGCGGACAGGTGCCGCGGCAGTCGGTGATTTTCCGGCAGGTAACCGATCTGCCGACGAGCCGCCATCGAGCCGGCCGGGTAGCCAAGCACCGATGCCGTCCCCGCAGTTCGCGAAATGATCCCCAGGAGAATCTTGATGAGTGTCGTTTTCCCCGCACCGTTGGGACCCAGCAGACCGTAAACAGTCCCCTGAGGCACTTCGAGGGTCACGTTATCCAAAGCCTGGAAGCGAGTACGCTTGAAGATACCGGACCGCCAGGTCTTGCTCAGACCTGACGTTTCAATCACCGGCGCGGCGCCGTTGCTCATTTTGGAGTTCCTTGCATGGCAGAAGTTCTGCTCTGCTTCGACGGCGGATTGAGAATCCTGGAGAAATTCCGAGGGGAATTCAGATTTGGAAATCGTGAAGGTGATGAATCAGCTCGGTTCTGCCTGCAACTGCAAATGACCACCACAATGCTTGCAGGCCACCTTGTGACCGATGTATTTCAACCCCGCACGGATCTCCTGCTGACAGTGCGGACAACCCATGTAGGCGGCTTGAATATCCACCGTCGTGTCATACGGAAACGCATGCTGGCAGTGCTTGCACTGGACCCTGAGACCCTTGTATTTGCTGTGAATTCGCAGTTCCTGCAAACATCCGGGACAACTGACGTAGTGACCGCGAGGGGAGGCTGATGCTGTCACACTGATCTCCGGCAAGGCAAAGAAGCTGGGAATTTCGATGCTGTCTTCCGTGAGTTCAGAATTCAGCAGCGCCCGACACGATCGGCAGTGAACCAGTCGGGGAGGCATCTCTTCGCCGCACTGCGAACACGGTCCGCCCGGCCATTCTCCTGACATTGGACAGGTCCTTTTTCAGTTTTCAGTGGTCAGTTTCCAGTTTTCAGTTTTCAGTCAGCCGCTGCGGTCTCAGCAGCCGTTGCGGCGGACGGCAGCAGAGCAGGTTGTTTCAGCCGCGAACGGCAACGAGTCGTCGTCAGTCCGCTGCTTTGACAGCAATGACGTGCCTGAAGGTGTGGAAATACAGATGGCCGTTGGCAACGGCCGGAGTGGAGTGGCAATCGTCGCCGAGCGGAGTACGTCCCAGTTCCCGGAACTGCCGAGCAGCCTGGAGGACAACCACGATCCCATCTTCAGTGACGCAGTAAATGCGATCCTCGATCAGAATCGGGGAACCGCTGTACTGCCCGTCAATGCGTTCAGACCAGACTTCATTGCCGGTGGCAGCTTCCAGACACACCATAATGCCTTTGTCGCCCCACAGGAACAACAGATCCTCCCGCCGAATCAGACACGGAACGTAGGGCAGCATGGTTTTGCGCTCCCACGCAATGCGCTGATCCGCCGGCACATCCAGGCCCGTGCGAACCGCCGCGAAATACTTGCCGTTGCCACCCTCACCGCAGGTCGCAAAAGCCAGACCGTCCACAACGATCGGCGAAGCAACAGTCCGCATGGGCAGTTTCGGAGTCTGCCAGTGCTGTTTGCCGGTCCTCAGATCAATCCCGCTGACACCACCCGATTCGCTGACCGTGACAATCTGTCTGCCACCAGCCCCGTCGGGAGCAACAGTGGGAGTGCTGTAGGAGGTTTTCCCGGGAAGTCGCTCGGTCTTCCACGCCACTTTTCCGGTGGCTGCCTCAAGAGCAATGAAGGAACTGGGACCGACCTGATCATTGGCTATGATCACCAGTCCGTCTTCGATGATGGCAGAAACTCCCAGGTTGTGCTCACTTTCATAGGATCCAAGATCCACCGACCAGACATCGCTGCCGCTGAAGTCCCACGCCTTTGCCACCAGTCGCGACGCATCAGCGAACAGGCAGCAGACAATGCGGCCGTCTGTCGCAGGAGTACTGGACGCCCAGCTGTTCTTCTGATGCTTGCGACTGGCCTCCATTTTGAACGCAGCACTCCAGAGCAATGCTCCGGAGTCTGCGTCGCAGCAGTGGATGAATCGCTCACTGCCACCGTCTGTGGCGGAGGTTACAAACAGGTGTTTGCCCCAGATCACCGGCGACGAGTGGCCGATGTTGGGCAGCTGAACTTTCCATGTCGGCTGACTGGAATCCCAGGTCACCGGGACACCACTTTGTGAACTGACGCCCAGGCCGTCCGCTCCGCGAAATCGGGGCCAGTTTTCCTGCGCACTGGCAGTGGCGAATTGCACGAAACACAGGTGCAGCACAAGCAGCGACAGGCAGCAGCGAACTTGATGAACCACAGAGGTGACCCCTTCACATCGAGAGTCTGGCTGACACGGACTGTGCAGGCGAAGTCCGACTGAGGGCTGCAGTCTAGCGAATTGGGGGTGTCGCGGGCTACTGACCGGGCCGATTCCGAGGCTGGATTCAGGCCGGTCGCCAGCGGGTTTGCGGAGTGTGCAGGCTGGGAGGCAGGGAGGGACCGGAGGCTGCCAGCTTTCAGTGGACTTTCCGGAACGAACGGCAGTGCTACAATCCCCGCACTTTGCCGTACCATTTGCCGCAGAAAGATCCCGAAATGAACTTCCGAGCAATTTTTGGCGTGTTGGCTGTTCTGGCGGGGGCCAGCACAGTATCCGGCGTCTCTGCCGACGAGCCGGCCGTACTGCGATCCGTCGAGGGTATTTCTGAGTACCGGCTGGAAAACGGCCTGCAGGTGCTGCTGTTCCCGGACAACTCCAGCCCCAAAGTGACGGTGAATCTGACAATCTTTGCCGGCTCACGGCACGAGGGTTATGGCGAAGCAGGTATGGCTCACCTGCTTGAGCACATGGTTTTCAAAGGGACGCCGACGTTTCCCCAAATCCCCGCGGAACTGAAGAAACGTGGTGCGGACTTCAACGGCACCACATGGCTCGATCGCACAAACTACTACGAAACACTGCCCGCCGGGGACGAGAATCTGGAATTCGCCCTGCAGATGGAAGCCGACCGGATGGTGAACAGCCTGATCCGGGCCGAGGACCTGGCGTCCGAAATGACCGTCGTGCGAAATGAATTCGAAAGTGGCGAGAACAGTCCCCAGAACGTGCTGATGGAACGAGTGATGGCTGCCGCCTTCGAATGGCACAACTACGGCCAGTCCACAATCGGCAATCAGGCCGACATCATGCGAGTTCCTGTGGATCGCCTGCGCAAGTTCTATCAGCGTTTCTACCAGCCCGATAACGCGATGCTGGTGGTGGCCGGTCGCTTTGACTCAAAACAGGCCATGTCGCTCATTCTCAAGTACTTCGGTGCTCTGCCCAAACCGACTCGCGAACTGGATCGGACCTACACGGAGGAGCCCGCCCAGGATGGCGAACGGATGGTGACTGTGCGTCGTGTGGGTGATGTTCCCTCGGCAGCTTTGCTGTATCACATCCCGGCCGGAGCCCATCCGGATTACGCCGCAGTCGATGTGCTGGCAACCGTGATGGCCAGCGAGCCGGCCGGGCGACTGTATGAAGGGCTCGTACGCCGGCGCCTCGCAGCCACCTGCTACGGCTTCTCCTTCGCCCTGCACGATCCGGGTGCGCTCATGTTCGGCGCTGACGCGGCAGAAGGCACCGACGGAACAACGCTGCTGCAGTCACTTGTCGAAACCGTTGAGACCACCGCAGAGCAGGAGTTCACGGCAGAAGAAACGGACCGGGCGAAGGCCGAGCTGCTGAAATCCCGCGAACTGCAGATGGCCAACTCACAGCAGGTCGCCATTGAACTCAGCGAATGGGCGGCCCAGGGGGACTGGCGACTGTTCTTTCTGCACAGAGATCGCCTCGAAGCAGTCACAGCTGCCGACGTCAATCGGGTGGCCAGACAGTATCTCGTTCGCACAAACCGAACAGCAGGAGTCTTCGAGCCGACAAAGGCACCTGAACGAGCAGTGATTCCCCCCACGCCCGACCTCGCTGAACTGCTGAACGACTATCGTGGTCGCGCGGCAGTCGCGCAGGGTGAGGAATTTGACGCGGCGCCGCAGGCAATCGAAGCGAAGCTGCAACGTTCACGGCTGGAAAGCGGTCTGAAAGTGACGCTGCTGCCAAAGAAAACTCGCGGCAGTATGGCCACCCTGCAGTTAACCCTGAGGTACGGCAACCTGCAGGCTCTGGAAAATCTCGGCCTCGCAGCAGAACTGCTGCCGGAGCTGCTGATGCGCGGCACGGAAAATCGCAGCCGTCAGGACATCTCCGACGAATTGAATACCTACCGGGCCCGCATGAGCCTCAGCGGGGCTCCGGGAACACTGACCGCCCGCATTCAGGTATCCCGCGAAAACCTGCCGCCGGTGCTGAACCTGCTGCGGGATGTGCTCAGAAACCCTGCCTTTCCAGCCGACGAAATGGAACTGCTGCGGGAAGAACAGCTGGCCGCAATTGGCCAGCAGGTGTCGGATCCGGTCGCGCTGGCATTCTCGGCCGCCACCCGGAAGATTTCACCCTACTCACCCGCGGATCCCCGTCACGAAGCCCCGCTGACCGAACAGGTGGAGCGTCTGAAATCAGTGCAGCTGGAACAGGTGAAGCAGGTCTGGGCATCACTGCTGGCCGGTTCGACAGGGGAATTGACGGTCCTTGGAGACTTCGATGCTGCGGCAGTCACCGCGTCGGTGCAGGAGCTGACAGGCGGGTGGACTTCCAAAGTCGAATTCCAGCGTTTGCCGAGGTTGCATGTGGATAACACAGCGGGCAGCGTCGAATTCATCAAAACTCCCGACAAGGCCAACGCAGCATGGATCGGTATGATGACCCTGCCGGTGCGCGATGACGATCCGGATTTTGCCGCTTTGGAAATCGGCAACTTTATCCTGGGAAGCGGCGGACTCAGTTCCCGACTGGGTGATCGCGTTCGCCAGAATGAGGGGTTATCTTATGGGATTCAGTCAGGCCTTCAGCCCTCGGCTGTGGACCGTCGGACCGCATTCTTCATCTTCGCGATCTCAAACCCGCAGAATGTGCGAAAAGTGGATACAGCGATTCGCGAGGAACTGGCACGCCTGCTGAAGGATGGCATCACAGAGGCCGAACTGGAGGCAGCGAAAAGCGGATTTCTGCAGGAGCAGCAGGTGCAGCGATCAAATGAAGCGGCGCTCGCGGGAATGCTGGAAGTGTACGCGTTTGTGGGGCGCGATATGCTGTTTGCCGAGCGAACCGACCAGCAGATCCGGCAACTGACGGTGGAACAGGTCAATGCCGCACTGCGGAAGCACTTGAAACCTGAGCGTCTGTATGTGGTGATGGCGGGCGATCTCGAGGAGCCGCAGGGGAACTGAAACACACGGCACGCCAGAGGCACCGTCAGGCAGTCGCTGCTGGCCCTGACGCGGCACCTGACGGCGACGCGGTGGACCCATCACCAGCCCCGCGGTACTTCCGGAACGATTTCACCAGCGAACTGACAACAATACCGACGCAAAAAAAATTCACACAAACCAGCAGGACATCCAGAAACGTGGTCCAACGGAGGCCAGGGACCTGGATGTGCCGATAAGGTTCGCCGGGACGATAGTGCACCTGCAGTGTTGTTCCCACGGCGAACCGTTCCTCCAGTTCTCTTCGGGAGACAGCAATTTCGGTTTCGTCAGCAACGTCTGAATTTCCCGAAAACGTCACACCATCCACTGTGTATTCAAACCAAATGTGCGCTCCGCAGCGAAAGCGGTCAGCCCCTGACCCGCGACCTCCTCGCAAATCGTACACCGTCCGGCTGACGATTTTGGCTTCGGCTGCAGGCCACGCATGACTGGCGATTTCAGTGAATACCTGCGAGAAAACTGCGGTGCTGTGTGGTATGACCAATTGTGTGAGCCAGAAGATAAAACACAGACAAGACAGCAGCAGTCTGATGCGGTGTGAAAAAATCATGGTGGACTTTCTCAGCTCCGGGCCACAGTCGATGTTACAGATGTGTCTGTCGAAGCGGCTCCCCGGCAAGCCCGCAGGCTTGCAGGAACACGCTGCGAAACTCGGGATCCGGCATCAGGCATGGGTGCTTGTATTGCTCTGCACTGCCACCCGATTTTTTCAGCCGAGTCTGCTGCAGAGTTTGCCATGCAGATTCGGGCAGAGCCCGCATACGGATGGCGCCAAGTCGACCAGTCTGCCGCTTCTCGCGGTATTCCTCGTTGCGACTGCAGAGCTGCTGTTCGACCAAAGATGCGAAGCGTTCCAATTGGGTGGATTCCGTGTGACGTCGCAGGTCCACGTACAGGGTGTATCCAGGCTGGTCGAGCCATTCAGGGGTCATTGTGAATTGTGTCGTGCATAGTCCGCTGTCCGCCTGAGCGGCTCGCACAGCCTCGACGACCTGAGATTCAGAGATCTTTTCGCCCGTGATGCTGGAGATGTGTGCACCTTTGTGCAGAAACTCGAGCAACGGAGCATCCCCGTGGAACCCGGTACAGCGTACAACGTCGCGGATGTTGTACCGATAGAATCCCGAACTGGTGGTCAGCAGAATGTAGTATTCGCGACCGGGAGTCAGCTCCCAGGCACTCAGAACGTGCGGATCGGCGGAATCTGCCTTTTCCACCGGCAGAAATTCAAAAAAGTGAGTCCCGATTTCCAGCATGCCGGCAGATGTTTCGGCCGCGAGTGGCATGGTCATGCGACCTTCGCTGGCATGCAGGCCATGATCACAAATGGTGATACCCTCGCAGATTTCACGCAGCCGACTGATGTAGGCTGACGCACTGCCACCTGTCCAGCAGGCCATCACCTGCAGATTGGGCCAGACATCGCGGGGTGCCAACTGACCATACAGCCGCAGCAGCTGCTGCAGATGCCGACTGCGATCTGCTCTGGCGCGGACCGCAGCCTTCAGACGCCGGCCGGCCGAGCCCGGCAGAGTGATCTGGCTGCCCAGCCCGTCGTGCAGGTCCCGCAGAAGCTGTTCGGGATTCCTCTGCACGCTCTCAAACAACTGCAGCAGAGTGCTGGGATTGGCCGTCACAAACATCCCGACATGCGGGTCACCGTAAGCCAGCGACAGAATCAGCCGACGCTTCAGATCCGCATCAGAAATGTCGGCAACAGCTGCCGGAATCGTATACAGTGACCGCACCAGCGGACTCTGCATCGAAGCCACCAGGCCACTGATGTTGCCGCAGGGAGTACCGGCCGGAGTCAGCGAACGACAATGACTGCTGGCAATCTGCACCACATTCAGATCCGGCAGCCCTGGCACTGTTCGGTACAGTTCAATTCCCCACATCTGCCAGCCGGCACGATAATCCGCCAGAAAGCGACTGGTCACCGGAATGTACTTCGACGAAGACGTCGTACCACTGGTCATGGCAAACATCAGCAGGCGATTGCGACGCCCCAGCAGCGCACTCGTTTCACCCCGCAGCATACGATCCACGTAGGGACGGTACAGTTCATAATCGCTGATTGGCACCTGGCCGCGCAACTGCTGCACCGTCATCCCAGGTGTCAGACCGAAATCCCTGGCAAACGCCGATCCGGAATTCAGCTTCAACAGATCCTGCAGCACTCGCTGCTGCAGCGCCTGACAATCCACCGCCGCACGACGCAGAAAACGACGACGGCCACGAGCCAGCCGGGCCCGCAACGGTCGGCCAAAGAATGCCCGCACACGGTGCGACCACGGAATCCCCGTCGGCACTCGAAACTCAGGATTCCCCAAAACACCCCGCGAATCCTGCAAATTCCTCCCGGGCACCTGCACACGCGACTGCAGCGACACATCGGAAACGGCAGGCAAACCAGCAGCATTCGCTTCCGCGCGGGAGCGAACTTTGGGCTTTGCCGGACTCTGCCAGCCTTCAAGTTCCTGCTGTGATACCCCGGACATCGTTTTTCCTTAAACCCGCAGCAGGAAAAATCCTCCGATGACGGAGTCCCTGCCCGCCGGCGATCAAATACTTCGCCTGACGGTATCTACGGCTGTTCCTTCAACTTGTCACTTATCGAAAATACCGGTCCGGAAAGTTTTGTTGAAAAACAAACTCGTGCCGGTGGATTTTTCTTGCTTAAGCCTCCAGAGGCCCCTCGTGACGCCGCGAACTGCAGATAAAGACCTCCTCAGCAACGCAGCTTTCCAGAATCTCCCCTCCCGCTCCACCCCACTCTTACCCGGAATCCTCATTTTTCCAAATCGAATCCGGCAGGCTGACCGTTTTTCCTCGGATCGCTGCCGCCCTGCAGTGTCCCGTCGGCATCCCGTGCAGCCCCCTGAGTTGCTGCCAGTCCCCCGGATTGCCGCACCTGATGTCCGCGCTGCTCCAATTCCTCTCCCACACGTTTCTTCAGTTCAGCCTCCAGCAGCAATTCGTTGGGAGCCCACTGGTGGTGAAAACGAGCCGCAGAGACGGCCGCTGATGGCGACATTCCCCACAACTCCTGATTCAGCAGATTCTGCACAGTCGCTGAAATAATCCGAGGCCCCCCTGATGCTCCGACAGCCCGCACCGCCCGCCCGTCCCGAACCAGCAGTGTCGGAGTCATGCTGCTGAGCGGTCGTTTGCCGGGCTGCACAGAATTTGCAGCACTCTGCAACAGCCCAAATGCGTTCGGCTTCCCCGGATTGGCCGAAAAGTCATCCATCTCATTATTCAGCAGAATCCCCCACTCCGGGACCACCACAAAGCTGCCGAAAGTCAGATTGATCGTCTCCGTGCAGGCCACCCCGTTACCTTCCGCATCCAGTACTGAAAAATGGCTGGTCCCGGCATCATCCTTCAGAAAGAAACGGCCATAGGCTTCCGCTGGCAGCGTGCGGTCCAGGCGAATTGCCGCAGCCCGCTCCTCGGCATACTGCGGACTGAGCAGTCTTTGCACCGGAACATCCACAAAGTCCGCATCGCCAAGGAATTCTGCACGATCAGCAAAGGCATGCTTGAAAGCTTCCGTCACCACATGAACATAGTCGGCAGAATTGTGCTGCAGTGACTGCAGAGAACGTCCGCTGCGACGTTCCCAGCACTCCAGCGACTGCAATGTCTGCAGCAGTGCAATGCCACCACTTGATGGCGGCGGCATCGTGCAGATCATGGCACCGCGGAATTCTGCCTGCAATGCCTGGCGGAGCGTTGGCTGGTAGCCCTCCAGATCGTATGCTGTCAGAACTCCGCCCGTATCTGCCACGGCTGCTGCAATGGCTGCAGCCACAGGACCGTCATAAAAGCCGGCCCGTCCCAGTTCGGCGATTCGTTTCAGGACGGGCCCCAGCGGTGAATAGAACCGGTCACCGTCACGCCACGGCTGGCCATCGTTCAGGTACAGTTTCAGCAGCTGGGAGTAACGCTGACGATAGTCAGGATGCTGCCGCAGTTTTGCCAGTGTTCCGGCCTGCACTTCGCGATCGTGAGCATCAATCAGGACGCCGGACTCACACAGCTCAATCGCGGGCTGCAGAACCTGCCGCAGCGACAGTCGGCCCCATGTGTCCAGGGCATAGCAAAGACCGTGCACCGTGCCGGGAATTCCGCTGGCCAGTCCCCCTCGAACGCTGACTGGTTCCGCGTGCCCGGCATCGGCTGAGTCGCCATAACGATCGGCGGTGGCCTGTGCCGGAGCCCGCTCGCGATAGTCCAGTGCATGAGCCTTCTTCTTCTCGGCATCCCAGATCACCATGAAGCCGCCGCCGCCGATACCACAGCTGGCCGGGCGAACCACAGAGAGTGCAAATGACGTGGCGACCGCGGCATCCATCACGTTGCCGCCTTCGCGAAGAATGCGAGCACCGGCAGCACTGGCGGCCGGATGATCGGCCGCGACGACTCCACCCGTAAAACGGCGGTCCTTGTCCTGCTGCGGCGCAGCCTGCAAAGACTGAGAAACAGGCCCGATGAGGCAGCAGAAAATCAGTGTTTTCAGCAGCAGTTGCTGGGGAACGAGCATGTGTTGTCCGATCGGCTGAACGGCTGAATGTGCTACCGCAACCCCCTCAGACTACCACAACGCCCGGTTTCACTGCCACCCGAAATTCCTGCCGAATTTTCTGATTGCTCCTTTCCAAAACCCAGGTCAGTCCGCATCCGCACCGGAGTCCCCTGGCAACGCCATCCCACTGATCCACCGCCGCAGCAAGTCGATCCCACGCTCGTCACGCAGACTGCTGGCCAGCGGTGGCATCTGCCCCGCACCACGCTGACTGACCCTGTGCAGCAAAACGGAGCTCTGCGGCCGGCCAGGCTGCACCAGAGCCGGCTCCGACAACCCAAAGGAATTGTGCACAGCCTTCACGCCAATCAGCTTCTGCTGCGCATCCGTCGCCGTGAACTCCGCACTGAACTGACTGTTTCCACCACCCGCCTCCACATGACAGCCCGCGCAGTTGGCATGCAGGTACGATCGAGCTCGCACTGACAGATCCAGACTCTCGTCCAGCGGATCCGCCAGCTTCCCCAGCTGATCCGGTGATTTCGCCGGCGGGTTCCTGAAATACCCCAGATCCGACAACACCTGCAACTGATTTCCCCTGTAATCCCCGTAGTCCTGCTCGCGGTTCATCTGCAGCTCGCAAAGACCCAGCACATAATTCGCCGCCCTCGAATGACACACCATACACTCCGCCCGACTGGGATAATGCCAGCTCTGCAGCCGCTGTCCGCCAGCGGCCCCGGCATCGCGAATTACGAAAGTCTCGTCCAGACCACCACGGCCCACCAGCTCAGCATCCGTCTGCTGCTCGTTCCAGCGGTACGAATAGCCCGCCCACTCGTTCTGATCACGCACCATAATTCGCGTCTCTGTCCAGCGACGACTGTCCGCCTGCCCCGCCTCCAGCTCCAACGCAAAACTCTTCACCAGCACCGAACCATTCGGAAATGTCCAGCCCCGGTTCGACGTGTATTCAATCCGGCCATCATCCGGTACCGCCAGCCATCGCTGCTTCCACGCACCATCGGACCACAACTGAGCATTCACGGAATACGGCAGCACACCCGCCGACATCCGATGAGCAGACACGTCCGCAAACAGACCGGTCTCACTCAGTCGCTGCGGAAATGCCACCGCAGGTTCAACAGCTGCCTGTTCCAGTCGATACAGCCCACCACCATGGTCCACAACCAGCAGATCGCCCGAATGATTCTGAGCAAATCCGGTGATCTGCAGTGTCGTGTCAGCCAGCTCCCGATGCTCCGTCACCCGCTCACCATCATGCCGAATGGACCAGATCCGCCCGGTCGAATAATCCCCGTAAATGAAACTGCCGTCCAGGCCCGCCAGCCCCGCACCACGATACACCACTCCACCCGTCAGACTGCGAAACTCGGAATGATGATGCTCAGCGACAGGATTCGTAATCGGCTCCTTGCCCCTCGCACGCTCCAAATAAAACGGATGACTGCCCTCCTGCACACTCCAGCCGTAATTCTCACCCCTGCGCACCAGATAGACCTGCTCCCACAAATCCTGACCGTTCTGCCCCACCCACAATTGATTCGACTGCCAGTCATAGGCCATCCGCCACGGATTACGAAATCCATAAGCCCAGATCTCCGGCCTCGCCCCGGCCACACCCACATACGGATTGTCCGGCGGAATGGAATAAGGTCGGTCAGCCGTCGGCCGATCCACATCCAGTCTCAGCATCACCGCCAGCAAATCATCCACACCCTGCCCGGTCGCCAGCGGATCGCTGTCCGATGTGCCGTCGCCCGTCGGACAATACAAATATCCGTCCGGACCAAAGGCCAGATCCCCGCCATTGTGGCCATTCGAATCCCACTCCAGAATCACCAGCTCACTGTCCGCAGCCACCAATCGCTCACCACCCCGCGACACCGTAAACCGACTGATCCGATTCTGCTTCCGCTCCGCCTTCACCGGCCCGTTCGTCAACAAATACAGATACCCGTTCTGCTCGTACTGCGGATGAAAACAGAACCCGTAAATCATCCGATCCAGCGCAATCAGAGGCACGCTTTCGGAAACTTCCGCCGTGTCCCGGCAGACTCGCAGTCCGCCCGGCTCCGCCCAGTCCCCCGCATGGTCCACAAACACCAGCCTGTCCGATCCAGGCTCGGCCCGCAAAAAGACCGGCTTGAACAGCTTCAACTGCGGATACGCACGCACAGCTCGGTATGGCAAAGGTGGCTCCGGTGAACCCCGCAGCCGACTGTTCACCCACGGCACTCGCTGACGTTCCGCTGTCTGCCCGCAGGTCTCTGTTGAAGAAACGAGCTGCACCCACACGGCCAGCAACATGGCCACACAGCGACCCGCCACGAAACACGCATTACCCACACCGTGACACACGTCTGCCGTCCCCACAATCAGGCTCCTTACACCAGCAGGCCATCCACAACCGTCCCATGCACATCCGTCAGCCGATAATCCCGCCCCTGAAATCGATACGTCAATGCCGTATGGCTGATTCCCAGCAGATGCAGCACCGTCGCATTCAAGTCGTGCACATGCACCGGATCCCGCACAATGTTATAGGAAAAATCGTCGGTCTCGCCATACACCGTCCCGCCACGAATCCCACCACCCGCCAGCCACATCGAATAACAACGCGGATGATGGTCCCGGCCATAGTCCGTGGTCGTCAGCGTTCCCTGCGAATACACCGTACGTCCGAACTCGCCACCCCAGATCACCAGAGTATCCTCGAGCAGACCACGCTGCTCAAGATCCCGCACCAGCGCCGCAGACGGCTGATCCGTATCAAAACACTGACTGCGGATCCCGCTCGGCAGACTGCCATGCTGATCCCAGCCCCGATGATACAGCTGCACAAACCGCACACCACGCTCCGCCAGCCGCCGCGCCAGGATGCAGTTGGCCGCAAATGTCCCCGGCTTCTTCGATTCCGGACCATACGCTGCAAATACAGACTCCGACTCACCCGACATGTCCGTCAGCTCAGGCACCGACCGCTGCATCCGGAATGCCAGCTCATACTGGTCAATTCGCGCAGATATCTCGGGGTCTGCATCCGACTCCGCATGCAGCCGATTCAACTCCGCCACGTCATCCAGCATCCCCCGCCGCCGCTCACGACTGATCCCCGGCGGATCCGACAAATACAGCACCGGATCCTTCCCCGGACTGAATCGGACACCCTGATAACGCGGCGGCAAAAAACCCGCACCCCACATACGCTCGTGCAGCGGTTGCGCATTCGTCGGACCACTCGGACGCGAAATCATCACCACGAATGCCGGCAAATCCGCATTCTCTGAACCCAGACCATACGACAACCACGCCCCCAGCGAAGGACGCCCAGCCAGCTGATGCCCCGTCTGCAGCAATGTCATCGCCGGATCATGGTTGATCGCCTCCGTGTGCAGAGTCCTCACCAGACAAATCCGATCGGCAATCGCACCCGTATGCGGCAGCAGCTCACTCAGCCACATGCCGGAATCACCGTGCTGCGAATACCGAAAAACCGACGGACACACCGGAAATCGCTGCTGCCCCGCAGTCATCCCCGTCAGTCGCTGACCACCCCGCACAGATGCCGGCAGGTCCTGATTGAACTGCTGCCGCAGCCCCGGCTTATAATCAAACAGATCCAGCTGCGACGGCGCCCCCGCCTGAGTCAGCCAGATCACCCGCCGGGCTTTGGGCAACACATGCGGCAGACCCACTCGCTCATTCAACGCACCCGCCTGAACACCGCCACTCAGCAAACCAGCCAGCGCCGCCAAACCCGGACCAGCCATCCGCGAAGAAAGAAACTGACGCCGAGCCACCATGCCCTGCATCGCTGTCACATCTGCTATCCCCATAACTCATCTTCCCGCAAATACAACCAATCCCCCTCGCCCCCGCAGGGGGAGAGGGGTCGGGGGTGAGGGGGGCAACA
>Ga0209990_10001868_pt1 | contig 17250 bp, 23 predicted proteins | sample NOAtaG_6_FD_187304 | JGI IMG/M metagenome (GOLD analysis project Ga0209990, IMG submission 187304) | Freshwater lake microbial communities from Lake Erie, under a cyanobacterial bloom - NOAA_Erie_Diel5S_2200h metaG (SPAdes) (version 2) | ecosystem: Environmental > Aquatic > Freshwater > Lake ...
CAAGAAAATTCTTTTAAAACAGCCTCTTACCATGCAGGCTTGCCACCTCAAGAGCGTCGCCATATCGAGCAACAGTGGCTGACTAATCAATATCCTTTTGTAATCTGCACCTCAGCTTTTGGGCTCGCAACCGTGAGACAATACGAGATACAGTTTAGCATTAATCAATATGACAATAATCGGATATGCGAGGGTTAGCAGTAAAGAGCAAGCTGAAGGTCGATCGATTGAAAACCAAATAGCATTATTAAAACGGGCGGGAGCTGAAGAGGTTCTAGTGGATGTTGAGTCGGCATACTCAGGACGCGATCGCCCACAATTTAACAAACTAATGGATCTGGTTAAAAGTGGTTTTGTATCTAAGGTAATTGTTTGCACCTTGGACAGGCTATCTCGCAATGAAGCTGTGATGTTTGTCGCGTTTGAAGATTTTGAGCGATCGCATTGCCAATTAGTAAGTTTAGAAGAAAATTTTGATTTACAAAGTCCAGAGGGTAGATTGCAAGCTGGGTTTAGTACGCTTATGGCTCGGAATTATTCGGCGCGACTATCTCAAAAGACAAAGCGCGGACATAAGGCACATCGAGATCGCAATGCGCCGTACTTTAAATTATTTGGCTACAAAATAGAGGAAGAGCGTTACAGATTGGATCACGATCCGTTTCTATGCCTGTTACAAGATAAATCTGTAATGACGAAAGCGGCGATTGCGTCCAATATCTTGGCAATATTCAAAGATTGCAAATCGCTTAGGCGAACACTTCACATAATAAACAGCAAATACGGGCTAGTCACTTTTTCTGATGGCAAAGGAAAAGGTAACAGATCAACACGCGATCGCTTTGGCTTTTCACAATCAGGATTGCACTCATGGCTCACTAATCCAATTCTTAGGGGACACACTTGCTACAACAGGGGACAAAAACAAAGACAACACCACAAACATTTATGGGACATGAGGATCGACACACATCCTGACGACAAACTAATTTCCGATTATGAGTACCGTGAACTTGAAGATATTTTTAACTGGAATAAGATTCACCACGGTTTCGATAATTCCCAACGAGTTACCCATGTGCTAACGGGCTTGGTTTACTGCGGTGAATGTGGACGATCGCATCGGATCATGGGTAGCTTGCAACGAGATAAAGTGACCAAACTTTATTATTACCAGTGCCAAAATTATGCGATCCGAGCCTGTGGGCAAAAGAAGACCATAAGAGACATTGCCGTGGAGCAAGCGGCTATCTCTGCCCTGGTCCAACGTGCGGAAAGTATTGCCCAAATTGCCGAACTTCCTGCCCAAATTGCCGAACCTTTGGAACTAAGGGAATTGCGCGGTCAACTTGCAACACTTGAAAACATGGCGGCTAATCCTGCGATCGCACAGGCAATTCTAGAAATCAGGGGACAGATTAATAAGATGCAGTTCGGGCTGACTGTTGGTGTGCAGGTTGATAGTGAACTGCGATCGGTTCTATTGGAAACTTTTCAAAATCCTAGTTTCTTTGCAACTTTGCCAGATAGTGATAAAAAAACGATCTATCGTGCCTTGATTGCTCGTGTTGTGGTTAAAGATGGTGAGGTTGTGGGCGTTGAGTTAAAGATTTAATATCAAAATAATGACAATTGACCTTTGCGCTCTTTATTGAGCGATCGCTTAAGAGCCATCTGTGAAACATCGTATCTCGCATGGCAAGGAAAACAAAGGGCTTTGAGGTTTGTATCTTGGCAATTTTCGGGACGATGATCTAAGTGGGCGACGGTCAAGGTAAATCGGTGCATATGCTCTTTATAAGTTCCGTCTTTCATCACCTCAAACCCATCGTCAATTTTTGTCAATTTTTTTTTCGATCTCTTTAATTTCTTTCTGGATTTCCTGCAATCGCTTTCCTGCGGCAAACTGAGTCTGCGCACTCTTATGTTCGTCGTGGTCAAGTTTGCCGATATACCTCGATCTTTTGTCATTTAGCCATTTGTGGGGCTTGGCACTTTTCCAGACCACTTGATCGAAATTCCGTTTGGACGGGCGCGACTTTTCTAACCAAACTCCTTTCGGACTAGCGCCTGATGATTCAAGAGCGATTGCTTCTTTTTGCAGATCTGCCAAGCGATCGCGCAAAATCTCAAGCTCGGTTTTGGGAACCTCCACTAGAACGGATACCTTAGATTCATCCATGCGTAATTTTGTAACGGATAACTTAGGTTCTGAGGCGATCGGAGTCTCAAGATTGGGCAATTTATCGGCATCGATGCTAGAGAAATTTTCGAGAAATTTTTTAAGCTCGGCAACTTCTTTAGTAGGCTTTTTCAGTTCTGCTAGGACATCTGGCGATAGTAAAGCGATCGCTTCAGAAGACTTGTTATTTTTGGCATAGTCAAGGGCGTGACCGATGGCATTAACTGCAAATGTTGGTAGATAACGTCCCGAATAGCGATCGCAGATTGGGAGCAGAATTTCAAATAGTTGGTTGTTATTGGAAACTGTTCTTAATTTTGGCTTACCCATTTTTAGGTTGTGTGAGGTCACAACATCGGGCTTTGAGATATTGAGACAAGTATTGCTAACGGCAGTAATTACGCCTTCTTCCCCATCTGTATCAACTACGCGATCGCCTACTTTAAAAACTGGTTCTAGTGGAATTTCCGATTTAATTTCTTCCACTAGAACAGACGCGGCTGCACGTTCAATGATTTCGCAATCACTGGGATTGAAATTTGTAGTCTTGCCATTGTCTAGCCTAACTTTCCAATACTGCGTACCGTACTTTTCCACCGACTCAATAAACTCGCCCTCAGTGATCAGGCTTTTAAGCGGCTGTCCCCAAGTTTTGTTGTTGCAATCCTCACGAATGCGATCGCCAACATTGGGAACTAAAGGTAATTCAGCTTGAATAAGCCTTGAGTCCTTGCCATGCCCTGCGAGTGTAATCATTCGACTACCTCCAAATTTTTGATATTGCACGAATACTCAATTGTTGAGCCGTACATATCGACTTCTACAACTGCAAATCTGACGCTAAGAACCTGCTCAAATCTAAGCAGCTTTGCAGTTTTGCCCTTGAAAGCAGTTCGCGATCGCACTATGCAACCCTCAGTTAATGGCTTGCGCTCTAATTCAAGAGAATCAAGAAATACTGGTCTAGCTTTATTCTCGCCATCGAACAGCACTTTGCATAGATCGCCATCAATAGAAGTAATTGCACCATGCAGATCACCAGCGATAATCCTCGATCCAATCTTGAATTGTGATAGAGATATCTCTTTGAGTTCTTCGAGAAGATTAAGGGCTTCCTCTACTTTTGGTTCTAGTGGAAATTTGAAAGCAGATGGCAATTCTCCACTAGAACTATTTGGGATAATCGAAAAGATATCTAGCTGCATAAATACTTCTCCCGTAGTTGCTTAGCCAAAATTGGGTTAGTTTTTTCGACAAGTGAAAGTCTGTCTTTTGCCGCATCAAAGTCTTTACACCTCACCATTGAGGCGATCGCGAGTTCAAGTCGATATGGATCTTCGGAAACTAAATCGCGCTTGTTTATTTGTGGTGAAACTTTCGGCTTAAACTTACCTTCCCACTTCTCCCAATCTTCAGGCTTAAATCTTGCAAAGTATGCATAGCGATCGCTTGGGCAAACCTGCAATGACTTCAAAATGAAATCTTCAAGCGCACGGCGGGGAGAGTCAACAGCAATAGGGCTAATCGCTTTTTTAGGTGACTTTGTACCTTCAGTCTCTTCAACTGGCTTTAAATCGCAATTTTCAACGACTTCATCAACGCAAGAAGCGATCGCTTCTAAATGTTTTGGAAATTGTGAATTTTTTGAAAAATCAAAATCATCAGATCGATCTTGATCTCTAGATCTTTCTAAAGAGATCTTAGAGAAATTCGTGCCTTGCCCTGAGCCACTTTGAGGGGTGTCTGGTTGTGTAGCGATCGCTGAAGTTGTCTGTAGACAACCAAGTTGTCTGTAGACAACCAAGTTGTCTGTAGGCAACTGATTATTTTCTGAATTTGGTTGCGTACAGACAACCAAGTTGTCTGTACGCAACTTTTTAGATTTTGTGGTTAACGTCGCGATCGCTTCGACAATTTCCAGATCGATATATTCAAGATTTGCAAGGCGTTGGACTGCACGGCTAACTGTGCTTTTGTCTAGCTTTAATGCTTTGGCGATATCCACTACTCGGAATTTAATCTTTTGCTGACCAAAAGGATCGAGTGTCCGCAGTCGGTACAAAACCTTTAACTCGGCTGGTTTGAGTTCCTTGCAAACCGTGAGCCATTCATCAGGCTCTAGCTGATAAAACTTGCTCATTTCCTAGCCCTCCCTGTCCTTGCACAGGCTAAAGGCTTACGATTCTGGTAATCTTCACGAGAAACTACCCTTGCGTAGCTTGTAGCCACTCCGATACCATGTTCACAGAGTAAATTTAGATACTCCAAATAATTCTCTGTAGGTAGAGAAAATTCAATAAATTTTGTCATGTTAGAAAACTGAATAAAGTTTGTGTCCCGATTGTTTGCGCGATCGGGCATTTTTTTTAGGTAAGAGAGAACTCAACCGCGTAAACAGCTGGCAGATGCTCAACGGCTTTGTAAAACTTCTCGGCAAGTGATTCCTGATTAAATACAAATGCTTGTGTAATGAGTTCATCACCAATAAACCAGTCGTAGCAATTGCCCCCAAGTTGTCCTGCCAATTGGTCAACTTCTACAGAAGAGTTTTCTAAATAAACACAGACACTTTTACGCGCTAAGCTTGGATTGCACATAGGTATTAGCCCCACTAATATTTGTGTGTACGATCGCTTCGACCTCAGAAATAGGAGCGATCAACTTTGTTCTTACGAGACTTTCAAATAGAAGGCGATCGCACGGTGAACAGATTCCACTAGAACCGATCTCTAAGCTCCATTCAACACAAACAGCATTGGCTGCTTCATTGAATCTCTCGACAGAATTACGCAACAGAAGAGCAATTTGCATATTCCGTCTTCCTTAATAGTGCGATTGCTTCATCAATTACAGATGACTCGAAAATGCCCTTAGAGCTAGCCGTATTCTCAATATATTTGGCAGTTTCAGGCAAAACGTGCATAGTTTTTTTAATTCGTGAAATAGCAGATTTTTTTCTTGCCATATCAAAATCTCGTTGGTAGGACTTCTTACCGTTGTTGGTAGGAGTTACTAACATAATAGGCTAGGTTTTGACGTTTAGCAAGAGTCTGTTACTCTAAATGCAAATATATTTGATTGATTGTTGCCTATTCATGACAGATGAAGTAAAAGTGAGGCTTTCGGAGATTCTTAAGCAAGCGCAAGGCGATCGTCCTATGCGTAAATTTGCTAAGGAACTAGGGGTTTCGCACGTTACCTTGATGTCATGGGTAAATTGTGAGGGCTTTCCAAGTCGCGAGAGTTTGGAGAAAATTGCGGTGGTTTTGGGGATGACCCTTGATGATTTGCTGACCGATTTACGGGGCGATCGCATTGCAGACATTTCACCAAAAAAAGCTGAGGATTTATTATCACTGACTAATAATTTGAGCGATTCTGAAGCATTCCGACTCGCAACACTTCTACTAGAACGAGTGAATAAGGCGATCGCGGCGAAACTTTAAATAAAAAAAGCTCCTATCTCTAGGGGCTTTACGGGTGTAAATATTTACAGTCTGTACCAAGTTGGGGGCTAGATTTTTGAATCGCTACTGTCTACTAAGTGATCGAAAAAAACGGCGGATCTAAGATCCAGCCGTCAGACAGGCGATTAAAAAAATCTAGCTTTGCACTAAAAAATAATTTTCGATTCTGTAATAACTTCAGGGGTGACAATCCGCATCTGGCAACCAGTAGCAAGCAGTAAATTATTGAATGATTCTAGATTGGGGGAAGTGGTCGCGCCTTCCTTAAACCATCGTCTCACGGTGGTATCACATTGAGTCTCTGAGCCGCTAACTTCTTGATATTTAGTAGCTAACTTTGATATCCAGAATCTTTCACCCCAAATAGCGATCGCACGGGACTTAATAGCATCTAATTGTTTGCGGGTAAGAGTTTCAGCAGTAGACATTTTTTCTAGAGTTAGCATAATTGTTTAAACTTGCAGACTAATTATTATACAATTTTACACAAAAAAGATTTTATTTTAGTGGGGACTGGCTAGGCAATCCCCACATATTTGATTATTTGCTATACAGATATAGCCCTAAACCAAATTTTGCACAGGCTCTACGAAAAGCCATAGATTCAGCATTGCTAGACGGATCGCCATAGGCAATCTCACGCTCGATAACTTCACCAGTGACTTTATCGGTCTTAGTTTCCTTTAGCATCTCAGTACCAGTTGCCTCGCGCCATACAAGACCGTCAGCAGTCGGGATTGACAGACGACCTACAAGAAAGATGCGATCGCTAGTACTCTGCAAATGAGTAATTTCCCAACACCATCCCCTCGCGTATTTGTCCAGAATTGGCGGGATATATTTCCAAGAAAGAAATTTAATCTGAGTCCCCCCTACTGTCTTTTTTTCAAGCAACTTGTCGGGCAACCTGCGAGATAAATACTCGATAATCTCGGCGCTTGATAGTGGCTCTAGTCTTTCAAGTGGGCGGATTTTTACATTGTCATCGGGATTAGCAGATTTTTGGATTTCCATTGTTCTAGTAGAAGATTAAAAGACTTGTTCTGGTAGGGAATAACGATCGCCATTGGATAGGCGATCGCAGTGCAATTAATTAGAATCTATCGTCATAATTTCCAAGCTCAATTTCTGGCTTCTCATAGTCATCAGGAACATCAATCTTGCCTGAGCCATCACAAGCAATGCAATCGGTCTCAAAAGGTTCTGATGCAATTTCAAAACCAGTCTCTTCATTTCTCGCATAGACGATCCGATCAATCATTCGCCCTGACCCATTGCAGTAAGTGCAGTTAATCAACATATTTTTTACCAGTCAATAAAGTTTGAATGGGGCGGCTAACTCCCCATAAGCCGAAAAATCTACAAATCATCCTGATAATTAGGATCGCAATCTTGAGGCAGTGGATAAGATTTCTCTTGAGCGTCAAGCCAAGCTTCATACTCAGCGTTGTCTGTGTACAGTTGCCATTGCTCATCATTCCAAGTGCAAAGATCTTCAAAAATTGAATCAAACATAGTAAACTCCGATTAGTAATAAAAAATTTGAGCCGTCTTGAGTGAGCAGTTTTGCGCCATACTCAGGGCGGTTTTTTATAGCCTCTTAACCTTTGCTCTCATTGCATCGTGGTCAACCTGCGGCATCTCTAACACCTTTGGGGCTAACTCCTTATCAATGCATTGGCAAAAGAAAGAATGCAACTCATCTTTAATCGTTGCCAAGTTTCTGATCTTGACTTCAAAAGGTGATTTAAGCCGCTTAGACAATCTCGCTTCGCAATGCCCGTGATACTTGTCTAGCAAAGGGAATTTATACTTTGCATAGCCTTCAAACTTCTCAGCCTGAGCCGAATTTGCGAAGCCGAAGTAGAAGGACTTAATTTCTTGCTTAGTGCCGATCGCAGTCCCAGACTTATCAAAAGTTTGAGTCAATTCCGAAACATAGCCAATCCTTTCGGACTGCTTGCAAACGTGTACGCTATAAGTCTTGTGATGCGTGCGAGTCTTCAATTCTTCAATCTCAGACTCAGTCGCGATAATTTGAAATGAAATCATGATCGAATCTCCTTAGTAATAAAAAATTTGAGTGGATAGAACTCAGCACATAAAGCCCGTAAGTATAGGCACTTACACCTATGTTTCCTCTGGAGAGCTTGGAGGCGCTCTAAACCTCTATTAGATTAATCTAATTATAAGCTAATTAGTGGATAATTGCAAGCATTTTATATAAGAGATTTAAAGTATTTTTATAGGCGATCGCGATGCCGTAGGCAGCGCTTCACAAAAAAAGCCAAAAAAAAGAGGGTGGGGAAAAACCCCACCCCCCCAAAAAAACTAGAACAGAGAACACTGGACAGAAGCGGGGGCAAAGGAAAACCAGCCGCCACCAGCAGCGACAAAACCCCAACCAGAAGGCACACCAAACGGCGCGAAAACCCAACAAGGCACACCAGACCCAACCGCAAAAGCGAGAGAAGCCCACGACCCAGACCCAAGCCCACAGAAAGCGCGAGAGGAAGACGAAGAAGGCAACAAACCACTGGGGCAAGCGGAAGAAGGGAAAGAAACCAAAACACCGCCGCCAGCAGCCAAAGCCGAAACGAAAGCACAGGACCGGGCAGCAAAAGAACCACGACCGACACCGAAGTCAGCCGCCCGAAAAACACGAGCCGACCGCAAACACACACGCACGTCAGCGTCAACGCCAGCCGCACAGCCCACAAACGACTCGCCCGAAGACCGCGCCCGAAGGCACAAAACCGAGGACAAAACCGCAGGAGGCAACCCGCGAGAACCCGAAAAGCCAACCAAACCAGAACCAGTGAGAAGAGAGGAGAGAGAAGCAGGAACCACGAGAACCACCTGAGAAACTAGTAACTAGTATAAACTAAAAAGTGGAAAAAAGCAAGCAAAAAAGACAGGTAGTGAGCGCCGCAGGCGCGTAAAACTGGCAGCCCAAAACCAGCGCACGAAGAACCACGCCCAAAGCAGAAAGAAAAAACCACCGCAAAAAACTTGACACAACTTGCAGAATGCCTTTCACTCCTTCTTCTCTTTTCTTCTTCTCTTCTCCCAACTCAGAAAAAAGCGCCCCAAGCAAAAGATAAAGCAAAACTCGTCAAGTCCCAGAAAAAATGGCGGAGCCTCAATATAAATGGACTTGACGTTTTTGCTATCTTGTTGCTCAAGGCGCTTTTTTTCGGCAAACGTAGACAGATTCAGAGCCTAGACTTAGGCAGACGATCGCAGTATTGCGACGGGTTGAGCATAGCGGCGATTAAGCGAAAGAAAATAAAAGTTTAGTCAATTGTTTCTGGAGGCGGCGCGTTAGCAAGTTCTTTCGGATGAACAAAAACTTGCGATCGCGCTGCCGATCTTCCGTGCTTTTGTCATGGTGCGATTTTATTGGCGATCGCTTAGCGCTTAAATAGCTCTAAAATCGCACTATGACAGCACATCTAAACACGAAGTATCAATATGGATATGGGTAGCAACCTAGTCGAGAGAGTGCAGCGAAGAGAGAGAAGAGCAGTGTAGTGGAGTTGCTTCACCGCCTAACTATGCGATCGCAGACAACTTTTGCTGTTGACAAGGTGACGCGACGTAACGAAACAAACGAAGCGATCGCAGCAAACGAATGGACGGCAACATTAAAGACTGGTGGTAGTGAAGGCGGATGTAGTGAGGCTACGAACGAAATCGGCTGTAACGACACATTGCAACAGATTAAAGACTGAGTCCGAATATGGGTACAAAGCTTTTTCATTTACAAGTCACTCCGCGATAGTGAATGCAGCGTACTGGCGGCGACCTCGAAAACTTTACGGAGCTAGGTGAAGGGTGGCTCTGTAGGAACGGAGGAGACACGCTGAACCGTAGCGCAGTTAGTTTTTCGTGTCGCTGACTGCTAGCGAAATGAACGGTGCGCTAGCAATCGCCCTATTCTTCCTCTTGGTTTTGACTGAAAATATTTACACCTGAGCGATCGCCTATCAACTTCCACTAGAACTATTATTTTAATTCTCCACTAGAACGATGATCGAGACTAAACAATCGGATATCAGCGAACCTATCCCCCGCAAATCCGCGAAACCAAAGAACTATCTGAGACTTTTGTTTATTCCTGTGGCGATCGCAACCATAGGCATATTTCTATATTGCATTTGGAATATTTTGCCTTGGTTTATAGTCATGGTTTTGGTGGGACCAGTCGCAGGCTATTCAATTTTGCAACTCGTGAAATTTATCACTGAATAAAAAAACGATCGCTGTTTGCGGACAGGCGATCGTTTCTAAATGTGATGGGGATAATTTACTTGCTTAGTAGATCCTTTACATTAATATCGCCTATGGACAACCCTCTAAGCAACCCATCAATGACAGCATTATCAATCTCCTCGATCGCGCCATTGTCGATCATCTGATCTGCGATCGCTCCACCGATTCTTTTTGTCAATCCCGCATAGCGGCCACCTTCACCAATTGGACTCCTTACCTCATAACTATTAACTTCGTGTCCCGTTCTAGTGGAAGTCTGTTCAACTTCCGAATAATTCAACTCTGCACGATCAACGGCGATCACTTCAGAAGTCCTTCTTGCTAGTTGACCCGCCCGAAATTCTTTAGCCCGATCAGTATTTACAAACTCAGAAATCTTATCTAGCCCCTCCTGAGTCCAGACCGTTTCGCCATCAGGATTATTGTTTTCCCAAAGTCCATCAAGCTCCTCCGCTTTACGAGACTTTATTTGCCTCACCGTTGTGGGTTTAATTCCTAGAATTTCTGCTACCTCACGATTGCTATAAAACTTAGGCATAGTAATGATTTGAGATGTCATGGATCGCACTCCGTTACAGAATTATCGACTTAGGATCGCATAACGTTACAGGCTAAGCAATAGATGGATCGCAATGCGTTACAGTTTGAGTTTTGCACTTTATCACTGCTCTTGCGAATCGAACCCCCTGTAGTCGTTTAGGTAGCAATGGATGCTTGCAGGTAGGGGGTTCGATTCGCTTCGAGGCAGGATGTAGCACTAGGTTTTCCCGCTTGAGGTGAAGCATTCGCTTCACGAGGGATCTCTGTACCGCGCCCCGTTGGTGAGTTGCGGCTTCAGTTCATGATTGCTGCTTCGTAGTTTACTAGCCTGTGTGAATCTTCGATTCACACACGGCGCAAGATTTGCTGCTAAAGCAATTAGTTGTTCATCCTGCTAGATATTGTCTCTGTGTGCCATTGAGACAGTCGGTTAATTTGCTTCAAAGGACTGAGTATCAGCAAACTTAACCGACCGTCTCAACTACCGCTAATCTTTAATGTTGCCGTCCATGAGGCTGGTCTAGGGGCGAGAAAAGCTGATCAACTAATCCAAATATCTCCGCCGCCTCTAGACCAGCCACAACGACTGAGTTACTAAAACCAACTGTAAATATTTACACCTATCGTTTAGCCTTTCGATACTCCCAAGGCTTCTCATAATCGCCTGACCACACACCTAACTTCTTATCTTTAGCAAAATCTTCCGCACTTGCGATCGCCTCGCGACTCGGACAACTGCTTGAATATTGTTTGTAGTGGTAAGCCATACCTGACTTGACCATCTCAATATTTACATTGTGAGCATACTCATCATCACCAACCTTGACGCTGACCTCGGCAACTGTGCGATCGTATTTGTCTTTCTCCATAGGACGGACAATAACTTGTTTATTCTCAACCAATTTTGATAATAAAGCCTTAGACTCTGCGCCCAAAGGCTGTCTAGATTCAGGTGCATCTATTCCACAAAATCGTAATTTAAGCTTTTCCCCATCACAATCAACGGCGATCGTATCGCCATCACTGACCTTGGTAGTTTGACAAATTTTATACTGTGTATCCTCCGACCTGATTGGACGGGCGATCGCTGCTTCATTACCTTCATAGGATGGTCTTTTGCTAATTTCTTGTTCATTGCGTTGGTACATAAAGAATGCGATCGCAGCCGCAATTATTGAAATCTCGATAGCAGTATCAAAAATCTTCCGCATATTTCACCAATAAAAATAGCTGAAACCATTGCATAAGCATAGGTAACAGCTATTATAAATTTAATAATATTTTCGCCTCAGATCTTTATATATAAATTTGTGAGGCTAAACAAGTGAAGCGTTTAATTAAATTTGGTTCGGTCGGTTTGGTGATTGCAGGGGCGATCTCGATCGGGGGTGAGGCATTTGCCCAATTGCCTACATTATTTAGAGTGGAAAAACCTACTCCTACAGGTATAAGGGCTAGCTATTTTATAAAGTCTACTCCTCGGACACAAGTCGAAGTAGAGCTTAGTGGCGGCGTATCCACAAAAACTTTACCTGTAAGATCGAACGCTTGCGGCATTGCAGTTCTATCTTCAGCAACTAAATATAACGGTTTAACCTTGGTATCTGAAGCAGGATCTTTTCAGCCTGAAACTATCCTCGCAGGTGCTGCGGTTTTGGTTCCTGAATGTTTGCCTAATGGACAGCTAGCTACTCCTCTTCCCTCTGGATCTGGCTCAATTATAAATGGGGGAAGCGGGCGCATTATATTGGTTGGTCTAACGCCAGATAGAGTACGCGATGTTACCTATTCCTCGCCTAATGTAAGCAAGAAATTTGTGTCAACCGATGCATGTGGAATTGGATCGCTCACATCAAGCTCATCTGGTTTTACCCAAGTCAATCTTAGTGGCGTTACTACGGCTCTATCCGCCTTGCCATTACAGAATTTTCTTTGCAGGAGTGGCGTTGTTTTCTCAAAATCGCTTACGGCTCCTCTTCCCGTTACAGCTACTGCCAACGGTAAATCTGTATCTGTCTCTGGATTGCCTCCTTTGCAGCCTTATCCTTTCACTGTTGTTGGCGGCTCTGTTACGAGATCGGCAACTACCGATCGCTGCGGTGGACTGACGCTAGGGACTGCTTCTAATCCTCTGACTGGAACAATTCAAATTAAAGGAGTCAGCTTTGACACTACGACCGTAGGATCTGGGGCTAAGCCTAATTGTGTGCTGAATAGCAACGGCTCTTATAGTTATCAAAGCTCTCCTAGTAATGTGAGGCTTTCTAATGGGCAGCTATATATCTATCAAATCCCTGGACTGTCGCTTGAGTCTCGCGAAATTGTGCCAGTTACTTCTGGAGCTAATAGAGTTGTAAATCAAACCGCAAATTCATGTGGCATTGCTACTTACAAATCTTCCAATCTTTTACCAACGAGTCTGATTTCGCTGAATAACGCAGCAGCAGTTGAAGTATCTACTTTTCCTATAGCCGAGACTCCCGTTTGTAGAGATGGCGACATCTTACAGGCTGAATAATCACTCAGAACCTTTAACTAATCGCTGAATACGGAGCGCTTGTGATCGCAGCCTAGTTTTTAACTGGGCTGCGATTATTTTTTTTCTGTCATGCTCATTCAATCTGGCAATTTGCTCAGTGGTTGTCCCTTCCCCCAACCTGTAAGAAATCTCAATTAATTTTGCTCTGACCTCTTCCCGACGCACAATTGTTGACTGCAAATCTGACTCATCTTTGATTTGCTCAAAAGTAATTACAGCATCGGTTACTTTGCCCTTGATAGCGATCGCAATCTCAGCCTTAGTTTTTTCGAGTTGGGCTAATTTGATAGCAAGATCGGCATTAGCTTGATTGTTTCTCGTCTGGTTAGCGTCAGACGTTGCTCGTCCACTAATGATTGTGGGCAGTGCCTCAAACAATAATCTCGACTCTAAAGATGTGCGAATTTCACCAAATGCAAGTGGTCTAGAATTTTGCAACAGGATTGGGGCGATCGCAGATACCCATGGTGTAATCGTCTCGGCAAAGCTCCCCTCTCCCTGCACTTTAGCCAATTTCACAGCATCAGAACTACTAGCAATTTGCACGTCGATCGCTCGTAACTCTGGACTATTAGCGATCGCAAGAGCCTCTAACTGCTTGATGCATTCAGGTGTTGAATCTAGGCAAGGTAGATCACCCTTCAGCATTTCAAACTGCTCCGATGTCTCGCGATTTTCCAGTTTTTCATCTAATCCCGATCCATCACTTCCATCGTCAATGTTTTCCCTTGGACCAGGCGCTACCCTAGTAGTTGGCAATTTTCCACTAGAACTATTTGGCTTAGGAGCGTTTACGCCTGACTTATCGACTGGGCGATCGATAGTAATTACAGGATTACCCTTAGAATCTCGCTCTAACTTAATTTGATTTGGTGAAGGATTCTTAATTAAAGGGCTTACCAGTTTCGCGCCCGTTGGACTTGGGAGCTTCGTTTCTTTGGCTGTTTGAGCGTTTGCGATCGCTGGTGATAGCAAGAAGTAACTCAACATCAATTTGATTGTTAATTTGTTTAACAAATCGAATCCGCCTAACTTCTGAGTCATATTGCGCCCTCACCGTACTAATCTCTTTAAGTTTGTCGTCAACCATTGCAACTTTAGATTTAAGTTCACTAATCCTAAATTGCCGATCTTGTTCAGATTTTTCCCACTCTGCAAGAGCCTTGGAATATTCAAGTTGAGTTTTGTTAGCCTCCAAAGCTGCCCGAATATTTGCCTGTTCGGTTTCATATTCCTTAAGCGATCGATTGCTTTTAGCAGTCTCAAATCTACCTAGTTGCAATTGCAATAAAGCCTGTTCTTTGGCAAGCTCAGATTTAAGTTGTTGCAGTTTTTCCTGCTCATGCTCATTCACCCCACTCGGTAAGTCCTTGGCATCAAGAGTCTGAATTAAATCAAGTTTTCTTTGCTGCAAAGTTACTTTCTGCTCGGCATTTTTTACCTTAATGCGCTGAAAATCCACCTCACTCTCAAACTCAGCAAAATTTTGCTCTGGTAATTGTGCAGGCTTACGAACTGCGATCGGCTCAATTGGTTTAGGAGATTCCAAAGATAGCCGCTTAATTGTTGCCAAATAATCAGCGCGTTGCGCTTCAAGCCTTCGTCGCTCGTCATCGCGATCGCTGATAACAGCACCCTCTTTCAGGATGTCGCCTTGCTTAATTTTTAAGTCCCTTGGGTCACTAAGAGTTAGGTTAATCCGCAGTATTCGGGGTTGCGATGCTTGCGTGGTTACTTTGTTTGATTCAGATTGTGCGATCGCATTAGGAAGCGGTACTTTTCCACCGATCCAAAAACCAAAACTTCCGCCGATCCAAATTACCAAAGCACTAATTACCAAGCGATCGCGCCGTGCCTTACGTTTACCCTCACGATGAGATCGTAATGTTGCCAGTGCCGAAGATTCGATCCTCTCGCTTGCACCACTTTCGATCATCTTCTGTGCGATCGCCTGTCCTAGTATCTCTGGAAGATTGTCGTATCGACTGTTCATCACTGCGTACCTTTAAAATAATTTTGCCGTCGAGAATAAAATTGTCTGAGATTGGCTCTAGATTTTGCTTTGTAGCATTTAGGATTTCAATACTCCCCCCCGAAAGTCGAAAAACATTAAATTTTTTTTGTTCTAGTGGCAATCGTAAATTTTCAACGTTATCGACTAACAAACTGCCTGTTAAGTAGGCATTGTCAGGCACAGATAAAAGCCATTCAGAAACAAATTGATCTTTAGGGCTAACTTCGATCGCCTGTATATCGATCTTAGTCCCAAGCCTAGTTTCTACGCTAGTAGCCCGAATCTGGGAGGCTTCATTGTTTCCTATTTGGTAAAGATCGCCGCTTGCATCCTTGCCAATTACTGAAGCTTCATTAGCCGTAATTACTTTATATTCCCGATCATCGATCTTTTCTGAGGTGAAAACATTTACACCCGTAACTTTGACAAATACTTGATGTGTTGCCCCAGACTTTTTGAAAATATCCGCAGCAGTTTGGGCGCTTCGGAAAAATGATCGCTCGAACATTTCAGTAAGTCCACCATTGCTAATGAACTGCACTGAAATGATTAGTAAGGCGATCGCAATTCCAAGTACCCAGTATTCGCCATTTGAACCAGTTCTAAGCCTTGCCTTGGGATTTCTGGGAATAACTAGTCTTGCTGTGCTTGGGTAAAATGCAGCCACTCCCGATGTAGTGAAACTGTCGCTAAACCATCCGAAAAAATAGCCAATGCTCACGGCTGCCCATATCTGCCACGAAAACCACAGTGCAAGTGGTGAAGCGATCGCCATAATTGCAAATGTTGCTACGAAACTATGAGTTATAGACCTGTGGCTAAATTTCTCTTCTAGATACTTTGCAATTGGATATAAAGTTAAGCCTGTATATGATTTTGTGCTATCAACATCAGGCAATTGCGACGATACCGCAGCGATCGAAAGTAAAAGCGGGTCAGCCGTACCAATTATTAATGATGCCGCCGTTGTTGCGATCGCAGCATGGGTCACTGACAACATTGTTTAGCCTCCGTAATAGTCATAATTTCACCATCCTCAGTAATCGGTTCTAGCAGAAAGTCTTCAGGATCGTAATCTGGTAGAGCCGCCACATATTTAACCTGAGTAGTTGAGTAATAAACTGCGCGATCGCATTGATTAACGTACAGGTTTACCCATTGCTCTGGGCTAAATAAGTGGGATTCATCGCCATAAATATCTTTGATACTCATGATTCAATCCTTGATTTATTTCTCATGTTTGCTCGCATCAAAACGAGACGAATCGATATTGCAGTCACTGTTGCAATCCCACCGATTATGTACAAACTGCGATCGCCTAAGCCAAGTCCAATAAGTCGGACTATGCCAAGCATTGACAAACCTGCAATTAAAAACGGTGTACCGTCGATATAGTCCACGCGATCGCCTTCGTCATCTGTCCCCAAATCCAAAGATAATTCACGCACAACTCGACGAGCTAAGAAAGGATTGCCCCCACACCGCTGCTCTAATTCGGCAATTTTTGAAGCTGGCAACTTTAAGCCAATTTCCTCAGCTTCCTCCAGCATGATTGCTCTAATTTCTTGCGATGCCATTGACTGGATAGCTATCCTTGGCATTTTTAAAAATAAATCCTTGCGTGGTGGCTGGACTGCTAATACAAGTAACAAGGCGCGATCGCTTAGGCAATCCTGCAACCAATAGCGGAATGAGTTCGGGTAACGGTGGGCATTGTCACAAATCAATAATGTGTGATTTTGGGTTAGAGCTTGTCCTATCTCTTCACGAAGTTCATCGGCGGTATAGGGTCGAGGCTTTTTGCCTGAATCATCGTAAGTTTCTAAGCTAAGTTGATCGCAAATATCAATCAAAGTATTTTTAGCGCTGCCGCTATATTCTGCGATTGCCACTTTCCATCCCCTAGAACGAAATGCTGATCTCACACCATCAGCGATCGCTGATTTACCAGATCCTTCATCACCAATAATCAATAAACTTTGGTTTGTTTCTACTGAGGCGATCGCTTGGTTAATTTCTGCCTGTCGAAAATTTTCCATTCACATTTAACTCTTGCTCAATTAATTGATTTTCGGATTCGCTTCGTATATCGTATCGTCTATCAATTTCGGCATTAATAAACCTGACACCCGTTGGGTATTGCATTTTCATGCGCCTTTGACACTCTCGGAATATATCCAAGAAATTGGTCGAGCAGGTCGGGATGACAAACCTGCGGAGGCTTTGATGTTAG
>Ga0209990_10001884_pt1 | contig 17171 bp, 21 predicted proteins | sample NOAtaG_6_FD_187304 | JGI IMG/M metagenome (GOLD analysis project Ga0209990, IMG submission 187304) | Freshwater lake microbial communities from Lake Erie, under a cyanobacterial bloom - NOAA_Erie_Diel5S_2200h metaG (SPAdes) (version 2) | ecosystem: Environmental > Aquatic > Freshwater > Lake ...
ATCTGAGTTTACTCAAGAGAGAGGATAAAGAAAAAAGTGAAAACGAACAAATGTGAGTTGAGCTTTCATCCACTGCACGTCGATGAATTGGGTTATACAATCCCAGCCGAATCACTCTGATGAAAGCGCTTCTTAAGGAAGTGCTTTTTTCATTTATTCTCGAATCTGAGTTTACTCAAGAGAGAGGATAAAGAAAAAAGTGAAAACGAACAAATGTGAGTTGAGCTTTCATCCACTGCACGTCGATGAATTGGGTTATACAATCCCAGCCGAATCACTCTGATGAAAGCACTTTCTAAGGAAGTGCTTTTTTCATTTGTAATTCTTGACGAGTTGAACCTAAGGAAAAATAGATAAGGTTTAAAAGATGAGCGTTACTTGTTCTTTATATTTCAATCTTTTTACATATTTTTGAAACTTAAATTAACCTAAATTGCATCTATTATGACAAAAAATTTTTGGAATCCAACGAATATAGCATCGTTGGTTATAGTTCTCATTTATTTATTACCCTTTACTCCATATGTAGACCTTTCAACTGAGATAGGTGGTAAAGAACAAAAGATATCCTTCTCTGGATTACAAATGCTTATTAATTCGGCCACCATAAAAGGTGAGGCAGAAAAACAGGGGGATGAAGTGTTAAATCTTATTTACAAAGGAGAACTTCCTGGTAATGAAGAAAAAAGTGAATACGGGGATTATGGAAGAAGAAGAGGAGGTTTAGGATTTAATTCATTTATGCCTAAATTAAAACCGGTATTCGGTTATTTGGACAAATTATCTTTTTTAATGTTCGCGGGAGCATTGGTATTGCTTTTTTCGGGCTTCAAAGAATCAAATGAGGAACAAGGATTACCTCAAAACGCATTGCGATGGACCAAAATTGCGATGTTAACAATTGGAACTTTATTGATGATAAGATATATGTTCATACCTATTTTTGTTTTTCCAATTAATGTGGTTTGGTCTGTTAGCTTGGGTGCATTCTTAACTCAAGCAGCATTGGTTGTTATTTACTTTGAAAGTAAGTTAAAATAAAAATTACTCATTCTTTTTGAATAATTTTAAATAAAATAAGGCGAAGATTATTCGCCTTATTTTATTTTATGTTTCCTAAAATATATGTGCGTTTTAATAAATTTTTAAAAATTAAAACGCTTATTTTCATGGTGGAGAAGATGGGACTCGAACCCACGACCCCTTGGCTGCCAGCCAAGTGCTCTAGCCAACTGAGCTACATCCCCGCTGTATTGTTTTACAATAATAATTAAAAGTAATCATTAGTGATTTCATAAAGCGCTATAATCAATTATTTATTTTAATCCTTGCATCATTACTAATTGACTTATTTTATTTTTCTGGATGCAATGAATCAAAAATGATTGACTACTGTTTTAGAAAAGACATTAAATAAAAAAAGGGCAATAAAGCCCTTTTTTACTTACCTAACCTAAAACTATACTACTACTTACTATGACCTGTAATTAATTTAAGCTTAACTACCTAACAAAGGTAATATACTAAGAATCATTTCACACAAACATCCTTTCTTCCAATTAATAAAATAGAGTTAAATACGTATTAGTAGTAAGTATTAATACGTACTATTATTTTTTTTTCGTAACCGCAGAAAGGTAAAGTATTAATTTCAATTCCACCTTTTAATTGTTTGTGTCTATTCAAACAAAATTATTTTCGATTTCTTATTTTTTTTACATTTACGCTTTATAAAAACAAATAGTGAAAAAAGCGCTTATTGTAGAAGATTTTAGACCTATAGCCGAAATTTGGGGTTCAACACTTTTAGGAGAGCAATACGAATCTTTTAAAATTATCGATAATACCGACCTTGTGGAAAGTGAAATTGAGACATTTTCACCAACTATAATTTTAATGGATATTAATTTAAATGGCAAAAGGGATGGAATTGAAACCACAAAAGATGTTATTCAAAAATATACAGAAATGAAAGTTATTGTTCTTTCAATGCACGCTCAACCACACATGATGGAAAGAGCCTTGGAGGCAGGTGCTAGAGGATATATAACGAAGAGTTCACCGCTTTCAGAATTGAAAAAAGCTTTAAAGATTGTTGAAAGTGGTGATAGCTACATTTGCGAACAAATGATGAAGTATCGATAGTCCTTTTTCGATATTGTTGTAATCCATGTTTTCTCAAGAATTAATTTCAGCTCTTCAAAATCGGCAAACTATTAATGATGAATTGTTTGATCAGTTCTTACCTCAAGAATATCATTCTTTATCAAATAGGCATTTCACCTCTATACATATAGCTCAAACGGCCGCTGAATTTCTATGTGACCAACAAAATCCAGAAATACTCGATATAGGGTCAGGTATTGGGAAATTCTGTCTCGTAGGAGCAATGGGCTATTCAGGTAATTTTACCGGGATTGAATATCGCAAACAATTACACGAAATCGCTTCAGCTTTGCAAGAAAAGCTTCAAATAAAAAATATAATTTTCAAACATAGGAATATTATTAATGAATCGTTTGAATCCTATAACGGATTCTATATGTTCAACCCATTTTTAGAACAAAAAGACGACAGTGCAAAAATAAATGCTGATTTTAACTTTCAAGGTGACGTGAATTATACTGAATTTGTAATTTCGGAGCTTAATGACAAAACTCATGGAACTCGTCTTGTTACCTATTATATTTCTGATAAAGATATACCTACGAGTTTTAGCCTTGTGAAATCATTAAACGGGGGTAAGTTGAAGTGCTTTATCAAAAAATAACGCAAAAAATAAGTGTTTTCACTTAGTTAAGGTAAGTAAAAGTGTTTAATTTCTTTCGCCAATGTAACAATGTAAGCTAAACTTTCGTTTGATAATCCTAGATTTGATTGTGATTCATAATCCTGATAAATCACATTGTTGTAAATGGTTAGGTAAACAAAAAAAGTTCAGCTTTCTGAACTTTTTTTTTATTTTACAAAATCACAGTTACTATATCTTTGATTTCAATGAATACCAACCTCCCCCATTATAAACTTCAAATCCTTTTGACTTGAGTAAAGATTTTGCCGAAGCACTTCTCATACCCGACGCACAGCAAGTTATAACGGGTTTACGCTTATCTAATTTTGACATTTTTTTATCTAATTCCTGTAAAGGAATATTAATTGAACCTTTAATATTACCAGAAGCGAATTCCCCTGGAGTTCTAACATCTATAATTGAGGCACCATTATTAACCAATGTTTTATAATCAATTGAAGAACCACCAAAAAGTCTACTAAAAAATCCCATCAGTTATTTAATTTAAAGTTTACATCAAGCCATGATCCCCCATTTTCACAGTCCATTCCTTGGGATTTAAAATATGCTGCTGCCTGACCACTTCGATTCCCACTTGCACAACAAAAAATTATGGGCTGTGGCATAGTTTTGATTTCATCCATTCTATCGATCAATTCCTGTAAAGGAATATTAATACTTTCAGCAACATGGCCACCTGAGAATTCAGCTCTTGTACGCACGTCTACAACTGTAAATTTTTTTTTATCCATATTTCTCTATTTTTTCGAAGGTGTTTCGAAGATATTAAACAATAAGCCACCTAATAAGATACCATACAACAACATGTTAACTGGACTTGAAGTAATTGCGCAAGTACCTGACTGACAACCAACAAAGTAATAGTAGGAATATCCTCCAATTGCACCAATAAAAGCACCAATAAAAGTTAATTTGTGTTTCTTTATAAAAGCTAACATTTTCATCATTTTGAACAAAAGTAAAAACAACTGACTTAATTTAATGTATCAATTGTTACAGAGTGGTATTAGTTCACATTAAATACTTGCCACAAGGACTCTAATTGATCCAATGGTGCAATAAGATTAATGTTTTCTTTAGTTGTTGGATGAATAAAAGCTAATTTTCGGGCATGTAAAGATATAGAACCATCTTTATTCGGACGTTTAGCACCATATTTTAAGTCACCTTTTATCGGACAACCCTCGGCTGCTAACTGACAACGAATTTGATGATGACGACCTGTTTCCAATTGTATTTCAAGTAAATGGTAATTGTCAGATGAAGCAATATACTTATATTCTAAAATAGCCAATTTAGCATCTTTGGCTTCCTTAAATTGAACATAAGATTTATTTTGCTTTTCATTCTTCTTTAAATAATGAATAAGTTTATCTTGAAGTTTAGGAGGTTTGGATTCAACAATCGCCCAATAAATTTTTCTTGTATTTTTTTCTCTAAATTCTTTGTTCATACGCTCCAAAGCCTTACCTGTTTTTGCAAATAAGACAACGCCACTTGTTGGACGATCCAATCTATGAATTACACCACAAAAAACATTACCCGGTTTTTGAAACTTTTCTTTGAGGTACGCCTTTATTTTATCAGGTAAAGTGATATCACCGGTTTTATCGCCTTGAACTATATCAGATGGGCTTTTATTTATGGCAATTAGGTGATTGTCCTCGTAAATAATTGATAAATCCATAAATTAGCTTGAACTAATATTGTTCTGATTCGTTTGGAAATTCAACCGATTTCACGTCAATAATATACTGTTGAAAAGCTCGTGTCATTTCTGCAAATAAATTACTGTATTTTCGCAGAAAACGAGGATTAAATTCATTATTAATCCCGAGCATATCATGCACCACTAATACTTGTCCATCGACACCATTTCCAGCACCGATTCCAATGATTGGAATTGAAAGGGATTTTGCAACTTCAGCAGCCAGTTTTGCAGGTATTTTCTCCAAGACAATAGCAAAACACCCAGCTTCTTCTAACATTTTTGCATCTTGCATTAAGCGTTGTGCTTCTTCCTCCTCTTTGGCCCTTACGACATAGGTTCCAAATTTATAAATAGATTGAGGTGTTAATCCAAGATGCCCCATAACAGGAATTCCAGCCGTTAAAATTCTTTTGATAGATTCTATTATTTCCTGTCCCCCCTCTAATTTAACTGCATGAGCACCAGAAATTTTCATAATATTGATGGCATTGGACAATGCCTCTTTTGAATTTCCCTGATAGGATCCAAAAGGCATATCTACCACAACCAATGCTCTATCCACAGCTCGAACAACAGACGAAGCATGGTAAATCATCTGATCAAGTGTTATGGGTAACGTAGTTTCATGTCCCGCCATAACATTAGATGCAGAATCCCCGACTAAAATGACATCAATCCCCGACTGATCCAAAATTTTGGCTGTTGAGTAATCGTATCCTGTTAACATCGCAATCTTTTCACCACGATTTTTCATTTCATGGAGGGTATGTGTAGTAACCTTTTTCACATTTTTATGGACAGACATTGCTATTTTTTTTCAAAGGTAGGAATTCAGTATCAAAAATTTAGGAATTTCATTTATTCTATGTGCGTTTGTACTCCGATATGAAAAATGGCGTCACCTTTATAAACCACTGGTGACTCATTCAAGCAAATAATAAATCCGTTGATAGGTGCCTTAACTTTTTTTTCAAATTTCCCATAAGGATCAGTTACAATACCGATAACATCTCCCCTAGATATCGATGCTCCATTCTCAACCAATGCTTGAAACATTCCGGAATTTGGTGAACGCATCCAACGGCTTTCTCCCAAAAAGTAAGGTGTTCTATCCTTAGATATGTCAATTTTGAATGAACGCATTCCTAAATGATTCAGTAATCGTTTTACCCCATTCAATCCTTCCTCGACCACCATTTCCTCAATATTGTTTGTTTTGCCACCCTCGAATAATAACATTTTTTTTCCTTTCTTAACCATTGATTCCCTAATGGTTTTTGAAATATGAGAAGAGTGCAGAACAAATGGAGGGTTAAAAATCTTGGCGAGTTCTAATGATTCTTTGTCATTCAAAATACATCTAATTTGGGGAAAATTATTCCTTTGAGCAGCCCCAGTATGAAAATCCACTACATAATCTACATGGGGTGCAATTTCTTTCATAAAATGAAAGGCAAACTGAGCTGCCAAAGAGCCAGATTCACTTCCGGGGAAGCTTCGATTCAAGTCTCTGCCATCAGGTAATTCTCTTTTTAAATTGAGAAATCCAAAAATATTAAAAACCGGCAAGCATATAATAGTACCAACCAATGGCTTATTAAATCCTTTTCTTAAAAAGCGCCTGATGATTTCAATACCATTTATTTCATCACCATGCAAACCTGCCATTAACAAAACTGTTGGACCATCTATTTTTGCACGCTCAACAATGACTGGAACCAAAATAGGTGTCGTAGTGTGCAATTTAGCAACATCTAAATTGAGTTGAGCACCTTTGCCAGGCAATATTTCTTGACCCAAAATAACAAATTTCTTGGGCTTTTGGGAGGATTTATCGTTTAACATTTTTCTCTATGTACTGAATAATTTTGCCGGCAATATCTTCTCCTGTTGTTTTTTCGATTCCCTCTAATCCTGGTGATGAATTTACTTCAAGTACCAAGGGACCTCTTTCCGATTGCAACATGTCAACACCGGCAATTCCTAAACCAACAGCTTTTGCAGCTAGAATTGCTGTGTACTTTTCTTCGACTGACAATTCAACAATTTTGGAAGTCCCACCCCGATGAAGATTTGACCTAAATTCTCCCGGTTTACCTTGACGTTTCATGGCACCTACCACCTCACCATCAACCACAAATGCGCGAATGTCTGCACCTTTCGCTTCTTTAACAAATTCTTGAACAATTACTCTGGCTTTAAGTCCATTAAAGGCTTCTAGTACTGACTGAGCAGCATTTTGATTCTCAGCCAATACAACCCCAAGACCTTGTGTACCCTCTAGTAATTTGAGGACAACAGGAGCCCCTCCAGCCGATTCTACAACATGTTCCACATTTCTCGAATAATTCGTAAAAACAGTCTTTGGCAATCCAATTCCCTCTTTTGACAAGACTTGTAAACACCTTAACTTATCTCTTGAGTGCACGATACCCCTAGAACCTACCGCAGAAAATACATTCATCATTTCAAATTGACGAACTACCGCAGTTCCATAGAAAGTAACGGATGCACCAATTCTAGGAATAACAGCATCAAAACCTGTAAGATACCCATCACCATAATACAATGAAGGCCCATGATGTTCAATTTCAATATTGCATCTCAGATGGTCAATAACGTGCGCATCATGTCCTCTCTGAGTTGCAGCTTCCACTAGCCTTCTTGTAGAATATAGATTCGCATTTCGCGACAAAACACCTATTTTCATATTTTATTTTTTCGAATTGATAAATTGACATATTGCGTATCCACAATAAATCTTTTGTTTAGTAATTTACGCCCTAGTAAAATCGGATACTTCATACCATTTCTTTCAGTCAAAGAAAACTCTGTTTTAATTTTCCTGCCCAACAATTGAATTGTGCACTTTATAAAATATCTCATTTGCTCTTGCCCAGTAGAACTTTTAACTTTTTTCTGCCGAAACTCATAAAACGTATGTTTTTCGCCATCAAATCCCTCATGTGATGGATCAAGAAAAATCACTTCCAAAACCATTTTTTCATCTGAAACGACTTCTCGACAATGTGAAACATGAATAGAAGAAGTATAAGCACCGGTATCCACTTTTACAGCGACATTTCTCAGACCAAATTCGGGTAAATTGGCAAGCTCTCTTCTTCCGATTAGTGTTTTATCTTTCATTGTCTAATCAAATCAAAATTATTAACGAATCTATTAATTTAAATGCTGTCAGAAATCAAAATCAGCAGATAATCCTAAAAAAGAATCAATTTAAAAAATAATTACTCGCTTTAGTTCATTCTTTAATAATTTATTTGTAATATTGCACCCCGTTTGAGCGGAGATAGAATTAAATAGTCATGGATATTATTAAAGAAATTCAGAGCGAATTAGTTGAAGTAAAGCAGTTTCCAAACTTTAAGTCCGGGGACACTGTTACTGTATCTTACAAAATTAAAGAAGGGAACAAAGAGCGAATTCAGCAATTTCAAGGAGTTGTTTTGCAACGACGTGGTTCTGGCACTACAGAAACATTCACCGTTCGTAAAATGTCAGGAAATGTAGGTGTTGAAAGAATTTTTCCCATTTCTTCCCCATTTATTGATGAAATTGCGGTAAACAAAAGAGGTTCTGTGCGCCGTGCAAGAATTTTCTATTTCAGAGAAAGAACTGGAAAATCTGCAAGAATTAAAGAGAAAAGAAGTTTTAACTAGACTTAATAAGTGTATAAATTTTTTGAAAGCTGTCGTCTATGACAGCTTTTTTTATTTGTTTGATTTCAATAAGTTCTTAGCCCGTTCCCAATAAACATCCATTTCAGATAAACTCAAATCTTTTAATTCAACACCATCTTTACAGGCCATTTCTTCCATAATTTGGAATCGATTAATGAACTTCTGATTAGAAATAGCTAAAGCGTTTTCCGCATTAATTCCAACGTAACGCGCATAATTTACAAGTGAAAACAATACATCGCCAAATTCTTCTTCACGATAGTCGGAATTTACCAATTCTTCTTTCTTGAATTCATCTAATTCTTCAATTACTTTTTTCCAAACGTCCTCTTTATTATCCCATTCAAAGCCGATACCTTTAACTTTTTCCTGAATTCTATGCGCTTTAACCAAGGACGGTAGACTTTTCGGTACCCCTTCTAAAACAGATTTTTTACCTTCTTTAAGTTTTAGCTTTTCCCAATTTGCTTTAACCTCTTCCTCAGTTTCAGCTACAACATTACCGTAAATATGAGGATGTCTGTGAACTAGTTTATCGCAAATACCATTAAGCACAGTGGTCAAATCAAATTGTCCAGATTCAGAACCTAACTTGGAATAGAAAACCATATGAAGAAACAAATCTCCTATTTCACCTTTTATTGCGACTAAATCATTCTCTGTAATGGCATCTGCCAATTCATAGGTTTCTTCTATAGTCAATGGCCTCAAAGATTCAAAGGTTTGTTTCCTATCCCACGGACACTTTTCCCTTAAATCATCCATTATATCCAAAAGCCTTTGAAAGGCTATCAAGCGATCATCCATTCTTTTCAACCAAAATTATATTTTTTTTTCACGAAGTGTCTAATTATGTATTTTTGTCAAACCGTGGAACGAATATACTTTATTTTCTTACTGCTATCAAGTATTTCATTTTCTCAAGATGCCAAAGACTGGAGAATTGAATGCAAGGATTGGGGAATTGAATACAGGCAAAAAATTGGATTTTTAGCCGCACATAGGGGTACAATGTCGCATTTACCTCAAGATCATGCGATTGCAGGAGAACTTTCATTTCATCGCGTTATGAATGGTAACAAAATTTGGCACCATGCATACCGTTTTCCTTCCGTCGGTGCCACCTTGTTTGGAGGTTCAGTAGGTAATAATGAAATTTTAGGAAATTACTTCGGAGCCTATGGATTTATTGAGTTTCCTATGGTTCAGGCCAAATTTTATGAACTGATGTGGAAAATGGGATCAGGTCTGGGATATGCCAAAAAGGTTTTCGACCAGGAATTGAATCCATATAACGTGGCCATGAGTTCTCACATTAATGCATTAGTTTCTTTGGGTGTTAAGAGTAATTTTTATTTCGGAATGAATGCTATTACCTTAGGCTTGGATTTAACCCATTTCAGTAATGGGTCTTTTAAAGTTCCAAATTTAGGAATCAATTTACCTTACCTTTCGCTTGGATATACCCGTTATTTTTTACATCCAGCCAGAAAAAAGACAAATTCAACAGCATCAACTGAAAATATAAACATATCGAGTCTTGAACTCATATCATATTTACCAAGAAAAAAGTGGTTTTATGGAATTACATTCGCCGGAAGTGTCAAAGAAATATTCCCTACCGGAGGTAAAAAATATCCAGTTTTAGGATTAACTGCATTTGCCAGATACTTTGGGCACCGAAAAACTGGCTTTGAAGGAGGCTTTGATATCATATCCAAACAAGCCATAATGGGATACAAACCGGAAATTCAAAAAACACAATTGGACATTCTTCAATTAGGCATTTTTGCTGGCTATTTACTGCCATTGGATCAATTCCATTTTGTTTTTGGAATGGGCGCCTATTTAAAAGACAAATATCAACCCGAAGATGCTGTTTATCATCGTGTTGGCATGCGCTATTATTTTAAAAATGGTATTAATGCACAACTCCAATTGAAAACCCATTGGGCAAGAGCTGATTATGTGGAATGGGGTATCGGATATACGTTCAATTACAAATCAAAATGATAAAGTATCTATTCATCATAATATTTATTGTTGCTCTTACATCATGTAAGAAGTCAGAAGAGAGGCCTTGCTTAAAGGTTGTGGGTGAATTTGCTACTAAAGAAATTATACTAGAAAACTTCGAAAAAATTAAGTTATATGCTCATTTGGAATACTTATTAGTGCAGGATTCAACAGATAAAATTATCTTGAAAGGTGGGAAAAATCTATTGAATTTTGTTAAAGCAGAAATGATTGACGATGTTCTTGAAATTAAGAATGAAAATAAATGTAATTTCCTAAGGGATTATGATCAAAAGATTACAGTTGAAATTCATTTTACCAATCTGATTAACATCCATTTTGAGGGATCGGAACCACTTATCAGTAATGGAAAAATGAAATTCGATTGGCTAACCATATTGATTCGTGATGGAGCAGGACCTGTTGAATTAGATTTTGATGCACAATTTATAAACACTATTCTGTCACATGGTTATGGCAATTTTAAGTATACAGGCACAACCAATCAAGCCAATTTTAACATTCGCAGTAATGGTTACGGAGATACATATGGTTTATCAGTTAATGATTCACTCACGGTAATTTCAAAAACTCAAGGAAATATTAAAGTAAATGCTGATGGAGCAAAACTTAAAGCACAAACTGAAGCTGATGGAAACATTTATTACAAAGGTGTTCCGAGTTCAGTCCTCTTCAATAAATATGGAAATGGTAATTTAGTAGATGCCAATTAATGACAGTTTTCAAGCTTTATTTTTGTTAGATATAGTACGAATGGCCAAATCATAAGCCAACTGCAACTGTGATTCAGGAGTTAAATCAGTTGTATCTATAACAATGGCATCTTGAGTTTGTATTAGCGGGCTTTCACTTCGTGTTGTATCTAAAAAATCTCTTTCAGTTAAATTTTTCAGCACTTCTTCTTCAGAAATTTCAATACCTTGTTGTTTCAACTCATACCAACGTCTTTTTGCTCTAATTTCAGGGGCTGCAGTTACGAATAGCTTTAATTCTGCGAATGGAAAAACAACGGATCCGATATCTCTGCCATCCATAATAATACCGCCTTCAACTCCCATTTTTTGTTGTTCTTCAACAAGTTTTTCCCTCACCTCTTTAATAGCTGCTATTTTAGAAACTTGATTGGCGACTTCAGGAGTTCTTATTTTATTTTCTACATTTTGTCCGTTGAGTATCAATTCAACTTTGTCTGTTTGTTCATTTTTATAAAAAGACAGAGAAACCTTAGGTAAAGCAGCAATAATCAATTCTTGATCGGGTTCTCCACCATTAATAAAACCATTTTGCATACAATACAAAGTTACCCCTCGGTACATCGCACCACTATCAATAAACAAATAGCCGAGTTTCTTTGCTAATGCCTTGGATAAGGTACTTTTTCCGCATGATGAATAGCCGTCTACTGCGATAGTGATTTTATTTTGATTCATATTTTTCAAAAATAAAAAAAGGGGAGTAACTCCCCTATATAATTTTGAGTATTTCAACTTAGAATCTCCAACCTAAACGAATAGCCGCTGTTGCGTTGTTACCCATAGTTGAACTGTTACCAGCTGATAAAATATCAGAAGTTGTAGTTGTACCACCTGTAGTAACACTTACGTCACCACCTTTATCATTAACAGAATTGTACATTAATCCGAGTTCAGCTCCAATAAATACATTCTCAGCAAAGTAATAGTCAAAACCAGCGCTCAAGCCAAATCCTAACCCTGATTCTTTCGTATTAATCTCTGCATCTAAACCATTTACATAGTCTGCACCATCTGAATCTGCCCATTTTTCGTTGTAGGATCCCATTCCATACATAAGATCTAATGCTACGTACGGAGACAATCTATCCAATTGAGAGAAATGATATGAACCACCTATTGAAATCCATGTCATATTAGATTTTGTAGTTACCGTACCTAATGAGTCTGCAGTTAAATCACCATTAGAATCGAATCCATAACAGTTCGTAACATCCTTTGCTGAGCTGTAAGATAAACCTAGTCTACCTGCAATGTTATCCGTTGCAAAGTATCTGAATTTAATAGCTGGTGCACTAAAAGTGTTTTCAGTCGTATTCAAACTTAAACCTCCTTCCAAAGAAAATGGATTTGATCCTTCAGGTCTTTGAGCAAAGGTTGTTCCCGACAAAGCGATTGCTCCTACTAAAATTGCTAACTTTTTCATAACTTTTAAATTTATTGTGTTTGGGCTAATTTACGCCAGCATACAATTAAAGGTTTCAAAAAAAAATAAATTTTCAACCAATTATTCAGAATAATTAATTTACAATGCTGAAAATCAATTAATTAAAATATTGAAAAATCTTTAATTATTTTCTCCAGTTTGAAAGATTAGAAGAAAGTGTGAGCATATTATTGAACCCAGCTCGCGAAAAAACGGAAAAGCCATAATCTAAACGAATCTTTTTGAAACGCAAGCCTAAACCAAAGGTAAATCCTGCTACACCTGGCCGATCCTCCAATTTCAATTCTTGTCTTCGTTGGTAATCAAAACCGAAACGCAATTGAATATTTTTAGACGCTAAAATTTCTGCTTGATAGGAAAAGTGTCTAGCAAGTTTCTCTCCAAAGCCTGCATATTTTACAGGTATTGTGTCACCAGTCAATGCATCAATAGTTGGCTGTACAGTAGGATCACTATAAGTCAGGTCCCAATTGTTTAGATTATGGGCTAAAATTGAAAATCGAAATGGTGCATGGGTTAATTTATAAGAGGCCGATAATTGAAATTCAGCTGGTAAAGGATCTTTTTCTTTTCCAGAATAATTCTTGAATTGTGCTCCAGCGTTCTTAACTAATGCAGTCACTAAGAACTGTTCATTCTTAGAAGTATAAGTTCCTGCCAGATCCATAGATAATCCAAAAGCGTTATAAACTTCTAGTTGAGAGTAAATCAAATTCAAATTGGCTCCAACAGAAATTCGTGGATTCAATTGCTGACCATAACCAGCTCCAACGATACATTCAAATGGTTTAAATGTACCGATGGCAGCACCCGTAACATCGGTCATTTGAAAGGTTCCATAATTCACATATCGAATAGAAGAGCCCAAAAATCCTTTTTTAAAATTACGTCCGTAAGAAACCTGTCCATAATTTATTCCACCAGAAAGCAAGGCTTGATTTACACTTAAATTATTGTGCATCTTGATATTATATAAAGATGGATTAGCAATTCCAAGATTGATATCATCATCCTTTGCAGCAATGAAATCATTTGCCAAACCAGCGGAACGGGCATTATAAGTCAAATTTAACAATGGAAATGCAGTTGAACCTCCAGTTTGAGCGCTAACAACCCTTTGGCATCCAAGCGTAATTAAAATTATTAAGGTGTATTTCATCTAGACTTATAACGTACTGCAAAAATAAAAATTTTATTCTCAGGTTCTTTTTCCTAATTCTATGACTTCAAGATTTTCAATTTTTTTTCCGTCTATCGTAAATCGAATAAGCGTCTTTACCTTATGAAAACCTTTAACACCGCATGCTCCCGGATTCATCCATAACATATTATATCTTTTATCAAACTGCACAAGCAAAATGTGGGAGTGACCACAAATAAAGAGTTGCGGTGGTTTATTTTCCAATTCGTCAAATGCCGGTTTTGAGTATTTATTCGGCCTACCTCCAATATGCGTCATTAGTACTTCAACCTCTTCACACCAAAAGCGATTGAATTCTGGAACTTCCCTCCGTAACAAAGCGTCGTCAATATTGCCATAAACCGCTCGAAAAGGTTTAAATTTCCTAAGTTCATCAACTATTTCAAAGGAACCAATATCACCTGCATGCCAAATCTCATCAACATCTTTGAAATGTTTAAATATTTTTGGATCAAGAAAGCCATGCGTATCTGAAAGTAGGCCAATTTTTTTCATGGTTGAAATTAAGTAAAAGTAAAATACCTTATCGTTTAATTTATAAGGAAATCTTCACCGTTTCTTTTTTAACTTTGTTTTTATGGATAATAAGCGAATCGATAATTGGATTCAAAAGCGCAAGGAGAGAAAGGCGTCATTTTCGGCTGAAAATTTATTCAAAGAACTGAAAAATGGCAACAGGGAAGCTCTTGGAACATGTATTACTATAATCGAGAGTACGAGGGTTGAAGATAAAAATTTGAGCACAGAACTTTTACAACTCTGCTTAGAAAACCCAGGGAGGTCAATTCGCGTTGGCATAACTGGGATTCCCGGAGTGGGTAAAAGTACCTTTATAGAAGCATTTGGTCAATATTTAATAGATCAGGGTCATAAAGTGGCAGTTTTGGCTATTGATCCATCTAGTCAATCAAGTGGGGGCAGCATTTTAGGAGATAAAACCAGAATGGAACATCTGTCCACAAAAGAAAATGTATTCATACGACCAACTGCTGCAGGAAGTGCCCTTGGAGGTGTTGCCAGAAAAACGCGGGAAACCATTTACCTTTGCGAAACAGCAGGATATGATGTTATATTAATAGAAACAGTGGGAGTTGGCCAATCTGAAACTTTGGTTCACTCCATGGTAGACTTTTTCTTATTGCTCATGCTCTCAGGTGCTGGAGATGAATTACAAGGAATTAAAAGAGGAATCATGGAAATGGCCGACGCACTCGTGGTAACCAAAGCGGATGGTTCAAATAAAAAAAGTGCCTTAGCCGCTTCCAAAGCTTATGGCAACGCTATGCATCTTTTTCCCGCTAAATCTAGCGGATGGATTTCTAAAAGTTTTACATGTAGTGCATTAGAAAATGAAAACATTGATCAAGTTTGGCAAACAATAGAACAATATCAAAACCAAACAATTCAAAATGGATGGTTTAAATTTAATCGAGAACAACAGGATATTTATTGGTTAACAGCATCTTTAAAAGAATATATCCTTTCAGACTTTTTTGAAAATGAATGTTGGCTAAGTGAATTGAAAAAAACAGAGAAATTAGTTGCCGATCAAAAATTAACTGTTTTCAATGCTGCTGAACAATTGTTTAAATCCTATCAAAATAGTAGAAAGAATGATGCATGACTTCAAAATTGAAGGCGATTACATTGAATTAATTCAATTACTTAAAGCTTTGGGATTAGCTCAAACAGGTGGTCATGCTAAATGGATGGTTGAAGATCAACTTGTCAAAAGGAACGGAGAAATTGAAACCAGAAAACGAGCTAAATTAATTAAGGGAGACCTAATTGAAATTGATCAAATAAAAATTCAGCTCATTTAATTCTAAAATAGATCTTGCAGTTCTTTTTTTAGATATTCAACAGTAATTTCAGTGGGCAATTTACCTATTTCAGCAACCAATTCAAAAATCTTGGCAGAGAATTCCATTCCGGTAGAGGTGGCTTGCATTTGATTTCCGGCAATGTTAATTATTTTAATCGTTTCTTCTTTAGAATTCTTAACCATTTCCCAACCTTGAGGTGAAACGAACAACTGTTGCGCAACATTGTGGTCATATTCTTCTCTGATTGCTTTTAAATATTCAGCTTGGAGTGCTTTTGCCGGCATACCCGGATTATGCAAACGCATGACCAAACTATTTGGATGAATTCTCTCCATTAGTAAAACTGCCCTCTGATAAGCCTCCACCCTACTCGGCAAGAAAAAGTCTTGTCTTTGCTTTCTCAATTCAATTTGCATGCTAAGCACCTCCTTTGCCGTTTCTCTTCTTAAAAAGAATATTGCGGTTAACAAAACAGCACCAGCCGGAAAAATAATTAAAGCAATTTGTAATAGAACATCCATAATTAATTTTTTTTACAAAGATAAAATTACTGTTATTAAAAAAGTTACGGAATGCAAACGATTTTGTTTTCGGTTAAACAATTAGTATTAATTTCAACTTTCAAATCAAATTATGAGCACAACTTTAATACTTTTAGTTCTTGCAACTTATTTTGGAGCACTTATTCTGATTTCCTATTTCACTTCCAAAAATGCAAATTCTGAAACTTTCTTCACAGGAAACAAACAAAGTCCTTGGTATTTAGTTGCTTTTGGGATGATTGGAGCGTCGCTTTCAGGAGTGACTTTTATTTCTGTACCAGGAAAAGTTCAGGTTGAGGGAATGGCCTATTTCCAAATTGTTTTGGGTTATATTTTAGGTTACATTGTTATCGCTCAACTTTTAATGCCCCTTTATTACAAACTTAATGTCACCTCTATCTACGAATACCTGAATAAACGATTTGGGATAGTGAGTTACAAAACTGGAGCAGGTTTTTTTATTCTTTCCAGGACTTTGGGTTCCGCAATTCGCCTATATTTAGCGACAATTGTTTTGCAATTGTTTCTATTTGAAAGAATTGGAGTTCCTTACTGGCTTACGGCAGTAATCACCATCTTGCTTATCTGGATTTATACCTTTAAAGGGGGAATAAAAACTATAGTTTACACAGATACCTTTCAAACATTTTTCTTAATCAGTGCAGTCTTAATATGTACTATCATAATAGCTCAAATGCTAGATGTTAACCTTTTTGGTTTGTATGATAAAATTTCCGAATCTAAAACTTTAAGTGGGGGTTCAATGACACAAATATTTTATTTTGATGATCCCAATTCAAAATTGTTCTTTCCCAAACAATTCTTTGGAGGTATGTTTCTGGCTATTGCGATGACAGGCTTGGATCAAGATTTAATGCAGAAAAATTTAACTTGTAGAACAATTAAGGATGCACAAAAAAACATGTATTCCTTCACAACAATATTGGTTTTTACTAATTTTCTATTTTTACTTCTTGGCGGAGCTCTTTATATCTATGCAAATGCGAAAGGAGTAGATTTACCTATGAACGGAGAAAAAATAAACACAGATCACGTTTTCCCCACTCTTGCGCTGAATAATTTCGGCACTTTAGCAGGAATCTTTTTTCTATTAGGAATTACAGCTTCCTCCTATGCATCAG
>Ga0209990_10001887_pt1 | contig 17157 bp, 28 predicted proteins | sample NOAtaG_6_FD_187304 | JGI IMG/M metagenome (GOLD analysis project Ga0209990, IMG submission 187304) | Freshwater lake microbial communities from Lake Erie, under a cyanobacterial bloom - NOAA_Erie_Diel5S_2200h metaG (SPAdes) (version 2) | ecosystem: Environmental > Aquatic > Freshwater > Lake ...
TGAAAAAAACCTTTAAAGTGAATAGAGTCTTGAAGCCAGTTCCCGAGTCTTAATTGTTTCATTAGGTGTAGATTTTCCATCGCGCAAAAATTTAAAATGTTTAGTTATCAGTTATCTATTAAGTTCATTTAGGCCATTTCAGCGGCTATATTTGATACATTGGCAGCAAGGCTAAAAGACAGCAGGAACCAAGTGATTAATATGAATATGAACATCATTATCAATTTCGGCTACCAAACATTCTTTTAATCCTGATTTTGGCGGAATAATCAACCAACGTTTTACGGAAAGGAATTGCCCTCTATTCCTTTTGACCTCATTACAAATCACTTCAACTTGTAATGGTAAATCTATCTCCCAATCGTGCCACGCTTTGACTGACATTTCTAAGTGATATTTTACTTTGTCTTTCAATTCAGAGGAAGCCCAGCTGCCAACATTCGTTTGCCGCAAGTGGGGCTTTAGTGGTTTATTGTTCATTTTTTGCTACTATTGAATTTTGTAGGTGGTTTGAAAATTAGCGCTTCGATTGCCCCACCTGACGGCAAGCGAAAACACGTTATCGTTCATGCTCACCCAATCGCCAGTGCCACCACCGTTCGAACGAAGCGATAACACCTTGGTTTAAATTTTTTTTTTGCCCAAAAAAAATAGAAAAGGTCAGTCCCCGAGTCCCCAAAGTCCCCACCTGTGGACAGTAGTCCCCGAAAGTCCCCGTTTGTGGACATATTACTATACATATAACTAATTGATATTCAAGTAGTGCCACAATAAGGGACTTTAGGGACTGTTTTTTCATGGTTTATTAAAATGGTACGTCATTAATATTTTGCTCGTTTTTCGGTTCTTCTTTCGGTTTTGGTTCTTCGCTGTGATTCTTTTCGAACACCACGCCCAAATCTCTAAACATCATATCGTAGTCGAAGGCATAACAACTCGTGCGCTTGTCGTTGAATGTCTGCTTGGGCACCAGACCAATGAAATAGGGCTGTTCTTTGAGGTACAGCAATAGCGTTTCCTCTTGCTGAGCTGTTTGGTTCACTTCGCGTAGATGTTTGCTATACAGGGCCACCACATTGCTAAAGCGCACCATTAAAATATTCTTATAATCGGTGAAAGTTTTTTCTATCTCACTGCTATTTTCTTTGATGCGTACTTCCTTCAATACAGTGATAACAATTTCGCGCCCGTTCTGAATGAAACCTTTGTCGAAAAGAATCTCCACGGTTTTCCAAAAATTGTTGATGCTGTTATTGTCTTTCAACAATCGGTTATGGGTAACTACCTGGTTCTTGCATTGCAAATAGAAATCATCGTAGGTATATGGCAATTGCAAACCTACTTCGCACATCGTTTTTGTAGCTGCCAGTAAAAGAGAATAGTTGCTTATCAATCGGGCTTCTACTTTGTTGCCATCTTTGCGGGTGTCGGCTACCAATGTGGCTTGCACTTCGGTAAAGTTTTTGGACAAAAGTTTTTGCACTTCCGGACGATGTTTTAGCAAGTCGGTAAGTATGCCACTTAGCCCGGCTTGCTCTGCGGCTTTCAATTTTTCGTAGGCTTCGTTTTGCTCACTGGTTAAATTGGTTACTCGCTCTAAACTAAATTGGCAAGAAATAGAACGGCTCAAAACACTGCCATCGTCTTTCACGCTTAAGTATTGCCCAACAATTATAATGGTGCCTTGTACTTTTTGAATTTTGGTTTTGCGTTTCTTGCCAGTGTCGCCATCGCCTACCTCGCGGCCCTCTCCATCATAGGCGGCTTTGAAGGTTCCAAACTTCCAATCTTCAATATTATTTTCGTCAAATTCATTCATCAAAATTGGGCAATTGCGAAAACGCTCTACCCGATTGAAAAAACTAAATGGGGTGCCCTGCCCAGGGTTAAGATTAAAACCTTTCAGCAAATCGCCTTCTGAATTTTTGCCCGAAAAGAAAAGCCATGTGATGCTTTCTGCCATTGCACTTTTGCCCGCGCCCTTGGGGCCAAAGCAATAGAGCATGGGCATTTTGGCTATGCGTGTACTCACATCTTTGAAAAGTGTAAGGAACGCGAACGCGATGCCATACGGTGCGTTTTTTCCATACGTGGTGCAAAACAATTGCGCCCACTCGTTAAAGTGTGTTTTTGGTTCAATGTATTTAAGAAACAAATCATTTTCGTATGGGTTATCGGTTTGCCTTTCGTCTTTATGGATCTTGGAATTGCCCAAGGACATATAAAATTTATCTTCAATTTTTATCATGCCCAAATCATTGTAATGATGCAAGGCGCCATCATGCCACACGGCATTGCTGTATGCGAAAAATCCTTCCGGTTGCCAGCCCAATGTTTTGAGCTCAAAAGCAATCGGCATTTTTTCGCTGAGCCATCCGGTTAACCGTTTGAAATTCTTTTTGCTGAAATTGTGTAGGGTCATAAAATTTCCCTTGTTCAACAATTCTGTTTCGAAGATGGATTGATTTACCAAGGCTTGCGTTGGTATCTCTACCACGGCTTGCCGCTTGCCGTTGCTCACTTCTACCAATCGCCTGTTATTGCTTTGCTCGAAAATGTGGAATAGCGGATCTATTGTAAAATTTGTCACGCGCTCAAACTTTCCCTCTTGCACGTAGATGCCCACGGCATTTGTTTTGGTAGGTGCTTTCAATTGGCAAAAACCCGTATCAAACAATTCGTTTTTATCAACCCAAGATGGAAGGCGCTCACCTTCGTTTGCTTCTTCTGCAATTGCCTTTTCTTCTGCTTCGCGATCTTTATAAAACCGATCAAGTGGTTTGCTTAAGTCGGTCGGCTTGATGGCTATGCCTATCTTTTTTGCCAGGGCGCAAATGGATTTGATGTATTGCTCGCGCCTTACGGTGTTGGTGATTAAGCCCAATAGGTTTACGATGCTATCAATGGCCTTGGCAATGTGTGTGGCCGATTGATCGCCATTGCTCAGGTAGTTTTCGCAAAGCCACTCTATGCCATCGCGGTAGCCCTCTAAAATGCTTCTGGCCTTTACGGGATTATCAAATAGCGTGTCGGGATCTTCGCCACTGGGCAAAGTGGTGATGTAGATAGTAAATTGTTGTGCTGCCAAAATGGGTATATCCTTTATGGTAGCGGCTTGCCCGGCTTTGTCGCCATCGCGCAAAATCAAAACGGTGTCGGTAAATCGTTTTAATAGTTTGGCATGTCCCTCAGTCAATGCGGTGCCACAACTGGCAATGGCATTTGTCCATCCATTTTGATGCAACTTTATTACATCAAAGTAGCCTTCCACCAAACAAGCCATGCCATGCGTTTTGAAATGCTTGCGGGCTTTATGCAAACCGAAAAGTGTTTTGCTTTTGTCGTAGATGAAAGAGGCTTTTGGATTGAAATATTTTGCACCCTCTTGCCCGTGCAACAATCGACCACCAAACCCAATGAGCTTGCCTTGGTAATCGTGAATAGGAATGGTGATGCGGTGATGGTAATAGTCCCAGGTGTTGCCATTGCCAGTGCCTACCAGGCCAATTTTTTCGGCTACGGCAAAATGGTTTTGCGCAATTACTTTGGGTGTTACCACTTTCCAATCGGGGCACACGCCCAATTGCCATTCGATAATGGTTGACTTTTTAAAATTGCGATTGAGTAGGTAGGTGAGTGGGGACACGTAGGCGAATTTGAAAATTTGAAAATTGGTTAATTTGAAAATGGCAATAAGTGAACTAACCCGTGCTTTTTCATTAAGTCGGCAAAGGCAATGGCTGCGGATTGCTCCACCACGCTATTGCCAAGGGCACGAAGAAAATCTTCTCGGAAGTTGTACCCATCAACTGTGCAACCCATGCCGGGTTCAATTGTGCGCGGGGCTTCCCAATGTTTTTGTGATTCGCCTGGACTAGCTGGCCACTCTTTGTTTTTTTCTCCACTGCATAATCTAGGCGATCTCTGCCCGTGTCGTTTATTCCCACTCCCTTGTAGTCCGTTGCCGCTGGTGTCGGACATTTCTTGATTGCATCTTGCAGCGTTATTTGGTGTCCGTTCTGATTCACTCTCGATCCTCTCATTGATGCATCCGGTGTTGGCCATGTTAGTGCTTCCACAAAATTCTTTGGTGCATTCTTTCGGTTGCCGTTCTGGTTTACGTTGTGATCCATCAACGTGTCGGGTGTCGGCCAATTCACTTTCTTGCTGTGGGTTTGAACTTGCCCCAACAAACCCAAATCCTTGCCCCGTGCCAATCTTGTTTCCGCGTTTTCCTGTCCGCTTACCCGTGGTGTGCTCCATTGCTTTGCCACTACTGAAAGTTTCGGGCTGAAATCTTCGCGGTTGCTGCCGCCAAAATCCTGACTCATGGGCGATGGCCAAAATAAATAATCGTTGGCGCTGGTGTGGTGCGCCCGCTTCACTCGCACTGTATATTCCTGTCTCAACTGCGAAACCCATATCGCAAAGCTGCTGGTGTACGTGGTCAAATCCCAGGTTAAGGTGGTCATCGACATTTTCGAAAAAGCACCAAACAGGTTTAATTGCTTCGATGCTTCTTTGTAGATGCGGCCAAAGGTGTCGAGGGTCTGCGGTGCCTTGTCTGTTTCCGGCAATGCTGAAAGGTTGGCACGGATATCCACCAATGATGCCGTGTACTTTGTTATGAAAGTGTTGTGCTGGGAAGGTTTTAGCATCCGTCCAAACAGGGGCGCAATCCACCAAACGCGCTTCCATGCCCGCAAGTAAGTTGGCAATGATGAATGCTTCGATTTCCACGTAGGCCACGACACGGGCCGGCCCGATAATTCTTTCAAGTCCTCTTTCGAGGCCAAGAATGCCGGGGCAAAATGAAAGTATAGAGGGTGATTGGAAGGGATTAGCCACACGTAGATTTAAGATTTTAGATTTGAGATTTTAGATTTTAATTCAACAATAAACTTCTATATTCACTTTGCGCCAGTTGAAGCAATTGCAAAGCAGTTTCGTATTCGCTTTTTTGCTCTGGTGTGCGCTCGTCTGGTTTTTCGTCTAGCTGTATGCCGTGGGCTTGTGCTATGAGCTTTACGGCTTCGGCAAAAGATATTTTTTCATGCTCCATTACAAATTGTATGGCATCGCCACCACTGCCACACCCAAAACACTTGTAAATATTTTTGGCCGGGGTAACGGTGAAGCTCGGTGTCTTTTCACCGTGTATAGGGCAACACGCCTTAAGGCTTGCACCCGCTTTTTTAAGTTCTACAAATCGGCCAATGATTTCTTCAATGGGCAAATCGTGAATGGCATCTATGGTGGAAGTGGAGAACATTATTTGATTTACGATTTTAGATTTATGATTTACGATTTTGCAAAGCGTTCCAACACTGCACTTTCAATTGCACGGATGCCACGTTGACTAATTAGACATTCGTCTATTATGTTCACGGTATCGATATCCCACACAATCCACACAAGCGGTTTTTTGTATTTCATTTTTTCGAAAAAATCAAAAAAATCTTGTTCGCTGCCTTGTATGTCGGTAGTGGCAAACCAATGGCGAACGATGGGAATAAGTTGTACGCCATCAAGTGTGATAGTTTTAGTTTTCCAATCAATTTTGATCGGGTAAACCTTTTGGCAATAGTGGCTGCCGTGGCGTTTGCATTTTTTGGTGCGCATGCCTGTGAAAATGTAAAGAGTATCTCCACTGCGCACGGGGCGTTTATTGTTGATTTGCCGAACAGTGCCTGGCTTATCGCCACGAATCACCCACGGAATTAATCTAGGTTGAAAGGATAGTGAGGGCATAGTTATTTTTGACTTTAGATTTTAAAATTCCTCTGAATAGTGTTTGCCTTCGTACTTCTTTCGACAATCCTCGCACACATGGTAAAAATTCTTACCGTTTATTGCCAATGCTATTCTTGCTCTGTTTTTGCAAGCTGATTTTCTAGCATGATTATCACATAGGCCAGCATCAAAAATTAAGTTGGAATAGAATTTGAAAACAGGCTTTGGTGGAAAATTAATTCGCTCAATGAAATTGTAAATATTTTTGTGGTTGTAGCCTAATACAATGCAACCAATGTTGTAAGGCCAGTATATAAACCAAAAATATTCCCTTGGCACTTGGTGTATTATGGCCGCACCTGTCATAACAGTAAGGAGCATTGCAATCCAAAAAATAATTTTCTTAATTTTTTCAGTCATAATAAAGGGGTTTATTCTTTTGTAAATCGTTTTACTAACTGGCCACCGTCATTGGTGGTGGTGCCTAAAAATTCGCTGAGCGCACGGGCATACGTTTGATGGTAAGAAGTAACGGGCTTACCATTCAAGTGCTTTGGTATGGGTGTTACATCGCGGTAGCATACCAATGGATCTGCCAGTGGTTGCATCTTGCCATCGGGGCCGTCCATGTGGGTGACCACATTTTCTACCACGTAGTAGTTGCCTTTGTGATGGCAATAAATACCGGGTTCTAAAAATTCGTTGATGCGGTTCATGCGGGAAAGGCTAAGTGTTGTTTGCCATCTAGCAGGTTGCCAGATTTGGATTTGCCTACTTTTACCAACGAGCGATCACTAAATAGGCCATTGTCTAATTGAATAGACTTTTGATTTTTGATTTCTATTTGAGAATCGTAGGCTTGGCTAATAGAAATGTATTCACCCCACTGTTTAAAAAAGAAAGGCACGTTTGCGCTTTGGCATTGATCGCGCAATGATCTTACCCAATCGGGGTGCATGGGTCTGGCACCGTGGCCGCTTTCGCCTCCGGCAATGATCCAGTTTATTTGGTTTCCGGTTTCCGGTTCCATAATAGGTAAGTAATTATTTAAATCAACCAAACCAATCAACGGTTCGCAACTTAAAAACCGAACGGCTGCGGGTATCTGCAATAGCAATGGTATGCGAATGTCGGCTTGCTCTTGGTTTTCTACGCTGGTGCCAATCCAAATGTTTTTTGCCTCTTTCATTACACGCATATCCAAATTTTCGCCCTTAATAGGATGCGTTAAAACCTCAAGCCAATTAAAAAACTCTAATGCACGATTTGGACGTTTGGTAAGAATTTGAAAAACAGTATCGGGCATCATTAACATTATAGCCCACACACTTGTAATAAATTCAAATGGTACGCTATCATGGAATAAGTCGCTCACATCGCATACAAAAACTTTTTTTCCTTGCAGTTTATTAGCCATGTTTATAGGCTCAATCAATCTATCGTGGTGACATTGCACATCTGTAAATTTGCGATCTCCCCAAAAGCGGGTTGCCATTGTTTCGGCATAGCAATTTTTACACCCTTGGCTTATTTTGTTGCAGCCCGTTACGGGGTTCCACGTGTAGTCTGTCCACTCAATTGATGTTTTGTTCATGGTGTGTGTTTATAGGTATCTGTAAAAATTTTTGCGGTACATATTTTTGATGGCTTTGAGTTGATCGGGTGTAAAATCGCCCGTGCTTTCTAAAAATTGAAAGGCAATTTTGCATCCATGCCACTCTAAAAAAAGGTTCATAACGTAGCCCAACAAAAAATAGCGTGAATGATCGCGCAAAGCAAATAGCCGTGGCCACCGGGCAAAGTCTATGGCGTGGCCGGCTTCGTGGCAAGCCTCGGCAGCGTGTGTAAAATGGATGCCGTGTGACGTTATTACGTTTAAAAACAGGTAGTTTTTTTCTACATCGAATTGCGATGGCATTGTACTGGTAAACACCAATGGCAAATCATTTCCTGTAAGGTGTAGGTGCAGCATATCTTGGCAGTATTGGTAGGCTCTCATTGTTGATTCGGTGATTCGGTGATTTGTTGATTTCTAACGGACATTAATCTCTTTTCTAAATAGCAAAACCGTTGTTATATACTGTACATTTTGATTAATTGTCCAGACTTTTATTAAATGCCATCCGTGAAACATGTAATCCATAATTATGTCATCTGCTTTTTTCATGTTGCTTGATGAACACAATTCATTTTTGTATGTGTATTCTGGTTTCATTAATGTGGGTGTTTATAGTGGTGCCATTGCAGAAAATTTCCAATACAGTAGGCGGCAAAAAGTAACAGCCATGTGTAAATGAGTAGGTACATTAACACGGGCTTGTTGTAGTGGTTGCACACGCCTACTATACACGCATTGAGGGCGAAACTCGCCAGCCAAAAAAGTAATGCGCGTTTGTGAAAAGTGTATTGGAAATAGTTTCTCATTTTGATTTAAGATTTGAGATGTGAGATTTTAGATTTGAGAATTACCGTAAAATCGTACCTATTTTAGGTGACAAAATCCGATCAAGTTCTAATTCAGCAAGTTCTAATTCAGCTTGTTTTATCCGCATAGATTTATCAATCAAATACTTGTAATCAGTAGCATTGATATACTCTTTTGGAAAAGAAATTCCACCGCAAAACGAGTTTACCGGATTTACTTCGTTGTGTTTGATAGAACCTTCCAATGCGCTGATTTTCTCTCTTAAGAAATCAATCTGTTTTAGTTTTTCGGTTTGTTCGGGTGTCAGTTTCATGCTAGTTCGCGTTTATAAGTTTTTGAAAATTCGGAAGTAAAAGCCTTTTGAATCTGAAAAGTAAAAAACCACATTTTCAGTTTTTGTACGAAAAAAGGGAGAATCGGAAACCTCATTGGCAACGCTGCGGTAATCCATTTCTGTTTCACTTATGGCAACCTTTGGCGCAAGCCCTACATTTTTGTAGGCCAGTTTATTCAACGCTGCGCAAGCGCCTTGTGCCAGTGTTCTTAAGTCTTTCATGCCAGGTCGTCTCTCAATTTTTGAAATTCGTGTTTGATAATTTTGTACTTCCACTTTTTGTCGGGGTCTTTCTCGCGGTTGATGCGCCTTACTGTGGCCCCGATTATAGCCTGTACTTTTTGTTTGATCTTGCCTGTGGTGTAGCCATTGTTGTAGGCATAGGCCACTTTGCTAAAATCCAATTGCAATTGTTTAGCCATTGAGCTTATCTACCATTGAGTAAATGCTATCGTGCAAAGTGATGCCCTTACTGAGTGCAGCTACATTGTGCTGTATCTGTATGCTCTGCAAAATCAATTGCAATTGACCTTCTTTTGCTCCCAGGTCGGCAAGGGATTCATTAAACGGGCATTGCTCTATGGCTAGCTCGCGTTTAACGATGCGTTGGATTTGGATGGGTGCAATATTCATTTAGGATGGGTTAAAATGTAAAGTAGAATAATTAAGGGTTGTATAAGGCCAAAACAAATTGCCAGCAACCATTTTTTCCATTCAGTTTTGATCATCTTATTTTAAATTTGAAAGTTTGGTTAGTACGCGTTGAAATTCTTCGGTGCGGTCGTATGCGCCAGTAAGTATAGAGGCGCATATTTCGCCATGTTCTAGCTTGTTTACTTCAAGCATTTTTGATACGCAAAAGCGGATGGTTTCAATCTCTGACGTATTAGCCCAGATAGAAATTTCACCTTTGCTTTCCTTTTCTTCGTAAAATTCTCTGTTAGTCATTTTACATTCATTAAAAATTCATCCAACAAAAAAAGAGAATGGCTTATGCTATCGGCTTTGTCGGAGTAACAGACAAACTGGCCTTTGTAGCTCATGCCAACAAACAAAATGGCTGCTGCCCGGTTATTTGCTTTGTCCATGCTACTGCAAAAACTCCAATTGAAGTGTTTGCACTTTTTGGTAGCATTGCGCTCAATGTTTTCAATCAGTTCGCTTACTGATTTGAGGTCTTGAAATAGTGAAGGTGCGCCCATGTTATTTAGATGTTTTGTTTTTGATGAGAAAAAGCAAACACATGATAATTGTAAACAATGAAAAGGCAAGTGATAAGTATAGGGCTACCATGATTGACTGTTTATGTCTTTTAGCATCGCCCTTACATCTTTATTTTTTGCCATGCCTATAATCATTCCGCCTACATCATCGGCACTGCCGCGCATGTGGCGTGTACAAATGCCATCTTTACCAGCTACAAGAAAATAATTGTAGCCGTTTGCAGTCATAAAATCGACCAGTGGATTAAGCAATTTTAAAAGCTCTTTGTGCTGTGTGTCTGCTACCGTTTTCATGCAAGTATTATTTCTAGTTGTAATTGTTGCTCTATTGTTTCGCATACTACGTGGCCAAAGGTGTTATCAACTTCGCGGAATGAGCCCTTTGCGTATAAACTGCGGAAGCCTTCTACCATGTAGAAATCTGGCATATCGGCAAACTCCAATACATTATACATTTCACCATTTAGAGGGCGATGCTGTGGCGGGTCCTGAATTTTACCATTTTCAACTATTTTCCAATTGGATGCTATGCACACTGCTTTTTTCATTTTAATAGATTTTTGTTACGCTTACTCCGTGTACAGTTTTTACAATCAAAAGATGATATGTGCCAGAATTTCCGCGCGTGTAGTTCAACTCGTACACGTAGGCGCGACCTTGTGGATCATCAATTTTTTGGATCAAAGTGCAAGAGGTTTTTACTTCTGAGTTACCTGTACCTGTAAAAAGTGCTGTTTGTTGCTCTGTTTCACTTCCACATGAAATAAAAAGCAATGCGATAATGATTATGTATTTCATCTTAGCGGGGTTTTGATGCGTGACTGAATAAGTGGCTTTACTTTGATGGTGTGATTCATCAGTTCTTCGAGCGAGACATCAAAGACTTTGGCATATACCATCAGGCGGTCGCCCGGTATGCTTTTAGAACTGTTAAGCTGTATGTTTCTATCGCGGTAGAAATCATGTTGGCTTACGTTGTGATTTTTTAGATGCTCTACAATTCGCCCAATCTTTCCTTCACTTACCGGAAGTGCAAGAATGAGTTCGTTAATCCGGTATTTTTCTACGGGCTTTGCCTTGCCTAAATTCATTTTGATAACTTTTGCCATCTGTTTTTTTGTTTTTGGAATAAAACGTACACAAAAGAGGAACGAATATTGCATTTGTGCAAATTAATTTCCGTAATCGCGTATAAAAAATACGCAATATGCTGACTATCAGATGAAAAGAATTTTCAAATTTTGCGACATGGAAGTTCACATAGGGGAAAAAATTGCACAAGTATTTCAGGAATCAGGTATAAAGATTACTGAATTGGCAAAAAGGATGAATACAAGTCAGCGAAATTTGTATTCCATCTTTAAGCGCAAAACGATTACCGTTGATATGCTCAAAGAAGTAAGCAAAGCATTAAATTATGATTTTTTCGAGTTGTATTCTACATCAAAAAGCGAAGTTGCTGAACCGGAAATTAAATCTTCCAAAGCAACACCTACACCAATCAAAATGATTATTGAATTGGATGGAGAACAAAGTACATTGGAGAAAATAATAATGCACTTGCGAAAGTTAAATTCTGCTATTGCTTAAAGTGTGCCATGTAAGTGTGCCAAAAAGAAAAAATGAGCGTTGATTTTGATAATAAAGAGGCTGAAACGGAATTGAATTTGCATATTTGCAAAGTCGGGCATGGTTCGAATCCCCCCCTCTCCGCTTCATTATCTGCGAAATCAAAGCCCAAACGCAATACACTCACCTTACCGTGCCAACTTACCGTGCCAAGTTTACCTCATAAACGTGCCAAGTTGATCAAAGGAGCTACACGCTGGTTTGTTGACTTTCACGCCTGGGATGAATCTATACAGGCTGTGCGTAGGTCGCGTTTTTTTGGCGACCTAAACCGAAAAAAGTATCTCGAGAATCCACACCTACGCGAAAAGCTAGGCGAAAAAATGGTACGGCAAATCAATATGGAATTGATGGAAGGCAAGCGCCTGGGTGTAGTGGAAGCTCAGGCCGACACGCTAAAATCTACTCTCAAAAAATATACCTTGCTGCAAGCCATCGACTACGTGACAAAGCAGAAAGCGGCTAACAACCACCGCAAACAATACGTGCATAATTTCAATCGTTTACACACCAATCTTAAGAAGTGGATGGAAGGCACTGGCCAACCCGATTTTCCCGTAAGGCTATTACGCAAAGAACACGTACAAGCCTTTTTGCGATGGATGCAAACCGATTGCCACGTAGGAAACAAAACGTATAACAATTACCTGAGCGACTTTAGCGTAACGATCAATTTTTTGATGGGCGAAGCTGACGGACTTTTGAAAAAAAACCCGTGCGAAAAAATAAAGAAGTTGCCCACGGTAGCCAGTAAGCACACGGCCTATACCGATGCGCAAATGAAATTGATAAGCAAAAATTGCCCTCACCCAATTATGCTTTTGTTTATTCAATTTGTGTACTACACGATGAGCCGCCCTAGCACGGAAGTACGCTTTATGCAAGTTCACCACATTGATCTTGCCGAACGTAGGGTATTTATACCCGGTGCCAACGACAAAAATAAAACGGACGATTACATAGGCATTAGCGACCGCTTTGCGCAAATCATTTTGAAAAGTGGTGTCCTAAACTATCCACCTCACTTTTACATCTTTGGGCGCGATTGCCCGAACGAAAGCAACCCAATTGCCTATGCCACCTTGCAACGCTGGCATGCGGATCTATTAAAGAAACTAGGCTTTGATAAGCTAGGCCGCAAATATGACCTTTACAGCTACAAGCATAGCGGTGTTATCAGTTTTTACAAGGCCACCAAAGATATAAAGCTATTGCAACGGCAATTGCGACACCGATCACTTGACCAGACCAACATCTATTTGCGCGATCTTGAGTTGCATACCGATTTTGAAGGATTGAATAAGTGGCAAGGGGCCGTGTAAAAAATTTGGCCTGACTATTGTAACTTTGTTGGCATGAAAACACTAAAGCCCATTCACAAACTATCTGCAACTATTTGTAACCGTTGCCGGGTAGTGATTTTTCGCAACCACGTTGATGAAGTGCTTTGTGAACAATGTAAAAAACAAACCAAAAACAACAACCAATGAAACACACACTTTTAGCCCTTGCCCTGGTAGCCTTGGCAACGGGCGCAATGGCTCAAGAAAAAGCAAAGATTTATTTTATTCGCTCTACTGGTTATAATTGGGGCGGGGCCTACAAAGCATTTATTGACGAAAAACTGGTTTGCAATATTCAAAATAAACGCTATTCAATCCACGAAGTTGAACCCGGTGAGCATCGTGTAAGTGTTCAATTTTCTGGCAAACAGCATAAAGGCAACGATGAGCCTATTGTTATTACAGTAGAAGCTGGAAAAAAATATTATGTAGAAATGGCGATAAAACGGAAGTTTGCAACCTCTGATCTTTATTGTCAAGAAGTAACGGAAAGCACTGCCAAAAATTTGATGAAGGAATGTAAAGAAGATGAAACTTGTTTTTGATTTCATCATCAATAAAAAAGCCCTCAATTCGAGGGCTTTTTCTTTTGTGCATAATTGTATTTTTTAATATTAAACTACTAGAGGATTCAAAGGTACTTTTTTTCGTTCGAAAAAGTGTGAAAAATCACATTTCCTTATTCGAAAAAGTGTTAGCGAAGTAAATACGATAATCCTCTAAGCCCTGCAATGGCTTCATCTCTATACCCTTCATCTACACCAATTCTGCCACGGCCACCACGTCTATACTCTTGATCGTAAATAGGAGCATCGTAAATAGGCCGATTAACAATTGGCGTATAAACAGGAGTATTGTAAATAGGCTGATCAATAGGCGAATTAACAATTGGCGGGTTAAACGCATTTTGAATGTCGCGCTTCGTTTGTTCTGAAATCACTATTGGCGAACCAGGTATTTGTACGGGCAATAGTTGTTGGTTGAGCAAAGAGGTTTTCGCTTGCTGGTTGCTGAAATTGGTTGCCGGTTGCTGGTTGCCGGTTTTCTTGCGCATAAACCAAACCACACCCGCCATTGCTGCCACGCCCACACCAATCAATACTTTTGTTTTCGTTTGCATAAATTAACAATTTTTAGTGCTTAGAACTCTTTTATATTTTGCTCTATTCCCTCGTTTGTTTTTCGGGTATGTCTTGCCTTCTTTATCGAGCTTTGCAAATACGGCTGCACGTTGGGCGGCTTGTTTCGTTTTGCCTTTTGCATTTAGATCGCCTAGGCCGCCCATGCCTTTCTTTTTGCCACGGGTAGCAACTAGCACCAGGCCAGTAACCAACGCGGCCACGCCCAAACCTATGCCCACCTTTGCGCCTGTACTCATGCCTGTGGATTGGTTTCCGGAAGATCCTCCGGATTGTCCTGCCTGGTAGGTGTAGCCTGTGGCTTGTGCTGCAGCCTGTGCCTGCGCTTGCTGCTGTGGGTTTAGCGTATTGCTTATGTTTTGGTAGGTAGCCACGCCTTTATTCGCAAAATCGGTAACCTTGTTGCCTACGTTTAAAATTTTATCGAGCAAGCTCACCTTTGGCGTAGCCGGTGCTGGTGTTTGTATTTTGGTGGCAATAGAACTGAAATTGCCTACTTGGTAAGTTGGGGAGACGAACATAATTTTTGAAGTTTAAATTTTGAATATTTATTTATCTTAACAAACTGGCTGTTGGTAGGCCTTTCATTTCTTCAGCATATCCGCGCAGGCCAATTCCTTTCCATCCTTTCAATCCTTTCACGCCTTGATTTTTGCTCACAAAATATTGCGTGTCGATGTAAAATACTTCACCTCCCTTTGCGGCCTTCACGCGAATAGGGTTGCTTGATACCACACTCATGCGCCAATTTCCGTTTGAAAAGGTTCCGTCTTTTTCATTGTATGAGTTTAAGTGGTTGACATCAGACGGGCGATACTGTTGAAAGGCTGCTACCATTTGCCCTTTGGTAGGAAACTGGCTTTGGTTAGTATTATTGATAGCCACCTCGGCTTGCTTTAGCACTTGCTGGCCTTGCTGGCTTAGTACCTCCGTTTTTCTGCTTTGGGTGTATAGCCAGTAAGCCAGTGCGGCCAAGGCAAGGCCACTGCCGGCACTAATTACGCCCGTGGTATAGTTTCCTTTGGCGATTTTTATTCCACCAAAAACAAGAGCACCCAGGCCAACGGCCCCGGCTCCATAGCTTCCATAAGTTTGTATAGATTTCATAAGTTGTAATTGACGTTGTTTAGCCACTAGCGTATCGGCCACGGCTTCAAATGATTTGGTTAGTTCTGAAATATCTAGTATGCGTTGGTTTTGTTGAGCCTTCAAAAAATCGTTTGTGGATTGAGCTGTTTTTAATTGTTGGCTGGCGTTGCCCAATCCAGATAAAAATCCATTGAGCCCATTTACTGGTGTGTTGAGATCAATGTTTTCTTGTTTGGCAAAAGCCTTTACCGCTGGCATGGCATTTTGTATGCTTGCTACCAGTGCATCGCGCTTTTGATCGAGCTGATAATTTTCGCGCTCTATCTTGGTGTTTTCTTGTTGGATTTGCGCTGCCAGTGCGTAGGTTGCTTCATCGGAATCTGATCCCCAAATTAGACCAATTAAACCCGCCACTGCCGCCATGGCTCCAGCTACTGCAATTACTCCCAAAGAAACTACCGTTCCTACACCGGGTAAGGCATTTAAAACAAGACTCGCTTGTGCAACTGTTCCGGCTGCAATTGCAATGGCTGTTGCTGCCTTTCCTACATTATTAGGCGTTTCGTTTGGCTTTGCATCTTTTAATTGACCGACAAGCGTTGAACTTTGGTTTATAATGTTTGTCGCTGAGTTTACGTTTGCAGCACTCACTGCGCCCAAGCCACCTTGCCAAATCAAATTGCCACGGGCATCAAATATTTTGTTGGGGGTTATGGCTTTCATTTCTTTAGGTTTTTATAGCCTTTGTAGCCAATATAACTTACACCGCCTGCCAGTGCTATCCATAGCAACCAATCCCATAGGCGGGTGCTTTGTACTTCCACTTCATCAATCAACGGGCTAAGTGCATCCAGGTACATTACTTCGCCATTAGCAAAGTAGCCTATTTGTCGGTTGCTTAGCGGATCCATGCCTGTGCGCCCAAAGGTGAGCTCAGTGCCACTGGCAAGGCTACGCACAAAGGTGTAAGTACCATTGGCGGCTACCTTATACACGGGTGTTTGCGATATGGTTATAAAGCTGGTCATGCTGCAATGGGTTGAACAATCGTTGTTGGTTGTTGGTTATTCGTTGTTGGTGGCGTTGGTTTAGCCATAGCGGTTTTTACTGCCTCTTTCACTTCCGCTTTTTTCTTTGCCTCGGTGATGGCGTTGGTCTTTTGCAGTTCGGCTGCTTTGGCGCTGTTATTAGGGTCGAGCCTATTTTTGCGTAGTATCAATTTGCGGTTTTGTATTTCGCCAAATACAGATACTACGTGTTCCCACTCCTGGCTACCTCTAAAATTTCCGCTTTTAATAGACTGCAAAATCAAAAACCACAATTTATTTTGGTATTGATGATAGATTTTTTCAACGCCACTGGCATCTAATTTTAGAGCGTTCACGCTATCTAAAAAAACAACGTCTGCGGCTTTCAATTCGTTTGCCTCTAGCTGTTTGTTGAAGGTTAAATTTGGGTGCCCGATGTTATGCTCTTTCAGCTTAATATCAAATTCACTGCGGCCATATTCTTCACGGGCCACAAACAAAACCTTTTTGCCTTGTGTGGCAAGGTATTGCGCCAAAACTAAAAGGTAGGTTGTTTTGCCATGCCCAGGCAATCCGTAAATGCCCACTACCGTATCAGAAAATAACCGTTCGAAATCTTTTTGGTAGGGGCCTAGTGGAATGGGTGTGTAGGTGTAGTCGATACCGGAAAGGGTTTTTGGTTTCTGCTGGTCAAATTGCAAATCACTTTTATTAACTAAATATTTTTCACCTTTTTTGATTGGCTTATAGTTTTTTCTTTTCATTGATGAGTTTAGCACTTCAACCGTGTAAAAACGATCACTTTCATCAATAACATTTCCAGTAATCAAATTTCCCTTATCATCTTCCCAAGAACCAACGCGGCCAAACAAACTTGCTTGCCGTGGATTGTTTACGGGTTCATCAAATAGCGGTGCTGGTTTTTTGGTAGCGTTCATTTTCGCTTTCAAATTTACCTTTGGCGTGCGCCCTGCTTTGATGGCATCTTGCAATTGTGCCATTTGCAATTCGTTCAACGGGCTGCGTTTCTTTTTCTTTGGCTCAATGTTGAAGGCATCAATTTGGGGGCCGTTTATATTTTGATTTTTGTTAACTAATTCAAACTCATTTTTCCTTAACCATTGAGGCGATCCAATATCGCCCATAGCAAGATACCATTCTCCTTTTTTTGGAGTGATACTTTTCCTAATCAATTTAACACCACTTTTCAATGG